>Ga0126381_100000164_pt1 | contig 72512 bp, 56 predicted proteins | sample PanSoiMetPlot_28_FD_96465 | JGI IMG/M metagenome (GOLD analysis project Ga0126381, IMG submission 96465) | Tropical forest soil microbial communities from Panama - MetaG Plot_28 | ecosystem: Environmental > Terrestrial > Soil > Tropical forest > Bulk soil | place: Panama | collected 2016-02-17 | reverse complement strand
GGCGCGCCGCTGAGGAATCCGGGTAGACCGGCCGCCGGCGAACCGGGCGTTGGCTCGCCCGTGAAAAAGTAGGCGGCCCGCGAGTAGCCTATCCGCAGCGTGTTTAGCAGCGCCGGCGAGAAGATGTGCGTTTCCTCCACGCTGGCCACCTGCTCGCGCAATCTCTCCGCGTCGGCGCTATAGAGATTGGTACTGGTGGGTGTGAAATCATCGCTGTCGTCGACCGTGTAAATGGCTGCCAGCGAATCGCGCTGCGAAAATACGTGGTCGAGGCGTGCCGTCCCGAAATCGTCGCGGATGGTCTGCAGCGGATTGTTGAATGCCTCCGATATGCCGCCGAAATCCGGCGCGCCCGGGCTGGCCGCCGGCCACGCATTGATCAGCGGAGAAACGCCGACGAACGCCAAGCCCGAAGCGGGGCAGGGACTGGGAGCCGGGCTTACCAGCTTGCACGGCAGATATCCGTTGCGCGCGTCGGCGTCGGGCACCAGGTCCACGCCGGTCTGATGCAGACGCTGCCGGAATCCCTCGTAGTTGAGGAAGGCGAAAGTCTTGTCGTGCCGTAGCGGTCCGCCCGCCGATACACCAAATTGGTTCCTGGCAAATCCCGGCGTGGAGCCGCCGTCGAAGAAATTGCGCGTGTCGAATACGTTGTTCCGTAGGTACTCATAAAGCGATCCGTGTAGCTGGTTGGTACCCGCCTGCGTCACGATCAGCACCTGCGCGCCCGGCCGCTTGCCGTACTCCGCGCTATAGGAGTCGCGCAGCACATTGAACTCGCGCACCGCGTCCACGCCCAGCAATTGCTGGCTGGTGCCGCCCGGCTGCATGTTGTTCTCAGCGGCGCCGGTGAACTCCACGCCATTCAGCAGAAACAGATTCTGCTGCGGCCGGTTGCCGGACACTGCGAAGTTGTTGCCCACCGTTGAATTCGAGACGCCGATGCCGCCGGTCTTCTCCCATGTGAAATTCACGACGCCGGGATTCAGCGTCAGCAACTCGTCATAGCTGCGCCCGTTCAGTGGCAGGTCTTTCACCTGCCGTTCCCCCACCAGGCCGGAGGCATCGATGGTGGCGGTGCTCACCACCGGCGCGTCGCCATCGACCGTGATCTGCTGAGCCGATGCGCCGACCGGCAGGCTCAGATCCACGGCGGCTTCCTGTCCCACCGCTAGCTGTACCCCGGTCCGTACCGCCTCAGCAAACCCCGGCTTCGCCCCTCGAATTTCATATGAGCCGGGCGCTAGTCCAGGCAATTGGTACCTTCCCGCGCCGTCCGTGACCGTGGCTCGCGGCGTACCCGTGTCGCTGTTCTTCGCCGTCACCGTCGCCGCCCCGACCCCTGCCCCCGACTGGTCTCTCACCGTCCCCACGATCTCCCCGGAGACCTGCGCGGAGAGGATCCCGGCGCACGAAAGCCACACGACCACCCGTAGCACATTCATCGTGTGACCAGTATACAATACTATGTCAGTTTTACGAGACAGTCGGGCTAGAGGATCTCTTCCAGCTTGCGCCGCAACTCCGCCGCCAGGCGCGGGTTCTCGCCGCCCGTGGAAACCGCGACTTGTATCCCGCTCCGGTGAATCCGCGCGGGCACGAGGAAATCGCATTCGTCGGCGGAGTCGGCGATGTTGGCGAGCACGCCCTTGCCCTTAGCAGCGATGCCGATGCGATGGTTGGTCAGCCGGTCGTTGGTGGCCGCGAACACGAGCACACAGCCTGCCAGGTCGGTAGCGCGAAAATGCCGTGGAACCAGCCGCACGGGAAGCGATTCGAATTCCGCCTCCCACTCCGGCGCGATCACTGTGACGCGTGCGCCCGCTTCCAGCAGCCCTCTCGTTTTGCGCAAGGCGACTCTGCCCGCGCCCACCACCAGCACTGGCCGGTCTTTCAAGCTGAGAAAAACAGGATAGTGTCTCAATCCGTAGGATAACGCAAGGGAGCTGCGAGCCACGAGCTACGAGCTTCGAGACAAATCCTGGCCGCGCGGCTCGCCAAGCGAATTGGCGCACGTGTCTAGCTTGCAGCTCGAAGCTCCTGTTATCATTTAACTTCATGCCCGATACCACCCCCACAGTGGTCATTGTGGGCAGGCCCAACGTAGGAAAGTCCACCCTTTTCAATCGAATTACTGGAGAACGGCGCGCCATCGTCGGCGATGAGCCGGGTATCACGCGCGACCGCATCCATGGGCTTGCCGAGCACGACGGCCGGCGCTTCGAGTTGATCGACACCGGCGGCATCGTGGTCAATGACCAGGAGTACATTCCGAGCCAGATTCTCCGTCAGGCCGAAGTCGCCTTGGCGTCGGCATCGCACATCGTATTCCTGGTGGACGGGCGCGCCGAGATCACGGGCTCCGATCGCGATCTGGCCCAGATGCTCAAGCGGCTCGGCAAGCCGGTCACCGTGGCCGTCAACAAGGCCGATACCGCCGCACGCCAGGATCTTGCCCACCAGTTCTATGAGCTCGGAATTCCGGACGTCTATCCCATCTCCGCCGAGCACGGCACGGGTGTCGACGCACTCCTCGATCACGTCACCGAGGCATTCGAGACATCCACACCCACGCCATCCGAGGCCGCACCCGAGGCCGCGCAGCCGATCAAAGTCGCGATCATCGGCCGCCCGAACGTCGGCAAATCGACGCTGCTGAATGCTCTCACCGGTCAGGAGCGGGCCATCGTCTCACCCATCGCCGGCACCACTCGCGACGCCGTAGACGAGAAGGTCGCGCGCGGCGGCGCGGAATACGTTTTTATCGACACCGCGGGCATCCGCCGCAAAGGCAAGACGCGACTGATGGCCGAGAAGCTCAGCGTCGTGATGGCTCGCCGCCATATCCGCATGGCGCATGTAGTACTCCTGGTGATGGACGCCACCGAGGGTGTGGTCGGGCTCGATGCCACCATCGCCGGGTACGCGCACGAAGGCGGCCGCGCCGTCATTCTCTGCGTCAATAAGTGGGACGAGGCGAAAACTAAGAAGAAGTCCGCCTTTGAGCGCGATCTGCGCGACGAGCTTAAATTCCTGGACTATGCGCCTGTAATGTTTCTCTCCGCCAAAACCGGCGCCGGTGTCGACCGCCTCTTCCCCGCCATTCGCGAAGCTTACGAATCGGCATCGCGGCGCATCCCCACCGGCGAGCTCAACCGGTTCGTGGAGCGCCTGCACTTTGAGGAACGCAAGATCTACTACATGACGCAGGCATCCATCCGGCCGCCGGCCTTCGTCGCCTTCACCGCTCGGGGTGGGCCGCTCCACTTCTCCCACGAGCGCTACCTCATCAACCAGATCCGCAAACAGTTCGGATTTCGGGCTACGCCCATTCTCCTCAAGATTCGCGCCAAAGAAAAGTGATGAAGGTGGGGCATGCTTTAGCTTGTCCACGGCCAGATCAGGACAAAGTGACAACCTTGGATTCGCGCTTGGAGTAAAATCCCCAGAAACTCGGCGACGGTTCGCGGCTCGATCGTGGCGCTGCCCGTGTCCCAGATTGTGCCCTTCACCAGCCCGAGGCCGATCACCTCGCCAACGGTGACCCCATCCGCGCGAAGCTTCTCGCTGAGAGGCCGATGAGCTTGTGCTTCGAGGCCCATCCGCCGTTTGTCACCGGCGCGCTCCCTTCGCCGCCTTCAGATCGACGAGCGCCTCCTGCAGGGTTAAGACGAGGTTCGTGACGGCCCCGTCGAACACGGTCCGCAGCGCAGCGTCAGGCGGCCATAACGTTTCCGGCAGTGTTACATAAGCGTTCCAGTGAATTGCCGTGAGCGACCCAAGCTGGTCACCCGTGTGACGAGCCTCTTCGCGGCGTTCGCGCCCGACAGATCTGCCGGAAACGCAGCCGCCTGAACGCCGCGAGCCTGCAGAGTGCCTTGCGCCTTGTCGAGTTTGTCAGCGTTCCTCGCGACCACAGAAACCTGGAAACCCTCGCCGCCGAACTTGTTCGCTACCGCCTCGGAAATCCCCGGCCCATATCCACAAATAAGGATGGTTTCCTGCATGTCGGTATCCGAATCTACCAGCGAGGATAGCGAAACTCAGTGTGGCCGGGACGGCTCTGGCACCGCGCCGCATCCTCGCATCTAGCGTCGTAGCGAGATCGAACGGAAGCCTTCCAAGTCTACTCCTCCCGCAGCACCTGCATCGGCTCGACCCTCGCCGCCCGAACAGCCGGCAGGAGCGATGCGGCGATTGAGACTGCGATCACGAGCGCAATCGCCGCGGTCATGGTGATCGCATCCCAAGGGGATACGCCGAAAAGCATTCCGGCGAGCACCTTGGTGAATGCTGCGGCTAGTCCGAGACCCGCCACGCAGCCGAGCACCGCTACGCGCATTCCCTGCGCCAGGAACTGCCGCACGATCTGCGCCCGGAGCGCCCCCAGAGCCAGCCGCAAGCCGACCTCGCGCTGCCGGACGTTTACCAGGTAGCTCAGGGTGCCATACAGCCCGACAGATGCCAGGGAAATCGCGGTGAGCGCAAAGAACGTCAGCAGCACGGTGCGCAGCCGATTCTCTGCGAACGCGTCGGAGAGGTGCTCGGTAAGAGGCGAAATGTTGTACACCGAACGGGCTGGCTCGATCTCGTGCAGTTTGTGGCGAACGCTTTCCCCCAGCGCCATCGGATTACCGTGTGTGCGCGCCAGAAAGTACAGGCCGGGTTGCATGATCAGGCCGCAATAATAGATGGTCGGCACCGGCTCGTGATCGAGCCCGCGCTCGCGCGCATCGCCGACGATGCCGCGTACCAGCGCAACGGGGAAATACAGGTTGTCCGGTTGCCCCAGGTGTTTGCCGATGACGCCGGCGCCGCCGAAATAGGTGTTGGCGAACGAACGATTCACCATCATTTCAGGGGTGTTGGACTCATTCGGGCACATCTCGCCGGCGAGAAGCGGAATGCGCATTGTCGCGAACAATCCGGCGCTGCCGGAGCGCGATTCGGCGATAAGCTTCGGCTCGCTCTCAGCCCGTCCTTCCGCCACCTTCAGCTCCACCGGGAAAGTACCGGGGACGCCGGGAAGCTGGAAGGTCGCGGCCGAGGATTCCACCCCCGGTACCACTGCCACGGCTTCCAAAATGCGTCTCACGGTTTGCCTCGCCGTCTTAAGGTTGCCCGTCTCCCCCCACGACGCGCTGATGCGGAGCGTGAGCACGTGACCCGGGTCGAACCCTCCAGCCACCCGGCCCAATGCCTGGAAACTGCGCAGCAGCAGTCCCGCGCCGGCGAGCAGCGTGACTGCCAGCGCCACCTGCACCCCCACCAGCACGAACTGCGCCGGGCGGCGGCCCGACACCTGTGAGCGACCGGCCGACGCCAGCGACCCCGCCAGGCTACGTCGCGTCCCGATAATTGCCGGCACCAATCCGCACGCCAGCGTTGCGGCCACCGCGCAGATCAACGAATACACGACGATGCGCCAGTCGAGTCCGATCTCGTCCACGCGCGGCAGATTCTTAGCGAGCATGCTGAAAACCCGCGCCGCAGCCGCTGCAAGGCCCAGCCCTACGCCCGCGCCCGCCAGCGCCAAAAGAAAAACCTCTGTCAGAAACTGCGCCGCCACGGAAGCACGCGACGCTCCCAGGCTGAAGCGCACCGCAATCTCATGCCGCCGGCCGGCGGCGCGCGAAAGCAGCAGCGCTGCGATGTTGGTGCAGGCGATCAGCAGCAGCAGGGTCACAGACCCGAACACCACCCACAGCGACTCCCGCACACCTCCCACCGTCTGCTCTTTCAGCGGCTCGATGCCCGCGCGGATTTCCGCATCCGGCTTCGGAAATTGCCGGCCGAGATCCGCCTGCACGGTCGCTAGATCGGCGCGCGCCTGCGCTAGCGTCACAGCGGCCTTCATCCGCCCGATGCCCAGGAACCAGGTCAGATCGCGGCTCCGTGCGAACGGAAAATCGGGCGCGCTCACCGACCAGAGGTCGACGTTCCGTTGAACGAACGCCATCGATGCCGGCATCACGCCGATGATGGTGTACGAGAGCTGTCCCAGGCGCAGGGTCTTGCCGATGGCCCCGGGACTGGCGCCGAAGCGCCGCCGCCAATATCCATCGCTGATCAGGACTGCGTCCGGGCCGCCATAGTGTTCCTCCTCGGGCTTGAAGTCACGGCCGAGTTGCGGTGCGATACCCCACACCTGGAGGAAGCGCGGCGCCACGAAGGCGTGCGTCAGCTTCTCCGGCAGTTCGCCGGACAGCTCGGAATCGTCTTGCGTGTAGTAGCCGCTGATCGCCTGGAACGTATGGTTCATACGGTTCCAGTCCGCCAGCCGCGTGGGCGCAATGTTGGGCTGCGGCGTCTTAGCCTGGATCTGCGCGACGCTGACGATCCGGTCGCTGTTCGGAAACGGCAGGGGTTGGAGCAGCACCGAATTGATCGCCGAAAAGACTGCGCTGTTGGCGCCGATTCCCAGTGCCAGAGTTAGCACCACCGTAATCGAGAATGCCGGCGACTTCGCCAGCGCGCGCCAGGACAGCCTAACGTTTCGCAGCATCGCATCCAGTCCTTCGGCCATATCCATGTCTCTCGTCCTTTCCACGTGCGCGGTGTAGTTGCCGAACTGCTGTCGCGCCAGGCGGGCGGCGGCCTCGGCGCTCATGCCCATATCCTGCAGTTCTTCGGTGCGCTCCGTGACGTGGAAGCGCAACTCGCGCTCCAGGTTACGGTCAAGGCGTCCCGGGCGGAAGGCGTTGCGCAGCCGGCCGAGCCATTTACGCATAACCGAGGACTTTCCCGACGCCCGATGTCAGCCGTACCCAGCTTTCCTCTTCTTCGGCGAGCTGTTTCCGGCCGAGCGGCGTAAGCGAGTAGAACCGCGCCTCGCGATTCTTCTCCGTCGTGCCCCATTCGGCGCGCACCCAACCGGCCTGCTCCATACGATGCAGCGCCGGATAGAGCGATCCCTCCTCGACTCGCAGCCGTTGATCGGAAACGCCGTGGATGTGGGCGGTGATAGCATATCCGTGCATGCGCTTCTGCCCCGCCAGCGTTTTGAGAATCAGCAGCACCAGCGTGCCCTGCAGGATGTCGTTCTTTTTTGTTCCCACTTGTTAACACCTATCTAGCTATGCCTAATTAGCTAGGTGTGATTCTAGGCGTTGGACGGCGGGACCATCAAACGGTTAGGCAAGATTTTGATCAGTTGCGGTCCAGCCGCACGCGATGGATCGCAAACGCTATCTCTGATATGGTCTATGAACATGCCCACTCGCACTAGCCGCCGGGACTTGCTCGCGATTACGGGAGCCGGACTGCTGACGCCGCCCCTCCGTGCCCAACAACCGCAAACCACCGCCGGCCCGGACCTCGTTGTCTTCAACGCGCGCATTATCACGGTCGACCCGACCCTGCCCCGCGCCGAGGCCTTCGCCATCAAAAACGGCCGGTTTGTCGCGGTCGGCTCCAGTGCCGACGTCCGTAACCTGATCCGCCAGGGCTCGGCCACCTGGGACGCCAAAGGTGCGGCCATCGTTCCCGGTTTCATCGATACGCACAACCACGCCGGTGGAACCACTCTGCTTTACGAAGTCCTGGTCGGCAATCCATTCGAAGTGGAGTTCGTCACCATCGAGAGCATCGTCGAAAAACTGCGCGCGCGTACCGCAACCACGCCGTCCGGCACTTGGGTCGAAGGCTACTTTTTCGATGACACCAAGGTAAAAGATGGCCGCCAGCTCACCATCCATGATCTGGACCGTGTCTCGAAAGACCATCCCGTCGCTGTTCACCATCGCGGCGGCCACACTTCTTTTTACAACTCCAAAGCTTTCGAACTGGCGGGAGTCACCAGCCAGACGGCCAATCCTCCGGGCGGCACTTTCGACAAGGACGCCACCGGCGCACTCAACGGCCGCGTTACCGATAGCGCCAAGAGCGCCTTCTCTCGGATTGCGGGGCGTCAGAAGCAGAACGGAGGTCCCGGCGCATCAGGCGCCTCACTGGAACGCGAAGTCGCAGGTCTCGCCCACATCTCCAAGATGTTCGCCCGCTACGGCGTCACCACCGTGCACCACGAGGGCGGCAGCCTTCCCGCTATGCAGAAGGTGCGCGCCAACGGGGATCTCAAACACCGCATCGGCTACGAAGCCTCGGGCAGGGAACTGGATGCTATGATCGCTGCCGGTATTCAGTCCGGTTTCGGCGACGAATGGATCCGCTTCGGCGCCACGAGCGAACACACGGTAGATGGCTCGTTCTCCGAACGGACTATGGCCCTGAGTGTCAATTACCCGGGAACGGACTATAAAGGCAACATAACCACCACCCAGGAGGACCTGAACGCCTGGGTCGAAAAGGTCCACCGCGCCGGAATCCAGACGAACTGCCACGCGAATGGCGACGTCGCCATCGATATGTACCTCACCGCTTGCGAACGCGCGCAGAAACTATATCCGCGTGCCGACGCCCGGCCCAAGGTTACTCACTGCACCTTGATCAATGACGACCTGGTGCGCCGTATCAAGGCCCTGAACGCGGTCCCCTCGCTGTTCACCACCTACGCGTATTACAACTCGGACAAGTTCAAGTTCTACGGCGAAGATTTGATGCAGCGCTCGATGGCATTTCGCACGCTGCTGGATGCGGGCATCCACGCCGCAGCCGGTTCCGACTTTTCGCCCGGCCCTTTCGATCCGCGGATGGCCATTCAGGGGATGGTTACGCGCACAGGCTGGGACGGCAAGACCTGGGGCGCGAACCAGAAGATCTCGCTCGACGAAGCGATTCGAGTGAACACGCTCAACGGCGGTTACAATTCGCACGAGGAAGACACCAAAGGCTCGATCGCCGGCGGCAAGCTGGCGGACTACGTCGTCCTGGCCGAAGACCTGCACTCCATTCCCGCCGATCGCATCAAGGACGTCAAGATTGTGCGCACCGTCGTCGGCGGCAAAACGGTCTACGAAGCGTAATCGTGGCGCGCACGATCGTCTTTTGCTGTCGGCGCTCCTAGGTGGACCAACAGGGCCAGCTAACCGCTAAAAAGCTAAAAGCTTTGTTAAGCTTAACCACATCGTGATCTTGCGCCGTTTACTGTTCGTGGCCGCCGTGCCGCTGCTTGCCGCCTGGCCTGGGTGGCCGCAATCGGCTCACCCCGCCTTGGCCTACACCGTTTCTTTTCCGCATCCCGAAGCGCATTTTCTCCACGTCACTATGCGTGCGGAAGGGCTGAAAGGGGAACTCCAGGATTTCAAGCTGCCTGCCTGGTCGCCGGGCTACTATCACATTCTCGATTATGCCAAGTTCATCCAACATTTCGGCGCGGAGGATGCAGCCGGCCACGCTCTGCCGTGGGAGCGCACGACCAAGAACACGTGGCGCGTGGTCGCCGGCAACTCCCCCGTCATCGTCCTCAGCTATGACGTGGCCGCGACTTCGCCGTTCGGCGTGCAGAATTTCGTGAACGAAACGCGGGCCTATCTCTCCCCGGCGGGCGTGTACATGCATCCCGCCGCCATCCTCGGCCAACCGGTGACTGCAACCTTCCAACTTCCTTCTGGCTGGCAGCGAATCGCCTCCGGTCTCGATCCCGTGCCCGGCCGCACGAACACGTTCACGGCCTCCGATTACGATGTCCTCTACGACTGTCCCACTCTCATCGGCAACCAGGAGACGATCGAGTTCGCTGTGTCGGGCCGCCCTCACGCTGTCGTGCTGGAAAACGTCGCCCCCGCCGTCAGCCGTCCGAAGATGCTGGCCGATTTGAAACTGATGGTGGAAGCCGCCACGCGGCTGATCGGCGACATCCCATACCGTCACTACACGTTTCTCATGATGGGCACGGGCAACGGGGGAATCGAGCATCTGAACTCCGCCTCCATTTCGTTCAACGGCAAGAGCCTTGAATCTCCGGAAGGCTACCTGCGCTGGCTCAGCTACGTGGCGCACGAGTATTTTCACAATTTCAATGTCAAGCGCATCCGTCCCATCGCGCTCGGCCCGTTCGACTACGATGCCGAGAACCTCACCAGCATGCTTTGGGTCTCCGAAGGGCTGTCCGTTTACTACCAGGACCTGCTGCTCGTCCGCTCAGGGCTGATGACACGCGATCAATACCTGGAAAAGATGCAAGGCGCCATCGCCAAATTCGAGAACGCAGCCGGTCATCATTACCAGTCCGCCACCGACTCCAGTCTCGACACCTGGAGCACCAACAACGCAATGACCGGGGATCGCAACGCCACCATTTCTTATTACGATAACGGTGCCATGCTTGGGGCCATGCTCGATCTCAAGATCCGTACCCTCAGCGAAAACCGGAAGTCGCTCGACGATGTGATGCGAGCCCTCTACCAGAGGTTCTATCAGCAGAAGAAGCGCGGCTTCACCGATGCCGAGTTCCGTCACGAATGTGAGGCGGCCGCCGGCGGAGATTTGTCGGAAGTGTTCGACTACGCCGCCACCACGAAGGATGTTGACTACACGCGCTATTTCGCCCTCGCCGGGCTGACACTCGACATCAAGTCGGAAGACGCTCCAGGAGCCTGGATCGGTCTCGATACGCAGAAACGGGGAACTCAGCTTTTCGTGGTGAGTGCTGCTCCCGGATCACCGGCGGAGTCGGCAGGCCTGCGGCCCGGCGACGAGATCACATCAGTTGTGGGGAATGTTCAGGCAATCGCCACGGTTTTGGCTGCGGGTAAGCCCGGCGACACCCTCAAGCTTAAAATCTCCCGTGGCGGCGCGGCGCAAGAGGTCGAAGTGGCGCTGGCGAAGAACTTTAAACGCAGTTACAGGTTTCAACTCAGAGCAGATGCTTCGACCCTTCAGGCCGACATCCTCAAGAGTTGGTTACGAAATGAGAGCGGCCGCCCGTAGTGAGCCGGGCGGCCGCGTTCCTTAGGCAGGAGGCATACCCTCCCTCCTTCAAGCCCGGTGGTGAACTTCGTATCCCGTTTGGATTGGAACCTCCGTTCCTCAAATCAGCGCATGCACCGAAGGAGTTTTAACCGCCGGTCTCTACTTTCGTTTTGCCACACGCGGCGCCCGGTGTTCAAGCCCCAAGGGGCTGCGAATGTGAAACCGCACGCATTATTTCGGAGCCTGAATTGCTGCGTTCAGGGCGGAGGAGATTTCATGCCTGCAACGCAAAGCGCCGCCAAAGACATCTCTCAGGAAAACCGCAAAGATCACCCCGTGGTGCAGCACCTGCAAACGCAGGTTGCCAATGGCTTTGTCCTTTACGCCAATTACAAGCACTATCATTGGCAGACGTTTGGCCCCATGTTTTACCAGCTTCACTTAATGTGGGATACATTCGCGAACGAGGTGCTCGGCACCATCGACGACCTGGCGGAGCGCGTCCGCATGATCGGTCCGAACGTCTCAGCCGTGCAACTGAAGGAATTTCAGGATACTGCCACGGTGCATTCCGCCGGCTCCGGCCAGTCCCCACGCGAAATGATCGAAGAGGCGGACGCTAACCTGATGATGGTGATCAAGGACATGCGAGACGCCGCGCAAGTCGCCGATGAGAACAACGACCCGGGCACCGTCGATGTCTTCTCCAAGCTTGTACAGATCCACGAAAAACACGAATGGTTCCTGCGCGAGCTACTTAAAAAGAAGGACGGGTTTGTAAGTTAGAAGCTCTCGCAAAGACCCTCAAAGGAATCAGAACATTTTTGGTTTTCCTTTGCGCATTTGGGCCTTTGCGAGCGCCTTATGCTCTTCCGCGTGCCACTTTGAGCGCCGCGGCGTTCAGCGAGCCGAGTGAGCGAAGCAACCCGTTTCGGATACTCCTCGCGCAACGTCAATCCTTCCAAGTGTGCCTGCTCTCCCTGCGGGTTTAACGCGGCGATCCACACGATATGACAGACTTGCGCGATCGCCATAGCGGTAGCATCGATGGTTGCACTCACGCGCAGATCGAGAATCAGGTGGAGGATGCTTGCGGCTGTGTTGCAGAGGAAGAATACCGTGAACATCGGGACCTTCAGTACTACTACGGCGCGGCTGAGTACGACGGGTAGCGGTCAACAAAGAAAAGGATTGGCAATAGAGAAACGGCCAGCGTCAGATTCAGGGCGCGGGCCCTTCTGGTACTGGAGCTGTGCCGAATGGTGCGGGACAGGTACAGGGGCTTGTACTGGACCGGGGGCTGGCCTCGAAACACCAAAGTACTGGTTCGAAAATCTCCCAGGAGAATACACCCTGCCGGTCACCGGCAACTCCAGCGGGAGTACCGCGAACGGATGCTGCTACGATGAGCAGGATGCCGGATACTCGCCGTGCTTTTCTGCGGACAGCCGTGGCCGCGGCCTGCCTGCCCGCGCTCCGCGCCGCGTCGCCTGACGCTCGCGTGGACGTTCTGCTGGATGAGCCCATCGGAACGATAGATCCGGGCGTCTACAGCCACTTTGTAGAGAATCTCGGCGGCGTGGTTTACGATGGCATCTGGGTGGGTGAGCGCTCGCACATTCCCAACGTAAATGGGATTCGCAAGCAACTCGTCGATGGGCTCGCGCGCCTAAAGCCGGGCGCCATTCGCTGGCCCGGTGGCTGCTTTGCTGATCAGTACGACTGGCGCGACGGCACGGGCCCGCGCGCGCAGCGTCCCCGGCGCACCAATTTCTGGGTCGATGCCGCCGAGTGGCCCAAAGATGCCAATCCCACCGGCCCGCAGCGCTACGACCCCAACGAATTCGGCACGATCGATTTCGCGCGTTTTTGCAAGCTGTCAGGCGCGCAACCTTATTTTGCAGCTAACGTCCGAAGTCTTCCGGCGCAGGAATTCTGGCGTTGGGCGGAGTACTGCAACTCGCCCGCACACTCCACCACGCTTTCCGATCTTCGCGCCGCCGATGGCGAACCCGCTCCGCTCGGAGTGCGCTTCTGGGGTGTCGGCAATGAATCCTGGGGATGCGGAGGCAATTTCGACCCCGAAGACTACGCCACCGAGTTTGGTCGCTACACCGCCTGGGTGCCGTCTTACGGCGCACGCCTCGAATTTGTGGCCTCCGGCCCGAATGGCGACAGTTTCGATTGGACCCGCCGCTTTTGCGTTAAGGCAGCCAAACTCGGCGTGCTGGGCCGCGTGTGGGGCCTCGGGCTGCACCACTATGCGTGGAATGCTTCGGGCGGCCGCACGAACGATTGGACCGCCGCTAAGGGCGACGCTCTGAAATTCGACGCCGAACAGTATTACGAGATCCTGCGTGAAGCCGACCGCATGGATTCCCTCATCACTACGCATTGGAAAATCATGGGCGAGAGCGATCCGCGCCATCGTACCAAGCTGGTGGTCGACGAATGGGGCGGTTGGTACGCACCCGGCACGGAGCCTTTCGCCGAAGCCCTCATCGGCCAGCAAAGCACCATGCGCGACGCCGTTCTCGCTGGTCTGACGCTCGATACCTTCAATCGCCATGCCGACAAGGTGGCGATGGCCAACGTGGCGCAACTGGTGAATTGTTTGCAATCGCTCTTCCTGGCGCACGAAGACAGGTTCTGCCTCACGCCCACCTATCATGTCTTCGACCTGTTCATGCCGCACCGCGGTGGACGTTCGCTCCGCACCGTCGTCTCCGCGTCGGAGAACCACTACGCCCGTAACGGCGGCTCGGCGTCGATGCGCGGCCTCAGCGCCTCGGCATCGGTCACCGGCGAGCACCTCACGGTCACGCTGACCAACCCGTCGTTCACGGATCCCCGAGAGGTCGAAATCGCAATCCACGACGCGCCCATTCGGGGTGCCTTCGCCCTCACGCTGTCCGCAGGCGACCCGCATGCGCACAATAGCTTTGAGAATCCGAATGCCGTGGAACCCAAGCAGGGGAATCCGATAGTGACCAGGGGGATCGTGTCGACGGAACTCCCGCCGGCATCCGTTACGCGACTGACCGTGCTTGTGGGGGCCTAGTCGGTTTTTCTTCCTTGCGCCTCTGCGGCTAACCGACGCCTATCTTCTCCAAGCGAACTCGCCATTGACCATGGTCGCCACCGGGCCGCCGCGGAACTTTCTCCCATCGAAGGGCGAATTGCGGCTTCGCGAAAACGACTGATTCACGTCGTACGTCCACTCGATCTCCGTGCTGAAGATGGTGACGTCGCCCGGTGTGCCCTGGGCAAGCCGTCCGCGTCCGAGCCGGACGACGCTCTCGGGGCCCGTGGTGAACAGTTCCACTAGGCGGACCAGCGAAATCTTGCCCGTGTGTATGAGTTGCTCCAACGCTAGGGCCAGCGCCGTCTCCAGCCCGATGACGCCGAAGGGGCAGCGCTCGAACTCCTGCATCTTCTCACTGCCGGCGTGTGGTGCGTGGTCCGTCGCGATCGCGCTGACGGTCCCGGCCACGATTCCATCCAGCACGGCGCCTTTATCGCAGCCAGAACGCAGCGGCGGCTTCATTTTGAAGTTGCTGTCGTAAGGAGCCATGTCCTCGTCGGCTAGCGTGAAGTGGTGGGGTGTCGCTTCGCAGGTTACCGCCATGCCCTTACGGCGCGCCTCCGCCACCATCGCAATGGATCGTTTCGTGGAGATGTGCGCCACGTGGTACCGCACTCCTGTCAATTCCGCCAGTAGCAGGTCACGCGCCACCATCACGTCTTCCGATGCCGCCGGTATTCCTCGTAGCCCCCATCGGACAGACTTCGCGCCTTCGTGCATGTCTCCGCCGGCGCTCAGGTTCAGATCCTCGCAATGCTGGATGACTGGCAAATCGTACGATCGGGCGAACTCCATAGCGCGCCGCATGACGCGCGCATTCATCACAGGCATGCCGTCGTCGGAGATCGCGACCGCGCCGGCCCCCTTCATATTGCCGATTGCCGCCAGTTCCTCGCCGGCGCTTCCTTTCGTGATGGCGCCGATAGGGAACACGTTCACCACCGCCATACGCCGCGCACGCTCAACAATGTAGCTGGTCACGGTGGCGCTGTCGTTCACCGGCTTCGTATTGGGCATCGGGCACACGGAAGTGAACCCGCCGGCCGCCGCAGCGCGCGATCCGCTCTCGATGGTTTCCGCGTGCTCGAACCCAGGTTCGCGCAGATGCACGTGCATGTCGATGAACCCCGGCGCCACTACCAGCCCAGTGGCATCGAATATCTCCGCGCCGGGCGCGTTCAGCTCCGCGCCCACACCGGCTATGCGCCCGCCGGCCACCAGCACGTCGGCTACACGATCCGTGCCCGACGCCGGGTCAATCACTCGCCCATTCTTGATCAGCGTAGACATGGAAGGGTTTCCTCCGCGCTCTCCGCTTCTCCGCGCCTCCGCGCTGAAATCACGCCCGCCCTCATCCGATCACCTTTTCCAATACCGCCATCCGCACCGCAATTCCGTTTTCCACCTGGTTCAAGATTACCGACCGCTGGAAATCCGCCACTTCCGAGCTCAATTCGCGACCGCGATTAATCGGCCCGGGATGCATGACAATCGCCTCCGGTTTCGCCAGATCCAGGTGCTCCAGCCGGAGTCCATAAAAGCGGAAGTACTCGCTGGCTGGAAACGCCGCTTCGTGCTGGCGCTCCAGCTGAACGCGGAGCATCATGATGACGTCGCAGTCTTTGATGGCGTCGGTAATATCGGTGGTCAGCCGTACGCCCGGCGCAAGCTGTGCCAGCTCCACCGGCAGCAGCGAAACGGGCCCGCATAGCACGATCTCTGCGCCGAACTTCGAAAGCAGGTGTACGTTCGATCGCGCCACGCGACTATGCGCGATATCGCCGATGATTGCCACGCGCAGCCCTTCGAGCGAAGCTCTGCGGTCAAGAATTGTACGCGCGTCGAGCAGAGCCTGCGTCGGATGCTCGTGCGTTCCATCGCCCGCATTGATGATCGGCGTTTCCAGATAGCGCGAAAGGAAATGCGGCGCGCCCGACGCCGAGTGACGCATCACGATCGCGTCCGGCCGCATCGCGGCCAGCGTGTTCAGCGTGTCCACCAGCGACTCGCCTTTGGTCACGCTCGATCCCGATGCCGTAATCGAAACCGCGTCTGCTCCGAGGCGCTTTGCGGCGATCTCAAAACTAGTGCGCGTGCGCGTGGATGCTTCGTAGAACAGATTCACGATCATCTTTCCGCGCAACGTGTCGAGCTTTTTCAGTTGCTGGCTTTGCAGGGGCTGGAAATCCTTGGCGCGCGCCAGAATAGCTTCGATTTCGGCGCGGCCCAGCTCCTCGATTCCGAGCAGTCCGGCTTTCATTTTTCTTTTAGGCTTCGCTTGTGGCGGCCTTCTCCACCAACAGCACTTTTTCCATGCCGTCGATCTCCTGGAACTTCACTTCGATAATTTCGACGTCCGAGGTCTGCACCTTGCGCCCCACGAACCGCGCCTCGATGGGCAGCTCCCTGTGGCCGCGATCGATTAGCACCAACAGTTGCACCCGTGAAGGCCGCCCGTGGTCGAACAGAGCATCCAGCGCTGCGCGAATCGTGCGGCCCGTATACAGGACGTCGTCCATCAGGATGATGTCCTTACCCTGCACCGAGAAGGGTATCTCTGTCGCGCTCACTACCGGCTTGATATCCACCGTGGTGAGGTCGTCGCGGTACAAATTGATGTCCAGGATCCCCACTGGGACCGCGCGATTTTCCAGCGTCTCGATCTTCTTGGCCAGGCGCTGTGCCAGTGGAACACCACGGCGCCGGATGCCGATGAATGCAAGCTGATCGAGGTCTTTGGTCTTCTCCAGGATTTCGTGCGCCAGCCGGACGAGCGTACGGTCGATCTCCGATGCGCTCATGAGCTGGGCTTTTTCACGAGTAAGAGGCATAGAGCTCCGAATGCCAGAGTAACACGGAGCCCCCGGCGCCTCTATTGGCCGTCTTCTTCAGGCGCGTCGCTTTCGGGCACCGGCTGCAGCATCTGCTGCAGCAGTTCCCGGGCTTCCGTCTCGCGGTCGCGCGCTACCTGGAGCCGCGACCATTTATGCGTGAAGCCATCGACGTCGTTCACCAGCCCGGCGATCTGTCCGAGCACGTAATATGGAATCCCGGCCTCTTCCAAGACGCCCTTGGCAAGGGCCAACTGGACACGATCGTTCGTCTCCAACACGACGACCAGATCCATCGACGGATCGAACCCCGCGTCCTCTGGCGACGGCGGTCCGGCCTCTAACGGCACGTGACAGTCGGAACACTCCGTGAAGCCCTCGTGGTATTCTATGCCGCATTCTGGGCAATACACTATGCGCCTCCACTCCGAGTGTAGCGCTGTGGGGCAGGATGGCATCCTGGGGCGGGCTGGCAGCCCGCCAGGTCGGGCCGCTTACCAATCGGCCGCAGCTTGACACCTAAATCATGCGCGTAATCGAAGAGTGCTGAGGGGAGTCTGACCACCCCGCCATTTGGGGACCCTGAAAATCCTGCGTTAAAACAGAAGAGCCGCGAAGGATCCAACTTCGCGAGCCGACCTTCGGAGCCACCCAAATGGTGAAGAGCACTAACGAGCTTACGCGCAACACGCCCGCCACACAAGGCGCGCAAATCATCCCTTCCAAGCCCTTGAGAATCGGGGCTTCCACGCCGTACGATTTTGCAGGCGCGAATATGACGGCCTACGGTGGGCTTTTGCCGGCGGCCACCGTGCTGGAGAAAATGCCATTCCAACAAGTCATCGAAGAGCATGTGACGAGGCGGCGGGTCACCAGTTCCATGCTGGGTTTCCGTCTCGTGCTGGCAATGGTTTTGGCCCTCTAGGTGGGATTTTCGCGCCTCCACTACCTCTAGTTCCTGCAACCCGAACCCATGCTCACCGGAATTTTTGGTGTGGACAGCTAGCCGGTACAGAGCACCTTCTGGCGATTTCTGACCTCGCTGCGCGTGACGGCGGCACGCCAACTGCTAGAGGTGTCGCGGCACATGCGGCAACGGGTCTGGAAGGCCGCCCATGTGAAATTAAGGGAGGTGACAAGCTGCCCCACGATATACTGATCCACCATGAAGCTTTCCATTGCCCTCCTTCTCTCATCTGTTGCCTTTGCCCAAGCTCCGCCTCTGGAGCAACTGATCGCCCTGGCGCGGCAGGGTCCGGCCGCTCCCGGCCTCAAGGATGCCATCACCAAAACGTTGGGCGTTCACGGTGGCAACGGCATCTGGGGACAGGATTACATTTTTGTCGCCGACTCGCCCTCTGCCGTCAGCGTATCGATCGATCAGCAGCCCGCCGTCGCCATGGCCACCATCCCGAACTCGTCGCTCTGGATGCTGCTCACGAAGATGCGCACCGGGGTCACGCACTCCTTCCAATATTTCGCCGGAGGCAAGCCGCTGGGCGCGCGCGGCGATGCTATCGGCTACAACCCCGATTCCTACCAGAAGCCCGGCGTGCCCAAAGGCAAGGTCAGCGAGAGGCACACCATCACCAGCCGGATTTACAACGACATGAAGTCCGATTACTGGATCTATGCGTCTCCCGGCGTCGATCCGTCAGTGCCCTCGCCGCTCATGGTTTGGCAGGACGGCCAGGGGCTCGTCGGCGAGTACTCCCGCTCGCGCCTGTTCACTGTCACTGAAAATCTCGTCTCGCAGAAGCTCATGCCGCCCATCGTCTATGTGTTAATTGCTCCCGGCACGTCGGCCGAAGGCCGAGCCATGCGCTCCATCGAATACGATACCGTGAGCGACCGCTATCCGCGATTTCTGATGGACGAGGTGCTGCCCGAAGTCGAGAAGGTCTATAAGCTACGGCACGATTCCTACAGCCGCGCAATTGCCGGCGAATCGTCGGGCGGCATCTGCGCCTTCAACGCAGCGTGGCTCATGCCCGAGCGCTTCTCGCGCGTACATAGCGGAGTCGGCAGCTTCACTTCCATCCAGTGGCATCCCGAGGAGAAACTCGAAGGCGGCAATGTCTATCCGTTCAAGGTGCGGAAGGAGCCCAAACGCAATATCCGCATCTGGATGAGCGACGGGTCGGACGATCTGGAAAACAACCACGGTTCCTGGCCCATGCAGAACATCCAGATGGCTAATTCGCTGAAGCTGCGCGAGTACGACTTCCACTTCCGTTTCGGGACCGCGGCCCATGGCGGGGCGCAGATCGCGCTTGATCTCCCCGAATCCCTCGCATGGCTCTGGCGTGACTACGACCCATCAAAGACGTCGCAGGACTTCCAGATTGACCCCGTGGAGAAAGACAAGCCTTTCTTCCGCGTCACCATCGCCAACCGGGACTCCTGGTAGCAGCTGGCTCCCATTGCGCGGGTTTGGTGGGACAGGCGGTTTCGCCTGTCAAGTCGGCGGACAGCCGAAACCGCCTGTCCCACCAGCAATCAGTCCCCGATCACCGTGACGACCACCGTCCGCTGGCGCGGACGCACGTCGCACTCCAACAAAAAAATCTGTTGCCACGTGCCGAGCACCGGCTTGCCTTCCGTGACCGGGACGGTAAGAGAAGGACCGAGCCAGGTCGCCTGCAGATGCGAATGGCCGTTGCCGTCATGCCACGCCTCTTCGTGCCCATAAGCGCGGCTTGGGGGAATCAGCTTGTCCAGAATCTCGGGTAGATCGCGCTCCAACCCGGGCTCGAACTCGATGGCACCCACGGCTGCGGTGCTGCCCACGTGGAACAAGTTCACCGTTCCGGTTTGCACGCGCGAAGCCACCACCGCGTCTATGACGCGCTTCGTCAGGTCGTGCATATCGCCGTGACCCTTGGTGGCGACGGATATCTGCTGTTGGTGGGTCAACTCGTTACCTTCGAGTCTTATTCTAAAGCCCTGCGGGGCAGACGGTACATGTTCGCGTCTGCCTCCCGCTAAAAAGGGCCGGCCCCAAAAATCGACGGCCCGCCCCACAGTTTGCGCGCGATTTCCTAGATCTCCCGCCTCTGCCATTCGATGGCGGTCAGCAGGCGCCGCAGCCGCTCCGCCTTCGGCGCATCGATCATCTCCACGAACCCCACACGGCCTTCCAAGTGCGCGCGAAAATCCGGGACGGCGCTGCGGTTCTGGGACGCAGGACCGTGCCGTACACAGTTTGTCAGGGTCGCCTCCAGGGCTTCCAGCTCGCTGCGTCGCAGCCCCACCTTGCGGTTCACCACCACGCCCGCCAGTTGCTGGCGCACTCCTTGCCGCATGACGCGCGTCTTGCGACGGTTGACGGCAAATCCTTCTTCCATCGCGATCGCCGATGCATGTGCCGCGAACCGCTCCACACCACGCGCCAACGCTTCGCCGCCGGAAAAGGCCAGATCGTCGGCATAGCGCGTGTACACGGCGTGTGCGCAGCGCGCGAGGCCCGCCAGACGGCAGTCCAGCCGGTAAGCCATGAGATTCGCCAACGCCGGCGATGTCGGCGCTCCTTGTGGCAGATGCGGCCATCCGTAGAGTGCTCGCAACTCGGGCGCTTCGCCTCTCCACACCATGCGCGGTGCTGCATTCGTCGCGATTCCTGCCAGACGCGCGGCTACCGCTTCCGGATACCCCAGCGTCCGGAACAGAGCTTGCGCTCGGGCGCCCGGAAACGCGGGGAAGAAATTCGAGAGATCGAGCCGCAGAAGAACCTGCTGATTGGTATGCGGCCTCGCGAAGGTTGCGATCGACCGGCCCTTCACAAATCCGTGTGCTGCTATGTGCGCCGGTACGCGATCGAGAATGGCAGTCAGAATCTGGCGCTGTAGCTCTTTGAGTCGCGGCTTGGGACTTTCCAACAGCCGGACGCCGCCGCCGCGCTTATGGAGGATCTGGTAGCTGTAGTGTTCCAGCCTGGGGCGGCCAAGCTTTCCCCCGAGACCCTTCAGATCGGCGAACCACTCCAGTTCGTCATCGGTAACGCCCAGCCACTGCGCCAGTGCGCCGGCGGTCTCAATCGCCGGCAGGTTCCACTCGCGTGCCGCGGCCACCGGGCGCATCCGCTGCGGTTCCGCGATCCATTCGGCAACGATAAGTTCGTCCCGATACTCGGTGCGCGCCCGTTCGAACCCACGATCCGTTAGGAGGAATTGTACGACATCGCGATGGCGCGGCCGTGTGTGGCCGTTGAAGGTTTTGACAAATCGTCGAGCCAGAGGCCGCAGCCATTTCCAATTACGGCCTAGCGTTCTGGAAGCTCGCGCGGCGAGATCATCCACGGCCGGTTCGCCCGCCAGGAAGCTACGTGCGAGCACGCTGATGACGGCCGGGGCTGGCATAGGTGAAGCAAAGGCGGCGGAGCCTCAACGAGTCCTGCTCTGCGCGAGCCGATCTGCCCGTCAGGGCAGTGAAGCTCACGCGACGAAATGCCAAGTCAACCGATTCCCCCGGGGTAACCCCGGAGAGGCCAACCGAACCCGAAGGCCCGATCAACCGGCTTGAAGCCCGCCGCCACGGCCATGATAGCAGCAACGATGGAAAGCTGACTGCTGACAGCTTATCAGCCATCAACCTTCAGCTTTCAGCCTACCTTTTCATGTACCTTTCGTATAGGCGCGTTTGCTTGTTCTCGAGCGACACTTCTTTCCCTGCTACAAAAAGGTACTTGATCTGGGTCTGGATCTCCAGCGGGTCGCCATTGGTCACCACGAGGTCGGCCGTCTTGCCTTTTTCGATGGAACCTACCTGATCGCTCACGCCCCAGATTTCCGCCGGGTTGATGGTGATGGCCTTCAGCGCTTCTTCCTGCGGCAACCCGAATGCGACCGCTGTTGCGGCCTGATAAGGGAGGTTGCGCACGAACTCATTGTCGAAAGTGCCGAACGCGAACTTGATGCCGGCTTTGTGGACTTCCTCCGGCAAGGTGAACGCTTCGTCGTAAGGATCGTCCTCGTTGCCCGGCAGGGCTAACGTCTTGCCCAGGATCACGGGGACGTTTTTCGCCTTCAGTTCCGCGGCCGCGCTTCGCAAATCACGAGGCTGCAGGATTACGATCTTCACGTTCTGTTTTTCCGCGAACGCAATCGCATCGTGAATCGTCTTCGGGCTTGACACCGAAACCGCCAGCGGTGTCTTGCGCTCCAGAACCGGCAGCATGGCTTCGTACTTCAGGTTCGGTTCGAACCCGGGCTCGTGCGCTGCCTTGACCCTCTGATATCGGCGGGCTTCCTCGAAGAAATCGCTCAGCTTCGCGATCTGCTGCTGATACGTCCGCAGCGTCTGTGTGTAGCTACCCGCCGGTCCCGCTTCGCCCAGCATTCCCAGAACATCGTCGGGAATGCTGCCGCGTCCGCCACGGCCCAAGTTCGGGAACTGCACGCAGACCGCTGCCGAGGGCCGCACCGCCATGTCTTCCCAAGTCCATCCCGAAGTGTGAATCAGCGCCGCCTGGCCGGAGATGAGTTGCGCGCCGCCGGCCCCGCGACCGCCGCCGCGTCCAGCCGACGGGTAGGTCATGGCCGATGTGATTCCGTTCACCCGCGCTACACCGAACAACTCGCTATCCGGGTTCACGCTCGCCAGAGCGCGAAGCTGCGGCATCAACTCGCCCAGCTCGCCCGTGTCCACCGTCTCGCGCACGGCGCCTACTTCGGAAAGCCCCAACTGCGTGGCGGAATCGATCATGCCAGGGTATACCCGCAGGCCTTTCGCCTCCACCACCTTTATGCCCTTCGGCGCCACCAGCTTCGGCCCGATTTCCGCGATCTTGCCGTCTCTTACCAGCACCGACACGCCCTTCACCGGCGCACTGGTGACCGGATATACGTCGGCGTCGCGAATTAAAAATGTATCGTTCGATGCCGCACCGGCCAGCACCGCGCACGCCGCAAAAATCCCTAAGAGTCTCATCCGATCCGCCCTCCGCGTCCCCCTTGCGGACGCTGCTGCTGCTGAAGCTGCTTCTCCTGATCTGTCAGCTTCTTCTTCTGCGCTTCCTTGGCCGGCCGCTCGCTGACTTCTTTATCGCGGTCGAAATACACCGTTCCGTCGATCAGCACCTTCTGCACCTTGGCGTAATCCGAAAGGGGGTACTTGTCGTAAATCACGAGGTCGGCGTCCTTGCCGACATCGACGGATCCCACACGGTTGTCGATCCCCAGTTGCTTGGCGGGGTTCAGCGTCACCATCGCCAGCGCTTCCGATTCGCTCACGCCGCCGTACTTCATCGCCTTTCCCGCCTCGGTGTTCAAATGGCGCATCAACTCCGCGTCGTCGCTGTTCAGGCTCACGACCACGCCGTACTTCTGCATGAGGGCCGCGTTGTAAGGAATGGCGTCCACCGCTTCCATCTTGTAGTTGAACCAGTCGCTGAAGGTCGATCCGCCCGCGCCGTGAGCCGCGATCTCCTTCGCCACTTTGTATCCTTCCAGTACGTGCTGAAGGGTGCGGATTTTGAAGCCGTAGTCATCCGCCACGCGCAGCAGCATCAGAATCTCATCCTGCCGATAGCAGTGCGCGTGGACGTAGCGTTTGCCTTCCAGGACCTCTTTGAGCGCTTCCAGCTTCAGATCTTTGCGAGGCGGAATGGGATGCTCGCCCTTCGCCACCTTGGCGTCGTAAGCGTCCCACCCGGCTTTGTAGGCCTTCGCCTCGTTGAACGCTTCGCGGATGGTGTCTTCCACGCCCATGCGCGTTGCGGGATAGCGGGCCTGCACTGTCTGTGCACCCGCTCCGCGGCCCCCGCCCTGCGGATTGCCGGCCCGCTTCGGGTTCTCGCCGAGTGCGAACTTGATTCCCGGTGTGGCGCCCTCGAAGATCATCTGCTGTGCGTCCTTGCCCCAACGCATCTTCAGGACGATGGTCTTGCCGCCGATGGCATTCGCCGATCCGTGCAGAATGTTCGCGGTCGTCACGCCGCCCGCCAGCGCGCGATAAATGGAAATGTCCTCGGGGTTAATCACGTCTTTGATGTCCACCATCGAAGAAACGGAGACGCTGCCTTCATTGACGCCGCCATCCACCGCGATGTGCGAGTGGCAGTCGATAATCCCCGGAATCACGTACTGGCCGGCAGCATCAATGATGGTGGCGCCCTGCGGCTCGAGAACCTTCTCGCCCACTTCGGCGATTTTGCCGTCCTTCACGACCACCGATCCCTTGACCGTCCCCTTGGTGACGGTCATGATGGTGGCGTTGCGAATCACGATGGTTTCCGCGCCCAGGGGCGCCAGGGCCGCCATCAGCCCTGCACAGAGCAGCTTTCTCATTGATTCACCCCCGGATTGTCCGTCGTCATGCCTCGTCCGCCGGCCGGAGCCTCGTCCGCCGGTTTGAACTGTTTGCCGTCCACGAAAATCATCTGAATGCGCGTGTTGTCGTCGAACAACTCGCCCTTGGTCACCAGCAGGTTCGCGATCTTGCCTTTTTCAATGCTTCCCATGCGGTCGGCCACGTTATAGATCTGCGCCGGCGCCAGGGTCAGCGCGCGCAACGCGTCCTCGCGCGAAAGTCCGGCATCGATGGCGCGCTTCACCGCGCGCTGCAAATCGCGAGCTTGATCCAACCCGTCAGCGTAGAGTGCGAACGGCACTCCCGCTTTCTTGAGCAGACCCGGCGTGGACGGCCCAAGGTCGATGTTCTCCAACGTGCGCAGGCTCTCTTCCTGTTCGGGGTCGGCGTCTCTAGGCGGCTCGCTCCACTTCAAGCTCACCAGTACCGGCGAGTTGTACTTCTTCAGCACCGCCGCCGCTTCCGGCCGGTAGCCCTCGCGCATCCCGTAGAGGATCACCGGCTGTTTGAGCTCCGCGGCGAAGCGGAGCATGCGGTCCATCTCCACGACGCGATTGGCCGGCAGCAGAATGCGGCGCGAATCGAGCACGCCTTCGAGAGCGCGATCGTACTGCGGACGCGCCATTCCGCGCGGATCTTTGGCGTAAGCTTCCTTCACCAGCTTGTAGTGATCGGCATCGAGATAGATCTGTCGGACGTAGGCGATATATCCCATCAGCGCGCCTGGGAACCCGCCGCCCATGCCGCCGCCGAATCCGCCCCGCGCCAGCGCAATGTATTGTCCGACGGCCGGCACGACCACCATCTCACCGGTCTTTTCCGCGCCGCTCAAATCGACGATCGAACCCTGCCCTCCGAAGATGCCGCGCTCGGGAAACGTGACCGTCGTGCTGAATCCGGCGCTCCGCACCGTCGCGATCCGCGGATCGGTAGGCTGAATCTCATCCGCTGCCAGCACCCAACTAGCGGTTTGCGGCCGATCTTCCGGACCCATCGACCGCGGTGTCGGTGCGGCCGTCGTCGCGGTTGGAGCAGCGGTGGTGGGAGCCCCTCGGCCGCCTCGCCCGCTCACGGCGCCCGTTGACGGCGCCGGCGCCAGGCTCGGAATTCCGACTGTACTCATGGCGTCGATCAGGCCCGGGTAGACGGTCATGCCTTCGCCTTCCACGACCCAGGCATCCGCCGGAACCGGTACGTTCTCGCCCACGGCCTCGATCAGCCCGTCGCGCAGCACCACCGTGCCTTTCGCCATGGGGGGTCCGCTGACGGTCACAATCTTGGCGTTGCGGATCGCGACGGCCTGCGGGCTCTCCGCCCACGCGAACGCGCCGAACAAAAGCAAAGCTGTCACCAGTTTTTTCATAAGCAAGGCTCAATTATACCTGCGAACCCGAAATCGGCGCAGCGGGATACAAAAAGGTTACAGCAAGAAAGCTGTCAGCCGACAGCGAACAGCTTCCGGTGCGCGGCGCGCCGGCGGTCCCGGCTAGGCGCTGCTCGCTGAAAGCTATACTGAGGTTTGCCCCCTAAAAGACCTGTTCGCTACCGGGATGCCGGCGTCAATATTGACGAGTCCGACCGCGCCGTTGCTTCCATCAAGAAACTCGCGCGTCAGACTTTCACACGTGGCGTGCTCACGGACATCGGCTCTTTCGGCGCCTGCTACCGCGTATCCGGATTCCGCCGCCCCGTCCTGGTCAGTTCCGCCGACGGCGTCGGCACCAAGCTCAAAGTGGCCTTCCTTACGGGCCGCCATGACACGGTAGGTGAAGACCTGGTCAATCACTGCGTCAACGATATTGTGGTTCAGGGTGCGGTCCCTCTTTATTTCCTGGACTACTTCGCGGTGGGGAGACTCGACGCTAAAGTTGCCGCCGAAGTCGTCTCCGGCCTCGCCCGTGGCTGCCGCCGTAACGGTTGCGCTCTCATCGGCGGCGAGACCGCGGAAATGCCCGGCATGTACGCCGAAAACGAATACGATCTCGCCGGCTTCATCGTGGGAGCGGCCGAGCAATCGGAGCTGCTTAAAGCTGCTTCCGTGCGCACCGGTGATGCACTTCTTGCCCTGCCGTCCACAGGACTCCACACGAACGGATACTCGCTGGCACGCAAGCTGCTGTTCGATACCGCCGGCTATGGTCCCCGTACCGTGCTGCCCGAGGTGGGATCGACAGTCGCCGATGCTCTTCTTGCAGTACACCGCAGCTACCTCAAGCCGGTTCGCGCGCTGATGTCGGCCGGCCTGCTCCGCGGCGCCGCGCACATTACGGGTGGCGGCATCACTGACAATACGCCGCGCATGCTGCCGCCTTCGCTGGCTGCCTCGATCGATACCTCGGCATGGCGCATTCCACCGCTTTTTGAAGTCCTGCGCCGCATCGGCAGGATCCCCGATGACGACTACCGCCGCACTTTCAACCTGGGCGTCGGAATGATCTTCGCAGTTGGGCGCCGCCACGCCACGGAAGCGGAACGCGTTCTCCGCCGAATCGGTGAAACCCCTTTCCGGATCGGCGAAGTCATCGAGCGCAAACGCGGACGCGACGGGGTCCAATACCGATGAGACGGCTCGGCGTTTTAATCTCCGGCCGCGGATCTAACTTCGAGGCCATCGCCGACAACATCGACCGGGGTGCGCTCGATGCCGAGATTGCCGTAGTGCTCTCCAATCGCGCCGACGCCGCCGGACTGGAATTGGCCCGCCGGCGCGGCCTCAAGCATGTTGCGATTCCATCCAAAGGATTGGACCGCGAAATCTACGACCGCATGCTGGTCTCCGAGCTCCGCGACAATTGCGTCGATCTGGTCTGCCTTGCGGGCTTCATGCGCCTGCTCAGCGCATCCTTCATTCGCGAGTTTCCCAGCCGCATTCTGAATATCCACCCGTCTTTGCTCCCTGCCTTTCCGGGACTCGACGCCCAAAGGCAGGCACTGGAGCACGGCGTGAAGATCAGCGGCTGCACTGTCCACTTTGTCGATGAAGATCTGGATGCCGGCCCGATTGTGATCCAGGCTGCCGTGCCGGTGCTCGACGCGGATACGGTGGACTCGCTATCCGCTCGCATCCTTGCCGAGGAGCATCGCATCTACTCCGAGGCGGTCCGCATCGTCCTCGCGGGTCAGTATACGATTGTTGGCCGCCGTGTCGACTTGCGCTGAAGCAACTCCGACAATCTCATCGGCGGCCCGGGCTTACATCCATCTGCTTCTCCACTGCCCTTGGTATGGGCGCACGATCTCCATCCGCTGGCTGGACGGTAGTTGGCAGGTTTCGATGTCCAGCAGGATATCCACTTCCCACGGCTCGCACGTATTCCGCGTCAGGCCACCCCCATGAGCTCGCCCACCAGCTTTTCGAAACCGGTTTAGCATCAACTCCAGTGGCATCAAATCGTCGGCCGCCATCATTAACCTAAATCAACTTGAATCGCCGGTTCTGTCTGCGGACTTGAAACGGAACTACGGGTGAAACGGGCCTAATGCCGCTATAATCTTCTTTTGCCAGAACTACGGAAGGACCCCATCACAGGGCGGTGGGTCATCATCGCCACCGACCGCGCCAAGCGCCCCAGTGACTTCATCCGCCAGCCGGTTCCGCCCGCGCGTCAGACCGTGTGTCCTTTCGACTATGGCAACGAGCACAAGACACCGCCCGAAGTTCTGGCTTACCGCTCCTCCGGCGGCCGAGACGATCCGGGCTGGCGCGTCCGCGTAGTGCCCAACAAATTTCCGGTGCTCGGCATCGAGGGCGACCTCAACCGGCAAGGTGAGGGCATGTACGACAAAATGAACGGCATTGGCGCGCACGAGGTAATCATCGAAACGCCCGACCACAGCACTACTCTCGCGGATCTTCCGGAGCGGCAGATCGAAGAGGTGCTTGCCGCCGCCAGAGACCGCGTCAACGATCTGAAGCGCGACCGCCGTTTCCGCTACATCATTATCTTTAAGAACCACGGCGAGGCCGCCGGGGCCTCGCTCGAGCATCCGCATTCGCAGTTGATCGCGCTGCCTGTGGTTCCCAAGCGCGTGATGGAAGAGGTGGACGCCGCGCAGGAATTTTACCGGCAGAAGGAGCGCTGTATCTTCTGCGACATCGTCCGGCAGGAGAGCGCTTCCGGAGTCCGGCTGGTCACCGAAACGGATCGCTTTTCAGTCCTCGAGCCCTACGCTCCGCGCTTTCCGTTTGAGACCTGGATCTTGCCGAAACGCCACGCCTCGCATTTCGAGGATGCCGACCAGCCCACTTTCCAGAACCTTGCCTGGGTGCTCCGCACAACCCTCCGCAAGCTCAACAAGGTGCTGGAGCATCCTGCCTACAATTTCATCGTGCACAGCGCTCCAGTGCAGGAGCCTTTTCTGCCGTACTACCACTGGCACATCGAGATCATCCCCAAACTCACGAAGGTGGCCGGTTTCGAATGGGCGACGGGCTTCTACATTAATCCCACGCCGCCCGAGGAATCGGCGCGTTTCCTTCGCGAAGCAGGTCTGGGGTAGCTGTGGCCGACCTTACCCGCCGCTCCTTTCTGCTTGGACCCGCGGTCCTCGCAGGCTGCGCGCCCAAGCGAGCCACCGGATTCCGCGGTTACTGTCTCGTCGCGGATCAGGATGGCCGCGCCGTCACCGCTGTCGACCTCACTACTTTCCGCGTACGCCGACGCATCCCTCTGGATGCCGCGCCCTCCCTCATCGTGTCGCATCCCTCAAAGCCCAAGGCTTTCGTTCTGGCTCCCGATGCGGGCACCGTTTACGAAATCGATCTAGTGTCCTTTGGCGTCAGTCGCCGCGTGCGCGCGGGTTCTTCCGCCATCGCCCTCGCCATAGCGCCCCGCAAGGACCATCCGGAACGGGCCGATTCCTTGTGGGTGCTTTACCGCGATCCCGCCGCCCTCATCGAACTGCGGCTCGATACCTTCCGTCCCGGCCGCACGATCCGGTTCCCATCGCCACCCGATGTCCTCGATTTGAGCGTCGACAACCGCGCCGCCGTTGCGTTCAAGCGCGAGCATGCGATCGCTCTCGCTTCGCTTGATCACGCCGCCGTCGAACGCACCTTCTCGACGGAGTCCGCGCCCGCCTTCGTCCTGTTCCGTTCCGATGGCGAAACGCTCGTGGTGGGAAATGAGGGCCGCCGCAGTCTCACGATTTACGACGTCGCCACTGGCAAGACCGTGGTTCGCCTGGCCCTCGCGATCGAGCCTCAGCATTTTGCCGTGAGCCCTGACGGCGGCCAGGTTTTCCTGTCGGGCGATGGCATGGACGCGGTGGCCATTCTCTTTCCCTACGACACCGAAATCTGGCAGACGGTGCTGGCCGGCCATGCTCCCGGGGCCATGGCCGCGGTAGCCAACAATCTCACCAATCCGCCCTCGCTACTCTATGTGCTCGCCGCCAATCCCGACGCCAACCGCATCACCGTTCTCAACGGCGAGACCTTGACTCTAGCGGCGCTGGTGCAGGTCGGCCGAGCCCCCCGGCAGATCCTCATCACACCCGACCAGAAATGGGCGCTAGTAGTGAACGGAGCTTCAGGTGATCTCGCGGTGATCCGGATTCTCTCGCTGAATGCCGCTCAATCGGAGCGCGTGCTGCACTATAAGACCGCACCGCTGTTCACAATGATCCCGGTGGGGGAGAAGCCGGTGAGTGCAGCCGTGGTGGGGTGGTAGAACTGGACCAAGGAACTCCGGGGACCGAGGGAGCCAATCTCTGGTGGCCTCGCGGCGAAGCCGCTGGGCCACAGCTCAAGGCTCATCGCTATTTCTTCTTCCCCTGCGCTGCCACCACTTCCATGGCCGCTTTCACCTTCTCGGGGTCCCCCAGGTAATAGCGGTTCAGCGGTTTCAGATCGGCGTCGAGCTCATACACGAGCGGCATGCCGGTCGGGATGTTCAGTTCTACGATGTCCCCTTCCGACACGTTGTCCAGGTACTTTACTAAGGCCCGCAGACTGTTGCCGTGCGCGACGATCACTACTCGTTGACCGCTCCGGATCGCCGGCGCAACCGTCTCGTGCCACAGCGGCAGAAAGCGCGCCACTGTGTCTTTCAGGCATTCCGTCAGGGGCAGCTCGGCTTGAGTCAGGCTTTCGTATCGCGGGTCGCGGCCGGGAAACCGCTCGTCATCGGGCGTCAGGACGGGCGGGGGAACGTCGTAGCTCCGCCGCCAAATCTTCACTTGCGCCTCACCGAACTTCGCGGCAGTTTCTGCTTTGTTCAGGCCCTGCAGCGCGCCGTAGTGACGCTCGTTCAGGCGCCAGGAACGGTAGACCGGAATCCACATCAGATCCATCTCGTCGAGGATCATCCAGAGCGTGCGGATCGCCCGCTTGAGCACCGAAGTGTAAGCCACGTCGAACGTGTAGCCCTCCGCTCTCAGCACCTGACCCGCTTCCTTGGCTTCCTGCCGGCCTTTGTCGGAAAGGTCGACATCCGTCCAGCCAGTGAAGCGGTTCTCCTTGTTCCACGTGCTTTCGCCGTGGCGCACCAGCACCAGTTTGGTCATTGACGGAACGCCTTTCTACCCGGGAACTTGGCGGCGCTGCCCAGCTCTTCCTCGATGCGCAGCAACTGGTTGTACTTCGCGATGCGGTCGGTACGGCTGGCCGAACCTGTCTTAATCTGGCCGGCGCCAGTGCCCACCACCAGGTCGGAGATGAACGCATCCTCCGTCTCGCCCGAACGGTGCGAGACGACGGCGGTGTATCCGGCATTCGATGCCATGCTGATCGCCTCCATGGTCTCCGTCACGGTGCCGATTTGATTCAGCTTGATCAGAATCGAATTGGCGAGGCCGCGGTCGATGCCTTTCTTGAAGATGGAAGGGTTGGTGACAAAGATATCGTCACCCACGAGCTGGATCTTCTTGCCGAGCGTGTCGGTCAGCAGCTTCCAGCCGTCCCAGTCGTTCTCCGCCATTCCGTCTTCAATGGAGAGAATGGCCGGGTAATCTTTCACCCACTTGGCCCAATACTCCACCATCTGCTCGCTCGCCCGCTGGCTCTTGTCCGACTTCTTGAAAACGTACTTGCCATCTTCGAAGAATTCGCTCGCTGCCGGATCGAGGCAGAGGCCCACCTGCTCGCCCGCCTTGTATCCCGCTTTCCCGATCGCTTCGATCACCGACTCGATGGCTTCTTCGTTCGACTTCAGCATGGGCGCGAATCCGCCCTCGTCGCCTACCGCCGTGGAATAACCCTTCTTCTTCAGAACGCCCTTGAGCGTGTGGAACACTTCCACGCCCATGCGCAGCGCTTCAGAGAACTTCTCCGCGCCGAACGGGGCGATCATGAACTCCTGCAGGTCCACCGAATTGTCGGCGTGCGCGCCGCCGTTGATGATGTTCATCATGGGCACCGGCAGGACGCTGGCGCCAACGCCGCCCAGGTATCGATAAAGCGGCGTGCCCTGCGAATTCGCGGCCGCCCGAGCCGCTGCCATCGAAACCGCCAGAATCGCATTCGCGCCGAGCTTTCCTTTGTTCGCCGTGCTGTCGAGCTTAATCAGCAGCTCATCGATTGCCGATTGGTCCGAAGCGTCCTTACCGTCCAGCGCCTTTGCAATCGCGCCGTTGACGTGGCCCGCGGCTTTCAGCGTTCCCTTGCCGAGGTAGCGGCCCTTGTCACCGTCCCTCAGCTCCACGGCTTCGTGCTCGCCGGTGGATGCGCCGGAGGGCACAGCCGCCCGCCCCATGCTTCCGTCTGCGAGATAAACATCCGCTTCGACCGTAGGATTCCCGCGGGAATCCAGAATCTCACGTCCAACAACTTTAACGATTGTCATCAGAATTACTGCTCCAAAGTTAGAAGTCAGAATGCAGGAGTCAGAAGACAGAATGCAGGGTGCCGAAGCCTGGAGCCGGCGCATTTTGTCTTCTGACTTCTGCCTTCTGAATTCCTCTTACCCGACCACTACAATTCCTGCGTCGGTCACCGTATACCCGTTGGCCCGGTCGGCATCCAGATCAAATCCGATGCTCGACGATTCCGGAAGTCTCACTTTAGTGTTCAAGATCGCCCGCCGGATCCGGCTGTATCGGCCTACCTCCACGTCCGGCATTAGTATCGAATTCTCCACTTCGCAATAACTGTTCACCCGCACGCCCGGCGAAAGAACGCTGCGCAAGACACGTCCGCCGGAAATGATGCTTCCAGCGCTGACAATCGAATCCACGGCCACACCCATCCGGCGGCCTTCCTGGGCGAATACAAATTTCGCTGGAGGCTGCTGCGTTACCTTTGTCCGGATCGGCCAGCGTTGGTCGTACAGGTTGAATTCCGGCACGACGTCCACCAGATCCATGTTGGCTTCGTAGTAGGCATCCAGCGTGCCCACATCCCGCCAATAGCGCGCCTGCTTGGCGTTAATGTCCCGGAAATCGTAGGCTACCACCTGGCACTCGTTCAGGGATCTCGGCAGCACGTCCCTGCCGAAATCGTGGCTCGATTCTGCCCGCTGCGCATCTTCGTGCAGCATCTTCAGCAGAATCTCCGTCTTAAAAATGTAAATGCCCATGGACCCGCTGATCATGTCTGGGTCGAATCGCGAGCGTATGGCGTTTTCGGGCCGAGGCTTCTCCGCGAAGCCGACAACACGGTAGTTTTCGTCGATTTCCGCGACGCCGAAGCGCGATGCCTCCTCCGGCCTCATGCGGATGGTCGCGACCGTGATGTCCGCCCGCTTATGCGTGTGCCAGTCCACCATCTCCTGGTAGTTCATTTTGTAGATGTGGTCGGCGGCCAGCACAAGGGTGTGCTCGGGAGATTCGGCTTCGATGCTCTGGAAATTCTGGAAAACCGCGTCGGCAGTTCCCTGATACCAGTCTTCATGCACCCGTTTCATGGGCGGAAGAACTTCTATGTATTCACCTAACTCCGGCGACAAGATATTCCATCCGTCGCGAACGTGCCGGATCAGGTCCAGAGATTTATATTGTGTTAGGATGATGATACGGCGAACGTTGGAGTTAATACAGTTCGATAGCGTGAAGTCGATGATTCGATAAGCGCCCCCGAACGGCACCGCGGGTTTGGCGGTGTCACGCGTCAGTGGGAACAAACGCTCGCCGGCACCGCCCGCCAGCAGAATCGCCAACACGTTGTGCATGTAGTTTGTGAATTCCTGTAATGTGCTCTAAATTATAGAAACTGCGGGAGATTCGGATGTTTCGGCCCTTGATTCCGATGCCCGCGATAATTTTAGGTCTTGACTTTATACGTCAACAACCTATGATATCAGTACCTTCTATGCGTTTGGCAGCAAAACCTTTGGGATCCGCGCCATACAAAGCGGTCTTTTACACTCCCCGGGTTTTTTGTCTCGCAGGAAAATCCAGGTCTGGTCGGGAGGTGTATTAGGTTTGGCTGAAGTTAAGCTTCAGGAGGGCGAAACGCTAGAGAATGCCCTTCGTCGCTTCAAGCGCAAGGTCCAGCAAGAGGACATTATCAAAGAGGTCAAACGACACTCTTTCTACTTGAAGCCGGGCGAGAAGCTCCGGGCTAAGCAAGCGCTGGCCCGTAAACGAAACCGGAAGAAGAATCGCCGGGAAATCGAGTAACCGCGATGGCGGAGCCAGAGACTCCGCCGTCACAAATATCCGACAAATATTCAAGGTCGATCACGGGAACGTTGCTATGCCGGAGTTTCAGGACCGCGTCCTCAAATGCGTAGACTGTGGAGCCGATTTCGTCTTCACAGCGGGAGAACAACATTTCTTCCACGACAAGAACTTCAAGAACGAGCCGAAGCGCTGCAAAACATGCAAGCAAAAAAGAGCTGGCGCTGGCGGCGGAGGTTTCACCAAGACGGAAACCATGACCACGTGCTCGCAATGCGGCCGTGAAACCACGGTTCCTTTTAAGCCGACTCAAGGACGGCCCGTCTACTGCCGCGAGTGCTTCTTAAGCCGTAAGGCTACTTCCGCGGCGATGGCCGGGAATCAGTAGAGCTTCCCACCCGCGGGCCGGCCGCCGTGTCGGCCCGTTGTTCCCGCAACCGGAACTTCCCTGAACCAAACCCGGTTTTTCGTTCTATTTGTCGCCTGCGTTGATTGCGGGGCGGACGATTACGCCTTCTCAAGGACCATCGCGGCCACGGACTCGCGAGGCGCGGTCAAAGCCGGGTTCAAAAAGGCTAACGGAGAGCGAGTGGCGGAGGCGGGCGCTGCCCGTTGTTCCGCCTGGACGGCAACCGTTCGGAATTCGTGCTGAACCATGCGGACCGCGACCTGTCTGCCTCGCGAACGTATAATTTTTCCCGAAACCGCCAATTGCAGAGGCGCCGCATTCTGCAACATTACCGGCCAGCTGATGGAAAGCTCCAGGTTTAACCCGACCGGCAGGGGGCGTTCGGCCTCGAGTAGAATCCCGCCGCTAGACACGTCAATGGTACGGCCGGTACCGTTGTCAAGAACCTTACGGCGACGGATCAGTTTCCATTTCACTTCCAGAGCGATCTCGTAACGCTTGTCGCGCCTTCGCTCGCCTGCAATCTTGTCAGGATCGTTGTTCACTTGATCCCAATCCGTTGGTCGATTCATAAGGTTTATTTCCAATTAACCTTTTTCGAAATCCATTATGCGTGGTTCGCATTCAAGAACAAAGTAATGCCGGTACCTGTCCTCAGTACTCGCCGTCCTACGTCTTCATCTGATATCGGACCAAGTCCGGAACACCAGGACCCAACAGTGGCTGCCTGCCCGCCAAGCGCCTCCCCGGCCGCTGGTATTCTGGAGGAATCGGGAGCCCAAAAAACCGTGAAAGCGTTCTTCTTCTGTGCCGGTCTGCTCGCGGGCGCTTACTGTGTGCCCGCGCAAGACGTCAAAGAGTTCGAAAAGAAAGTCACTGAGTTCACCCTGCCCAATGGCCTCCACTTCACGATTGTGGAACGCCATAACGCGCCTGTAGTTTCGTTCCACACCTACGTGAATGCGGGATCGGTCGACGATCCCAGCGGCCAGACCGGGCTTGCGCACATGTTCGAGCACATGGCCTTCAAAGGAACCGAATCGATCGGCACCCGCGACTGGCTCTCGGAAAAGCGTGCGCTGGAGGCGGTGGAAGAAGTCTACGATCGCCTGCAAGCAGAGCGCGCCAAGGGGGCGAAGGGCGATGAGGCCCGGCTGGGCGCTCTCCAGCTTGAGCTGCAGAACGCGATCGACCGCGCTCAGCATTACGTCATCCCGAACGATTTCACACGGATCATCGAACAAAATGGCGGCACGGGCCTGAACGCCGATACGTCTTACGATTACACCGAGTACTTTTACAGCCTTCCTTCCAACCGCCTGGAGCTTTGGTTCCTGCTTGAGTCGCAGCGATTCCTCCATCCCGTCTTCCGCGAGTTTTATAAGGAACGGGATGTCGTACAGGAGGAAAACCGCATGCGCGTCGGTTCCAGTCCGCAGGGCAAGCTCCTGCAGAATTTCACGGCGGTTGCCTTCCTGGCGTTTCCCTATCGCAACCCTCCGGGCGGCTGGCCCAGCGATGTCGCGGACTTGCGGCGCGGCGACGCGCAGGCGTTTTTCGACAAGTATTACGTTCCCGCCAACATCAACATCGCCGTCGTCGGCGACGTGAACCCCGCAGAAGCCAAGCGCCTTGCCGAGCGCTATTTCGGCCCGATGGCATCCAGGCCCCTTCCGCCCCCACTCCACACTCGAGACCCGGCGCAGGACGGCCCGCGTACGGCGGTGGTGGAATCCCCATCGCAACCGATTGCCGTCATGGGCTACAAACGGCCAGACCAGTACGACAAAGACGATCCCGTGTTCGACGTGCTCTCGATTATCCTCTCCAGCGGCCGCACGGGCCTGCTCTACAAGGATCTCGTGGCAGACAAGAAAATCGCTCTCGAGGCCGAGGCGATCCCTACCTATCCCGACGGGCGGTATCCGAATTTGTTTGTCTTCTTCCTCGTACCTTCTCTCGGACACACGGTTGCGGAGAATCAAACCGCTCTGGACGGCCTGCTGGTCAATGTCATGTCCAAGCCGGTGGATGCCCAGACCCTCCAACGAGTGAAGACCAAAGTCCGGGCGGGGGTCATTCGTGAGATGGCCAGTAACGCCAGCCTGGCCAAGCTCATCACGATGTATTACGGCGCTTATGGCGATTGGCGAAAGCTGTTCACCGAGATTGACGAAGTGAATCACGTGACCGCGGCAGACGTGCAACGCGTCGCGCGCCTGACCTTTACGCCTATCAGCCGCACCGTTTCCTATACCGAACCTCCAAAAGCCGCGCCTTCTGCCGGGCGCACGCCGGGAGTACGCCGATGACCCGCATCTTAGCCGCTCTTCTAGCGTTCACCGCTCTAACGTCCGCGCAGACCGGCGCGCCTTCCGGGCCTGCTCCGGCGCAGCCCGTCAAACCTGCGACCGCGGCCCCGCCTGCACGGCCCGCAACGCCATCCGTTCCTGCGGTCAAAGATCTCAAGTTCCCCGCGCTGCGTCCAATCGAGATCCCACCGGTAGAAACTTTCACTCTGCCCAACGGGATGAAGGTGTTCCTGCTGGAAGACCATGAGCTGCCGCTGGTCCAAGGCGCCGCGCGCATCCGCACAGGAAACCTGTTCGATCCCGCCGAAAAGATCGGCCTTGCCACCATGACCGGCATGGTCATGCGTACGGGAGGAACGCAGCAGAAGACCGGCGACGATCTCGATATCGAACTGGAGGACATTGCCGCCAGCGTGGAATCCTCCATCGAGGAAACCTTCGGTTCGGTCTCCTTCAGCGCTCTCAAGGAAAATACCGACGAGGTGATGGGGATCTTCCACGACGTCCTCACCGCCCCGGAATTCCGTCAGGAGAAGCTCGATCTCGCCAAGACCCAAATGCGCAGCTCCATCTCGCGCCGCAACGACGAGGCCCGGGAGATTGCTCTGCGCGAATTCTCCAACATTATCTACGGCAGAGACACTCCTTACGGCTGGGAGGAGCAATACGATACGATAGCGCGCGTCACCAGTTCCGACCTCCGCGCGTTTTACCAGCGCTACTACTTTCCCTCCAACGTTCTGCTGGCCGTGTGGGGCGATTTTTCCACGGCTGAAATGAAAGCCAAGCTGGAAAAGATGTTTGCCGGATGGACCGTCACACAGGCGCCCGTGCCTCCGTTCCCCAAGGTCTCGGGCAAACCGGCTCCGGGAGTGTTCCTGGCCGACAAGAAGGATGTTGCCCAGACCTTCTTCTGCCTGGGACAGTGGGGCAGCGAGTTCAACGACAAAGACTACCCGGCGCTCGAGATTATGGCAGACATCCTGGGCGGCGGTTTTCAGAGCCGTCTCTTCCAGCGTGTCCGCACCAAAATGGGGAACGCTTACGACATCAGCGCCTACTGGGGAGCCAATTACGATCACCCCGGCCTGTTTGAAATTTCGGGTAGCACCAAGAGCGTTTCCACTGTCGAAACCGTCAAGGCGATCCGCGAGGAAGTAGACCGGATTCGTACCGCCGAAGTCAGCGACGAGGAACTGACCACCGCGAAGGATACCGCCCTCAATAGCCTCGTTTTTGCCTTCGACACGCGGTCGAAGACCATCCTCCGCATGTTGAACTACGAATACTACGGCTATCCGCGCGATTTCATTCAGCGGTACCAAAAGGCATTGGGAGCGGTTACGCGGGCGGACGTGCTGCGCGTCGCCAAAGCCCGATTGAATCCGACTACGTTTACCGTCGTCACCGTGGGCAATCCGGAGCAGTTCCTGGAGCCGTTGACGGCTCTCGGCGGGAAGGTCACTCCAATAGACCTCACCATTCCCGGAGCGTCGGCAGCTGAGGCCGCACCTTCCGATGAAGAAAGTATCGCCGCTGCTCAGCAGCTTCTGGCTCGCGCCCAGCAGGCTGCCGGAGGCGCCGACAAGATCGCCGCGGTCAAGGACTTTACGGAGAGCGCCCGTTTTCAACTCGACCCCTCCGTTCCCAACGGCGGCGGCATGGTGATCCAGGAGGTCATCAAATGGATCGCTCCCACCACGTATCGGCAGGACAGCGTGATGCCCATGGGCCAGGTTTCCGCGTTTTCCGATGGCAAAACGGGCTGGATGTTGACGCCGCGCGGCCTCACCGGGTTGTCGGGCCCGCAGCTGAAGCAGGTCCTGGGCGATGTTTTTCGAGTCTATTTTCGACTTTTGCTGAGCGATCGCATCGACGGCCGCAAGGTGACGGCTCTCGATGAGCAGACCATCCAGATACGGGAGGGCGACCAGATGGTCAACGTCGCATTCGATCCACAAACCGGTTTGCCGCAAAAGGTTTCGTACGAGGCCGTGGTGGTCAGCGGGCCGCCGCAGCCCGTGGAAGAAGACTTTTCGGATTTCCGCGAAATGAACGGCGTCAAGATTCCGTTCCGCATTGAGATTCAGCAAGGCGGAAAGAAGTTCGCGGTAGTGACCGTTACCGATTACAAAATCAATGCCGGCCTCAAACCGGAAGACTTATCGAAGCACCCATGAAAGCCACTCTGATAGCCGCGGCCGCGATGTTGCTGCCACTCGCTGCCGCCCAGGAAACACAGCAGGAGCACGGCAGGCGGGTTGTGAACGACGCGCTCAAGGCGGTGGGCGGCGAGGCCTTTCTCCACATGGAAGACCGGGTGGAGACCGGCCACGCTTACCAGTTCTACAATCGCCAGCTTACCGGGCTGGCGGTCGCCACGATTTATACGCGCTATCTAGCGCCCGTCCCCGGGAAGGTGTCGCTGCGGTTGAGCCAGATCATCGGCCAGAAGAAGGACGAGGATGGGCAGCTCATCCTCGAAGACAAGGGCTGGGTGTACAACTATCACGGCGCCCGCCCGATGGACGACGAGGACATGGCTGTCTTCCGCGACGGCATGCTGCACAATATCTTCTACATCCTGCGCATGCGCCTCGACGAGCCCGGTCTCATCTGCTACTTCATGGGGACCGATCGTTTGGAAAGCCAGGCGGTAAACATCGTGGATATCGTGGATGCTTCCAACCGCACGGTGACGGTCGCCTTCAGCCAGTCGACTGGCTTGCCCGTGCGCCAGTCCTTCAAACGGCGCAACGAAACCTACCGCGATTTCGACACGGAAGTCTCGATGTTCGCCAAGTACCGCGACGTGGGCGGCGGTGTCATGTGGCCTTACGACATCCGCCGCGAGCGCAACGGCCAGAAGATTTTCGAGATGTATTCGGATTCGGTGCAGATCAATCAGGACCTGACCGACGATATCTTCTCCCTGCCGGCAAAATTGAAGGTACTACCGAAGGGGAAGTAGCTTTGAGCGGTGAGCCATGAGCGATGAGACTGGCGCTGCCCGTAGGGCCGCGCCAGGGTTGAGCTCAAAGCGCATAACTCTCGGCTCATAGCTCTTACCACTGGCAGCTGATGGCTGCGAGCTGACGCCTCCTTGCCGGGTCCCGGCCGGTTCCCACGTTCATCTTCCCTCCATCCGTTCGGATGGTTACAAGACCGTCCATATCGGTGCGGAAGATCGCGGCCTGGTGCCGGCGGCTATGAAGCTGCGAGCTACCAGCCGCGTCTCGGGTACGGTGGGGGCCGGGTTTGTCTCGTAACTCGAAGCTCGCGGCTCGGAGTTATCTTCCCGTATGCAGATTATTGTGGATGGCGTAGAGCGCGAGCTCGAGACGGTCGGAAACGCCCAGCTTGTCGAAGATGTTGTGCAGGTGGTTTTTTACCGTCTGCTCGCTGATAAACATCTTTTCGGCCATTTCCTTGTTCTTGAAGCCCTGTGCCACCAGCGCCACGATCTCGCGCTCGCGCTGGCTGAGCGGCGAACGCTCGCGATCGCGCGGCGCGGCAACCGGAGGCGCAGGCTGCGGGATCTCGTCGTTCGCCACGAACTGCCGGATGACCGCCGCGGTGGTATGCGAATCCAGCCAGATTTCCCCGGCATGGACTTTGCGGATGCTCTTGATCAAAAGCTCGGTTGCGGTTTGCTTCAGGACGATTCCCGAGGTGCCCAGCTTCATCGCCTGAACGAACTCGTTTTTGTCGTCGGAGGCGGTCAGCACGATAACGCGGGTCTTCCCCTTCATCACCTGCAAACGCTGTAGAGTCTGCAGGCCATCCAGGCCGGGCATCTTGAGATCGAGCAGCAGGATGTCGGGTTCATGTTGTTGCAGCACATCCAGGACTTGCCTGCCATCCTGCGCCTGCGCCACAACTTCGAAGTCTTCCTCCAATGCCAGCAGCTTGCAAAGCCCATCGCGGAAGATCGGGTGGTCGTCGGCGACGACTATCCGGATCTTGGAGCGATTCTGAATGCCCGATCCGGAAACCGGGCCGTTCATAGTGGCATTGTTATCCGACATACACTTACTGTTCTAATTATTGTAGGGTTCCAGTAGTACCAAGTCAAATCCCAATGCCCAGTAGTGTAAACCCATTTTGACAGAATCGGGCAGGGGATTTTCTCGGGTTTTTGCGAACAGCCAGTGCTAAGGTGTAGAGAGACATGAGTGAAGAACTTGCCGAAGTAGACTTCCAGCGGTTCTGGCGGCGTCTGCAGCAATTGGGGTTAAACGCTTACGAAGCACGATCATACCTCGTCCTCCTAGGCCATCCGAAGTTTAAGGCGCTGGAATTGGCGGCACGCTCTCATGTCCCCCGGCAGAAAATTTACGAAGTGCTGGATTCTTTGGTCGAGAAGGGCTTCGCCCAGGTCGTTCAGGAGAAGACGAAGCTGTTTTCCGCGGTGGAGCCCAGTCTGGCGATCCCCGGCTACCTCAGCAGAAAACGGCAAATCCTGGAACAGGAACTCACCGACAACGGCCGCGCGGGTGCCGGGTTGATCGACGATTTGAAGTCGCTCTATTCGGAAGGACAGGGAGGACGCGGCACGCTCGACTTCCTGCGCATTGTAACCGAACCGGCACAAACCGCGGCTGAGTATCGGCGCATGCTGGCGGAGGTCCATGTGGAATACCTCGAGTTCTCGCGCCCGCCCTACGCCGTAGACCCGCTGGACGAACGGCTGGTCAAGCAGGCCGGAGCAAACGGCGTCGCGTGCCGGCTGCTGCTGGAAGCAGGCACCCTGGATGACGAGCATCGGCAGAGGCTTGCCGACTACATCAGCGCTGGCGTGGAGGTTCGCATGGCCGAATCCCTCCCCATGAAGCTGGCGCTGTTCGACGGCGAGCACGGCATGATCGCTCTGCTCGACCCCGTCATCTCGCGCCCATCGTGGACCGCGGTCGTCTTCCACCACGAAGGCATGGGTGAAGCGATGAAGGGCCTGTTCGAAGTGCACTGGAAGCGGGCTTCCACTTACGAGCCGCGAGCCGCGAGCTAGCGGCCACCTCCTCCCCTCCCCTCACTGACGTTCGTGGCTCCGACCGGAGCGGGTCCCAACGGAAGACGTCGCGCTCCACTCAATGTTTAGCGGGCTATCCAATACGATACTCACTACGTCGAAACGTGTATGCTGCCGGTCGACACCGGCGCCTCGGATAGAGTCGCGGGTGGCTCGCCCGATGCGGTCGCGCTTTTCGGCGTCCACGGCGGACTGAGGTTCTGGGTGTTCTTCACTGGTGCGGGTCTTCACTTCTACCAACGCCGGCGTCGCTCCGTGCCAGGCAACAAGCTCCATCTCGCCCGCGCCCGACCGGGGGTGTAGTTGCGGGCCCCGATCGTGCCGCGGCTTCGGAGATAGCGGCGGGCAAGGTCCTCGCCCATGCGGCGCGAGCCTGCGGCTCCGCGCGCCGCCGAGGAGCGTCGCGGGCGCGCTAAAGAAGGCCGAACATGGAAGCGCCATAGTAACATTGGTGGGGCACGATGGCATCCTGCGGCGGGTTGGCAACCCGCGTGGTTCCGGTTTCAGCGCAATTGGCGAGAGGCGGATTTCCAATCCGCCGCGGGTTGGCGACCCGCCGCGCAAGTGCGTGCTATCCTGAACCACATACGAGGGCGCGGAAATGAATCCGCCTGTTGCGTTTTTCCCTACCGCGCGAATGCGCGCACCCGGGTTTTGTGTACACCCTTCTCGCGAAATCTGCGTCTACCGTTTAATGGCGCGTCTCTAGAGTGAACTGCATGTTCGAACTCCTTTTCAAATATCCCGCTGCCATTTTTCATAAGGGGCAATTCGTGCTGCTGGCGCCCTGGCCGCTTTGGGCGCTCGGCTTGGCGATTGCCGCTGCCGCCGTGCTGCTGCTCTGGCACGTGCGAACTCACCACGGAATGCTCAGTGGGCTGCGGCCTATCGGCATCTGGCTCCTGGAAACCGGCATGGTCGCGCTCATCCTGTTTCTGCTGTGGCATCCGGCCCTGAGCGTGGCGACTCTGCGCCCGCAGCAGAACGTCGTAGCGGTGCTGGTGGACGATTCCAAGTCGATGGCCATCGATGATGCCGGCGGGACACGCGAAGCTGCGGCGAAGAAGGTATTGGACAGCGGCCTGCTGAAGGGACTGGGCGACCGGTTTCAGGTGCGGCTTTACAAATTTGGCAAAGAGCCCGACCGTATTCAAAAACCCGAAATGCTGAACGCTTCCGATCCGGCCACGCGCATCGGCGATACGCTGGAGCGCGTGATGGCGGAGTCCTCGTCGCTGCCGCTGGGCGCGATCGTGATGCTGAGCGACGGCGCGGATAACGCGGGCGGCATCGATCTGGCGACGATTGCGGCCATCCGCAAGCAGCGGATTCCGATCCACACCATCGGCTTCGGCCGCGAGCATCCCAACCGCGATGTGGAGATCATGGATGCGGCCTTGCCCGCGCGTGCGCTGCCGCAATCGCGCCTCACGGCGGTGGTCACCTATCAGAGCTACGGCCTGTCAGGAACCAAAGCCAAGCTCAGCGTGAAAGACAACGGCAAGGTGCTGGCGTCGACGGACGTGACGCTGAAGGGCGATGGCGTGATGGGCAGCGAAGCGCTGGTGTTCAACTGCGGCGATGCGGGCGCCCGGACACTGGAAATCGGCATGGAGCCGATTCAGGGCGAAGACAACGCGCTGAACAATAAGGTCAACCGCGTGGTCGACGTGGAAGCGCGCAAGCCGCGCATCCTATATATGGAAGGCGAGCCGCGTTGGGAGTACAAGTTTATGCGGCGGGCGCTGCCCTTCCTGCCCAACGACCAGGATCCCGAGCGCGAGTTGGCGAGCATCCTGCGCACCACGGAAAACAAGACCTACCGCCAAGGGCTCGATGAGAAGGAATTGGCGGATGGCTTCCCGTCAAAGCCGGAGGAGCTGTTTGCGTTTGAGGGACTGATTATCGGCAGCGTGGAAGCCAGTTACTTCACGCCCACGCAGCAGCAGTTGATCCACGATTTCGTCGACCGGCGCGGCGGCGGATTGCTGTTCATCGGCGGACGGGCTTCGCTGTCGGATGGCGGATATCAGAACTCGATGATGGCCGATCTGATTCCCGTGCAGCTGATCCCCAGCAAGGGCACCTTCCATCGTGATTTCACGGGCCAGGAACTGACGCAGCAAGGAGCGGAGAGCAGCATCTGCCGGCTGGCCGACAATCCCGCGCAGAACGCGGAAATCTGGAAAAAGATGCCGCAGATGGCCAACTACCAGGACGTAGGCGAACCCAAGCCGGGAGCCACTACGCTGCTGGTCTCCACTCCCGCGGGCAAGCGCAATGAGCCGTTGCTGGTGACCGAAAACTACGGGCGCGGGCGGACCGTGGTGTTGGCGACCGAAGGCACCTGGCGCTGGAAGATGTGGCAGCCGCACGACAACCACACGCATGAGACGTTCTGGCAGCAGATGTACCGCTACCTGGTGACGGATACTCCGGGGCAGGTCGTGGCCGTCACGCCCAAGCAGTTGCTGGCGGACGACACCAGGCTGCCGGTGCGGGTCGAGGTGCGCGACAAAGCATTTAAGCCGGTGACAAACGCCAAGGTGCAGGCGCGCTTTATGTCGCCGGATGGCTCGAGCGCCACCGTCGAGCTGGCGCCGCAACCGTTGGAAGAAGGCGTCTACTCGGGCGAGTGGACGGCAGAGAAGCCGGGTTCGTACGTGGCCGAAATCATCGCCGGGCGCGAGCAGGAAGAGATCGGCAAGGACGTACTGGTGTTCCGCCGCGAGGACGGCGTCGCGGAAAATTTCCATACCTCACAGAATCGCGAGCTGCTGGAAAAGCTGTCGGAGCAGACCGGCGGACGGTACTATCGTCCCGAAGACGCGTCCAAACTGGCGAGCGAGATCTCGTACTCGGAAGCGGGCATCACCAGCCGCGAGACGAGGGACCTGTGGGACATGCCGATCGTGTTTTTGCTTGCGCTGGGATTGCGAGGGTCAGAGTGGCTGCTGCGGAGAAAGTGGGGCGTGGTATGAGGGTTTCAAATCTCATCGCCCAGACGCGAAGGCGCGGAGACGCGGAGAAAACGTCTTTATCGCCGCTCCTGCGCATCTCCGCGATGAAAGGTCTGGTTCTGGCTTTACTCTGTGCCGCGGTGGCACCGGCAGCGACGTACTACGTCACGATCTCAGGCCTTGGCGGCGAGACGGACTATGACCAGCGGTTCAAGATGTGGGCCGACGATATCGATGCCACGCTGAAGAAGTCGGGCGGCGGGAATAACGTGGCGACGCTCGTGAATCCCACGCGCGAGCAGGTGAGGGCTAAGCTCGCGGAGGTCGCGAAGACCGCCAAACCGGACGACGCCCTGGTGGTGATGCTGATCGGCCACGGTAGCTACGATGGCGCGGAATATAAGCTTAACCTCACCGGTCCCGATATCACGGGGACGGAGCTGGCGGTGCTGATGGATCGCGTGCCGGCAACCCGGCAGTGCGTGGTGGATATGACGAGCTCGAGTGGCGGAGCAATTCCGGAGCTCCGGCGGCCGACCCGCGTCGTGATTACGGCCACCAAGACAGGCACGGAAAAAAATGCCACGGTGTTTGCGCGCTATTGGGCGGAAGCGCTGCGCGACCCGGCGGCCGATACCGATAAGAACGATGGTGTCTCGGCGCTCGAAGCATTTCGCTACGCCGAGAAAAAGGTGACCGACTACTTCGAGACCCAGAAGCGTCTGGCTACCGAGCACGCGCTGCTGGAAGACACCGGTAAGGGGGAAGGCGAACGCAATCCGTCGCCCGAGAATGGGGAAGGAAAGCTCGCAGGCGCCTTCACCCTAGTGCGCCTGGGAGCGAATGCCGCCGCCGCGAACGATCCCGCCAAGCGCGCGCTGATGGAGAAGAAGGAGAGCCTTGAGCAGGCTATCGAAAAACTGAAATACGAGAAGGCGGCCATGCCGGCCGAACAGTACAAGAGCCAGCTTACGCAGCTCCTGCTGGAACTCGCCAAGACACAGGAGGCCCTGGATAGTGGCGGGACGAAGTAGGACTGAGGCCTTCGGATTCACCGCGGAGGCGCGGGGGAAACGGAGAATTTCGCGGAGAAAAGCCAATCGGTGTTTTCTCCGCGTCTTCCTCCGAGTTCTCTCGGTCTCTGCGGTTATTTCGTGCCTCGCCTCGGCCCAAACCCTCGATCAGGCGGAAAAGCTTTGGAAAGCCCGCGATTATAACGGCGCCAACGACGTGTTCAAGGTCTTGGTGGACCGCGAGCCGAATAATGCGCTCTACCGTGTGCGCTGGGGGCGGATGTATCTGGAGCATTTCCAGCCGGCCGACGCCGCCGATTTGTTCGAGGAGGCGCTCAAGATCGACCCGACCAACGCTGGTGCCATGCTGGGCAAAGCGCTGATCGCGGCAGAGGAATACGGTGGGAACGCTGCCGCGTTGGCGCGCAAGGCGCTCGATGCCGATCCGAAGCTGGTCGAGGCGCAGGAACTGTTGGCCCGCCTGGCACTCGAAGACGACAACCGCCCGAAGGCCGCAGAGGAGGCCAAGCAGGCGCTCGCGATCGATCCGAATTCCTCTGCCGCCAAGGCGGTGCTTGCGAGCCTCGACTGGCTGGCCGATAAAAAAGAGACCCAGTGGGATCCGAAAGACGCGCGCGGCTACGAACTGGCTGCGCACTTCTTCATTCTGAACCGCCGTTACGACGAGGCCATCGCGTTGTATCGCAAGGCGGTGGCGCTCGATCCCAACCTTTACAGCGCGCTTTCGCAGCTCGGCATCACGCTCATGCGGCTGGGATATGCGGAAGAGGCGTACACGGACCTGGCGACCTGCTATGACAACCACTTCCGCGACGCGGCCACCGTCAACTCGCTGCGGCTGCTGGATACGGAGAAGGACTACGTCACGTTCCTGACTCCGGAGACCGTTCTCAAGGTCGACAAGCGTGAGGCCGACGCGCTGCATCCGTATTTCGAAGCGGAGATGAAGCGCGACATCGCCGACTACCAGAAGAAATACAATTTCCACCTGCCGAAGCCCGTGGAAGTGCAGGTCTATCACAACCACGAAGATTTCGCGGTGCGTACGCTGGGGCTGCCCGGGCTGGGAGCGTTGGGCGTAACGTTCGGATACGCGATAGCCATCGACAGCCCTTCGGGCCGGCCGCCGGGCGAGTTCCATTGGGCTTCCACGCTGCGGCACGAGATGAGCCACGTGTTCACGCTGGAGATGACGAACTTCCACGTGCCGCGCTGGTTTACCGAGGGCTTGGCGGTGCACGAGGAAACGGCGGCGTCGCCCGAGTGGGGCGACCGGCTGGGCCCGGAGGAGATCTCGGCCATCAGCAACCATAGATTGCTCCCGGTGGCTGAGCTCGACCGTGGCTTCGTCCATCCGGTGAGCCCGGTGCAGGTGGTGGTCAGCTACTTCCAGGCGGGCAAGATCTGCGACTACATCAACCAGAAGTTCGGTTGGAACACTCTGCTGGCGATGCTGAAGGACTTCGGTCAGGGCGAGGATACGGCCGAAGTCATCCGCAAAGAGCTGAAGATGGCGCCGGCCGATTTCGATAAAGAGTTTCTGGCCTCGGTAGATACCGAGTACAAGAAGCAGGTGGACAACTTCGGCAAGTGGCGCGAAGGAGTCAAGACCGTCAACGAGCTGATGCGGAACAAAGATTACGCCGCAGCCATCAAAACAGGGACGGAAGTGCGCGACCTCTACCCCGACTTCGTAGAAGCCGGCAATGCCTACGAAGCCCTGGCCAAGGCGTACGAGGGAAAGGGCGATAAAGCGGGGGCGATGGCGGAGCTCGACCGTTACGTCCACATCGGCGGGCGTAATCCCGACACCCTGATGCAGCTGGCAGCCATGCTGTCGGAAGCCGGCAAGCAAACGGAAGCGGCTGCAGTGTTGGAGCGGTTGAATTATATTTATCCGATGGCTCCGGAGATGCACCAACGGCTGGGCGAGCTGCTGCTGCAGCAGGGAAAAGCCGCGGATGCCGTGCGTGAATTCAAGGTGCTGCTGGCGGAGCATCCGCAGGACGCGGCGCAGGCGCACTACGATCTGGCGCGCGCTTACAAAGAGAACCACCAGGTGGAACCGGCGAAGGAGGAGTCGGTGGCGGCGCTGGAAGTGGCGCCGGGATTCCGGCCGGCGCAAAAACTTTTGCTCGAGTTGAGCGAGGACGACAAGGGAACGACGGCAGTGCCTGTAAAGAAATAGGAATGGAAGAAAAATGTCAACTACCGTGCAGCAGTTGGAACCCGAAGTTTTAAGATCGCGCATTGAGCGCTTCCGCCAGGTGGAAGGAGAGATTGTCCAACAGGTGCGGCGCGTGATCGTGGGCCAGGAGGAGGTGCTGGAACAGGTTATGATCGCGCTGTTCGTGGGCGGGCACTGCCTGATCACGGGTCTTCCCGGAACGGCGAAAACGCTGTTGGTCCGCACCATGGCACAGACCCTCGGCCTGATCTTCAAGCGCATCCAGTTCACGCCCGACCTGATGCCCAGCGATATCACCGGCACGGACATCATCGAAGAGGACACGGCTACGGGACGCCGTACGTGGACGTTCGTGCCCGGTCCGATTTTCGGCAACGTACTGCTGGCCGACGAAATCAACCGCACGCCGCCAAAGACGCAGAGTGCGCTCCTCGAAGCGATGCAGGAACGCGCTTGCACGGTGCGGGGCCAGAACTACACGCTGCCAGCGCCATTCTTCGTGCTGGCGACGCAAAACCCGATCGAGCTCGAGGGAACCTATCCCCTGCCCGAAGCGCAGCTCGACCGCTTCCTGTTCAATACGGTGCTGGACTATCTGAATGCCGATGAAGAACTGAAAGTGGTGGACCTGACCACCGTGACGACCGTTCCGACGGCCGATCCCGTGACCAACGCACAGGAGATTCTCGATTTTCAACAATTGGTGCGGATGGTGCCGATCGGCGAGAGCGTGGCGCGCCACGCCATCGAACTGGTTCGGGCGACGCGGCCGCGGGACGAAGGGGCACCGGACTTCGTGCAGAAGTACGTGAACTACGGCGCCAGCGTGCGCGCCGCTCAGTTCCTGGTGCTGTCGGCGAAGGCGCGGGCCCTGATGAAGGGCCGTTACCACGTGACGTATGAGGACGTGCGGGCCCTATATATCCCTGTGCTGCGGCACAGAATTCTGCTGAACTTCCACGCCGAGTCGGACCGGTTGAAGCAGGACGACATCTTAAAAAGGCTGCTCGAGTGGAAGGGTGCTCCGAGAGACTAGGGGCTGTGTTCACCGCGGAGACACGGAGGGACGCGGAGATTTGCGCGGAAAATTCATGACTGAGAACGAGATCACTGAGAGGATCATGGGGGCTGCGATTGAGGTTCATAAGCATCTCGGCCCCGGATTGCTTGCGTCCGCTTACGACGAATGTCTCTGCTATGAACTGAGCCGCGACGGGTTTCGGTTTGAAAGACAGGTGCACCTGCCGATGGACTACAAGGGATTCGATCCCGATGGTGCTTATCGAATGGATCTGGCGGTAGGGAAACTAGGAGTCGTCGGGGTTAGAGCTGTCGATGACATCCATCCAGCCCATCATTTATCTTCTCCGCGGAAATCTCCTGACCTCCGTGCCTCCGCGGTGAAAGAGAAGGTGCAATAGTGCTACAGCGCTTCCTCGATCCCGCCGTTCTCAACTCGATAGCCGGACTTGATCTGATCGCTAAGACCGTCGTCGATGGTTTTGTGGCCGGTCTTCACCGGTCTCCGGATTTCGGGTTTTCGCAGGAGTTTGCGGAATACCGGGCTTACACGCAGGGCGACGATCTGCGGCATGTGGATTGGAATGTGTTCGCCCGGACCGACAGGTGTTACCTGAAGCGCTACCGCGGCGAAACCAATACGCAATTGCTGATCCTGCTCGATACGTCGGCGTCGATGAATTATGGGTCGCAAACGGTCAATAAGCTGGATTACTCGAAGTTCGTCGCGGCATCGCTCTGTTATCTCGCGTCGGTGCAGAGGGACGCGGCGGGGCTGATCGTTTTCGATGAGGACGTAGCGGATTATGTGGCCCCATCGACGCGGCAAGGCCAGCTGTTCCGGCTGCTGCACGCCGTCGAGAACGCCCAGCCGGGGACGCGCACGGATTTCGCCAAGCCTTTCATCCACTTCCAGAACTTCCTGCACCGGCGCGGCATCGTGGTGGTGCTCTCGGACTTCTATGCGGACCCGGAGTTGATCGTGAAGACGGTCGAGCCGCTGCGGTGGCGCGGCAACGAAGTCGTCCTGTTCCACGTGCTCGACCCGCAGGAGATCGCGCCGAAGTTTCGCGAGCCGGTGCTGCTGGTGGATATGGAAGACGCGCACGAGGCAATGGAAGTGTCGCCGGAATATGCGAAGCACGAATACCGCAAGAAGATCGATGCGCACATCGAGGGGTTGAGCTCGAAGGCGCGCGGCGCAGGATTGGATTACTTCCTCATGAACACAGGCCGCCCGCTCGACGAAGGGTTGCGGGAATATCTCAGCGTGCGAAGGGGGATGCTCTAAATGGGACTGCTGTCTCCCTGGTTTCTGGCGGCGGGCGCGTTGGCGGTGGGTCTGCCGGTATGGCTGCACCTGCTGCGCAAGCACCGTTCGCAGCCGCAGCCGTTCAGCTCGCTGATGTTTTTCGAGCGAAGGACGCAAAGCTCCATCAAGCACAGGCGGCTGCGCTACCTGGTCCTGTTCACACTGCGAACGCTGCTGGTAGTGTTGCTGGCGCTGGCGTTCGCGCATCCTTATGTGACGCGGCGTATCCTGCCGACCAGCCGAACCGACGAAGTGACGGTGCTGGCGATCGACAATTCGCTCAGCATGCTGGCAGGCGACCGGTTGAACCAGGCCAAGCAGATGGCGAAATCAGTGGTGGGTGGACTGCATCCGGGCGAGCGCGCCGAGGTGCTGGCGTTCGGCTCGCGCGTCGAGTCAATGAGCGAAGTGACCGACGGCCACACGCCGCTGGACGCGGGGATCGATGCCATACAGGCGTCGGACGCGCGGACGTCGTATGCGGAGCTGTCGCGATCGCTGCGGTCGATTTCGCAGTCGCTGCACCTGCCGCTGCACGTGCGGGTGTACTCCGATATGCAGCAGACCGGCATGCCGGCGAACTTCAGCGACCTGCGCCTGAACGGCGACATCCGGCTGGAACCGCATGCGCTGGCTACCAAGGAGACTCCGAATTTCGCTGTGGAGAATGTCGTGGCACCGCGCCGCGTGTACGACGGCAACAAGCAGAGGGTCTTGGCGACAGTGGCGGGCTATGGCACGCAGAAATCGCTGCGCAACGTGACGCTCATATTGAACGATCGGGTGATTGAGAGCAAGCCAATCGAAGTGCCGGATAACGGCCGCGCGTCGGTGGAATTCTTTTCACTGGAAGTGCCGTACGGGCGCAATAAAGGAGCGATCAAAATCGACGGCGGCGACACGTTGCCGGCCGACGATACGTTCTATTTTTCGGTGGAGCGCCTGGACGCGCGGCACGCCCTGTTCGTGCACGAGGCGGACTACTCGCGCGGCCTGCTGTATTTCAAAAACGCCCTGGAGGCTTCGGGGCAGTCAGCATTCGCTGTCGATTCCGCGACGCCTGAGCAGGTCGGCAATGTAGCGCCTTCGAAATACGCGTTCGTGGTGCTCTCCGATGTCGCCAATCTGCCGCCGAGCTTCGAAGATCAGTTGCGGGCGTACGTGCGCAACGGCGGGTCGGTGCTCATCGCTCTGGGGCACACGGCCGTGAGCCGGTCGAAGGTGCCCGTGGCGGGCGACCAGATCGCGGGAACCCGCTACGTGGGACGCGAGGGGGACCTGTTCCAGACAGCCGGATACCTGGACGCGTCGCATCCTTCGATCCAGCAGGACAATCGCTGGGGAGACGTGAAGTTTTATCGCGCGATTCGCGTCGAACCGGGAAGCGGACGTGTCGTGGCGCGGTTATCGGATGAGACGCCGCTGCTCATCGACCACCCCGAGGGCGACGGGCACATCCTGATTTTCGCTTCCACGTTCGACAACATCGACAATGATTTTCCGGTGCATGCCTCATTCGTGCCTTTTGTGAGCCAGACCGCCAAGTATCTGGGCCGCTTGGACAGCGGGCCGGCGAGCGTCACGGTGGGCGCGTTTGAGGAACTGAGGGACTCGAAGGAGAAGGGCGCCGCGGTGGACGTGCTCGACCCGAAGGGCCAACGTGTGTTTTCGCTCGCGGAGGCCGTGAAGGCGCCGAACATCCAGTTCACGCAGGCCGGGTTCTACGATATCCGCCGGCCGAATGGGCGCAACGAACTGGTGGCGGTAAATACAGATCGGCATGAGAGCGATCTCACGCCGGCGCCGCCGGAGACGCTCAGTTTGTGGCAGAATACAGCCAGCGGTGTTGCCGAGTCGGGAGGGGCAGCGGGAGCCCAGGACAAGCCGCTTTCGCTGTGGTGGTATGTGATGCTGGCCGTGTTAGCCCTGGCCCTCGCCGAATCGTTCTTGGGAAATCGACATCTTTCCGTTGACAAAGAGGCAGCATGAAACCTTTGGATCGGTTGTCGGAATATTTGGGAGCTGTCGAGCGCCGGTTGCGGCTGCTGGTACTGTCGCGCGGCGCGGCGGTGATTGCCGCAGCGGCTCTCGGCCTTACGGTCGGGGCCGTGTTGATGGCCAACCATTACGCGTTCTCGAACCCCAGCGTCATCACGGCGCGCGTACTGCTGTTCCTGGGGCTGGCATGCGCCATCGCAGCGGCGATGGTGGTGCCGCTGGTGCGCCTCAACCGGCGCAAGGCGGCGCGCGCGGCGGAAAGCAAGTACCCGCAGTTCGAAGAGCGCCTGCTCACCTTCACCGAGCGCATGGAGCAGAACGCTGACGATCCGTTCCTGCCTCTGCTGGCCGCCGATACACTTTCCGTGGCGCAACAGGCGCAACCGAAACACCTGGCGCGGACGGCATGGATCTTCAGCTTCTCGTCGGTGGCGCTGACTGCGTTGCTGGTCCTGCTGTGGATGGGATCGGCCGGTGGCTTTCTTGGCTACGGCACGTCGCTGTTGTGGGGCGGGCTGCCCAAAGGGAACGTGAAGCCGTACTATTCGATTCAGGTGGACCCGGGCAACAAGACCATTCGCAAACGCGCCGACCAGGTGGTGAGTGCCGTGCTGATGGGCTTCACCGCGCCACGCGTGCGGTTCTTCGCGCGGTACACCAGTTCGTCGCAGTGGGAGCAGGCCGAGATGCGGCCCGAGGCGAGCGGCGCCGGCTATCAGTTTCTCATCGCGGGCGTGCCGGAGAGCCTGGAATACTACGTGGAGGCGGGCGGCGTGCGCTCGCAGACCTACAAGCTGAATGTCGTAGACCTGCCCTCGATCAAGAACATCCGGGTGACTTATCACTTCCCGGAATGGACCGGTATGAAGGATGCCGTGGAAGATCCGGGCGGCGATCTGCGGGCGGTTCAGGGCACGACGGCCGAGGTGCAGATTTCGACAGACCGGCCATTGTCCAACGGGTCGTTGCTGCTCGACGACGGGTCGAAGATTTCTCTGCGTAGCGCGGGCGAGACTACGCTGCTGGCGCGCGTGGCGATTCAGAAGGACGGCATGTATCACCTCTCCGCGGCGGAAGGCGGCGAGGATGTCCGGCTCAGTGAAGATTACTTCATCGAGGCGCAGAAGGACAGTCCGCCGGAAGTGGCCATTACGCGGCCGGGACACGATTTCAAAGCGAGCCCCATCGAGGAAGTGAGCGTCTCGGTCAATGCGAAGGACGATTTCGGACTGCGCGACGTAGAGCTGCACTACTCGGTGAACGGCGGACCGGAGAAGACGGTGTCGCTGCTGCCGAACAAGGGTGCCAAAACCGCAAATGGCACGGCGACGATTTCGCTTGAAGATTTCAAAGTGATTCCGGGAGACCTGGTCAGTGTCTACGCCAGCGCGAAGGGTGCGCGGCAGACCACGTCTACCGACATGTTCTTCATCGAGGCGCAGCCGTTCGAGCGCAACTATTCGCAGTCGCAGCAAGACGGCGGCGGAGGAGGTGGCGGCGGCGATGATGCCGATCAGCAGAACCAGATCGCCGAGCGGCAGAAGGAAATCATCACCGCGACCTGGAACCAGATCAAAGGCAACGGGGCGAAGGGCACGGACCAGGAGAACGCCAGTTTTCTCTCCTCCGTGCAGGCCAAGCTGCGCGACCAGGCGAAGTCGATGTCGGACCGCATGAAGGCGCGGCAGATTGAAGAGGCTGGCGACGCTTTCAAGAGCTTCGTGGACGACATGGACAAAGCCGTGGAGCAGATGGGCCCGGCGGCCGACCGCTTGAAGGGGCAGAAGTGGCAGGACGCGCTGGCTCCGGAGCAGAAGTCGCTGCAGTATCTGCAACGGGCGTTTGCGACGTTCCGCGACATCCAGGTGGCGTTTGGCCAGCGCGGCGGCGGAGGAGGTGGCGGCGGCATGAGCGGCGCCACGCGCGACATGCAAGGCCTGTTCGACCTGGAACTCGATACCGAAAAGAACCAGTACGAGAGCGGGCGGCAGACGCAATCGGCCGACCAGAGGCAAAAAGAAGTGGACGACATGCTGCAAAAGCTCGAGCAGCTTGGCAAACGGCAGCAGGAACTGGCCGATCAGGCGCGCAAGGGCCAGCAGACGGCGCAGCAGCGCTGGGAACAGGAGATGCTGCGGCGCGATGCCGAGAAGTTGCAGGAGCAGTTACGGCAGTTCAACCAGGATAACCAGTTGAGCCGGAACGGCCAGCAGGGGCAGCAGTCGCAGTCCGGCCAGCAGAGCCAGAATGGGCAGCAGAGCCAGAACGGCCAGCAGAGCCAAAGCGGGCAACCGGGCCAGAGCGGCCAGCAAGGGCAGATGAGCCAGCAGAGCCAGGGCGGGCAGCAGCAGAACGGACAGCAACAGAACGGACAGCAACAGCAGCAGGGCAGGCAAGGGCAGAACCCGATGAACGATCCGCGCTTGCGCAATGCCGATCCGCAGCAGTTGCGGCAGACGCTCGAGCGTCTGGACCAGGCCCTGCAGGACATGCGCAATGCGGCTTCGTCGCAGCAGGCCGGTACGCCGGCAGGCGATGCGGCGGCGCGGCGCGCGGCGGAGCGTTTGCAGGAAGCCGAGCAGATGATGCGCGGTATGCGGAGCCAGCAGTCCACCAGCCAGGTGGACCAGTTGGCGCAGCAGGCGGATGAGTTGGCGAAGCGGCAGCAGGACTTTGAGGGTCAGATGCGGCGCGCCTACGGCCCCGGCAACCGCGTAACGCGCGACCAGGCGGAGAATCTGGCGCAGCAGAAGGAAGCCGAGGCGAAGGACCTGAAGAATCTCGAGCAGGGCATGCAGAATGCCGTTCGCGACCTGATGACCACGCAGCGTTCGGCGTCCAACAAACTGCGCGAGGCACTGGGTGAAGAACAGCAGATGGAATTTCAGCGCGACATGCAGCGCAATGCCGATTACATCCGGCAGGGCATGGGCGAACTGGTGGCGATCCAGGAAGCGCAGATCACCGCCGGTTTGAACCAATTGCGCGACCGGCTGAAGGGCGTGCAGCAGGCGCTCAATAATGGCAAGGACGGCAAAGCGGGGCAGGACGACAAGGCCGCCGTCCAGGCGCTGAACAATGTCGAGCAGCTCAGGCGGCAGATGCAGCAGTTGGCCGGCCAGCAGCCGGGACGCAACGGCCAACAGCAGTTGAGCCGCAACGGGCAGCAGGGCGGTCCGCAGCAGAATGGCCTGCAGCGCGGCGGGCAGCAACAAGGCGGTCAACAGGCCGGCGGGCAACAACAGGGTGGCCAACAGGCCGGCGGTCAGCCGGCAGGCAGCCAACAGCAGGGCGGTCAACAGGCTGGTGGCCAACAGCAAGGCGGACAGCAGGCCGGTGGACAGCAGGGCGGCCAGCAGCAGAATGGTGGCGCGCAGGGCGGCTCCACCCGAGCCGGCGGCGGCCAGTGGACGAACGGACAGGGCGGATATCACGACGGTCGATACGGCGGCAACTACTATCCGAACGGCACGTGGGATCCACGCGGCTACAACATGAGCGGGCCGGTCAATCCCGAACAGTTCGAAAACACGTACCGCGACACGCTGCAGAGCTTGAACCAGATTCAGCAGCAGTTGAAGGACGATCCGTCGACAGCGCGTGATATTCAGAGCCTGGTGCGCGATCTGCGCCAGTTCGATCCGTTACACTACACCGACGATCCGCTGCTCAACGAGCGCATCCAGGCGGCGCTGGCGAGCGTGGAGCAGGTCGAGATGGAACTGCGCCGCAAGGTGGACGCCACGGGCGGCAGCGTCCGCAGCCCCGGCAGCGAACCCGTGCCGCAGGGATACCAAGACGCGGTGGCGGACTATTTCCGCAAGCTCAGCAAGAGCAAAGAGAAATAGTCGACGGCTCACAGCGGACGGCCGCCAGCTCAGAGCTTTCGAGCCCTTCGGGCCGCCTCGTCGCGCCAGCTTCTTCGTCAGCTCTACTGCTGTATGCAGCCGCTGGTGGCGTTGTTCCACTCCATCTGCAGTTGCCAGGTGCCGGCGCCGGGCAGGTTGTTGACGTAACCGTTGAACTGCCAGGCGCACTTGTCGCCGATCTCGCCGCCTTTCGTGTCGAACCATGCGCTGCCATCGGGGTCGGTGATGGTCTCGGAAAACTCGTGCGACAGCACGTTGCCGATGCTGTTAGTCCCCGGGCTATAAGTGATGTCCTTGCCCCAACTGATGTTGCAGCCCGTGACGTTCGTTGTGTTGGGAACGTATGCCACCTGGATCGTCTTGCCGCTGCAGGTTCCCCAGGAGTGCCAGGCGCAGTAGTTGGCGCCGGTGGGGAAGTTGGAGGTCAATATGACGTACACGGCGGAGGAGTCGGCGGTGAGAGTGTTCAGGCCGATTACTTTGCAAGCCTCGTTGATCATCGTGGCTACCGACGGGTTGCTGGCGGGCGGCGCGCTGGAGTCGTAATAGGAGCCCGCAAAGCTGGTTGAAAGGGAGGAGCCGCGCATGTATTGCGGGAAGATGTGCGTCATGAAGGTATCGGCCGTGGCGGACGACGCGGCAAAGCCGTTCGCCAGCGCGGGGAGGCCGGCGACGGCATCGCTTGGCCAGGAGCTTTGATTGCCCCACCAGAAATAGTAGATGCGCGAGGCCGGCAGAATCGGGCCGCTGTGATCGATGAGGTCGGGGTCCTTGTTTCCTCCTCCGCCTCCTCCATTGCCGTGAGCTTCCCCAACCTGGGGCATTCCACCGGCGGCTCCTGGGGGAAGGTCGGCTGGCTTCTGGGCGTAGGCTGCGATCGCGCCCAGGCAGATTGCGAGAAGTAAGTTTGACTTCATTTCTTGGGTTTCCTCCGAGTGGCTTCCAATATGGGCGGAATCGCCCAAATTTACAAGCTGCCTCAGAGCCATTAAGGTGCGATTTAACCCCTAGCGTTGCAAGCTTTCCGCACTTGCATTCGAATCCGAAAAGGGCTAATCTCTATCTAAGAACTGGGGATTTGACACGCAATCCCTACTATAAAAAGGGAGATTATGGCAGCGGCCGTCGAAAACAACCTCAACCCGACCGATCTCTTTGAAATTGAACATGACCGTGTGGTGAGGCAGGAGATCGAGACGTTCCGGGAGCGTGCGGCGCGGTTTCTGGCCGGTGAAATCACCGAGGATGAATTCCGGCCTTTCCGTCTGAAGCACGGCATTTACGGGCAGCGGCAAGCCGGCGTTCAGATGGTGCGGTGCAAGATCCCGAGCGGAATGCTCGCGGCCCGGCAGGTAGAACAACTCGCCGTGGTCGCCGAGGAGTTCGGCGGCGGCAAAGGGCACCTCACCACGCGGCAGAACATCCAGTATCATTTCGTGCCGCTGAGCCGCGTGGCCGACCTGATGCACACGTTGGCCGATGCCGGCCTGACGAACCGCGAAGCCTGCTACAACACGGTGCGGAATGTGACCACGTGCCCTTGGTCGGGTTTGGCGCAAGACGAAGTTTTTGATGTGCGGCCGTACGCGCAGAAAGTCGCGTACGCGTTTCTGCGCAAGGATCTGACCAGCAATCTGCCACGGAAGTTCAAGATCGCATTTGACGGCTGCGCCCAGCACGACTGCATTTCCGGCGCAATCAATGACATTGGGTTGCGAGCGCAGATCCGGGACGGACGCCGTGGATTCCGCATGGTGGTGGGCGGCGGCCTCGGCCCCCTGCCTACAGAAGCGCAACTGCTGGATGAATTCGTTCCCGAAGAACAGCTTCTGCACAAGTGCGAAGCGGTGGTACGGGTCTTCAACCGCTACGGCAACCGGCAGAACAAGAACAAGGCACGGCTGAAGTTCGTGCTGCGCGAACGCGGGTTCGCCTGGCTAAAAGAAGAGATTGAGAAAGAATTCGCCAATATCCTGGAAAATGGCGGGATCGAGTGGCCGGAGCGCGTGCCGGAAGGCTTCGGCGGATTCCAATCGCGGCCGCAGCCGCTGGGCAATGGCGCGCAGCTTCCTGTGCTGGGAGCTTCGGTGAGCGAATCGCCGGAATACCAGGCCTGGCTCGAAAGCAATGTGAAGCACCAGCGGCAGACAGGTTACGTAGCCGTGATCGTCCGGGTAAACCAGGGAAACCTCTCGGTCGGGCAGTTGAGGGCGTTGGCGCGGATTTCGGAATCGGTGGGCGACCACCTGGTGCGCGTGACAACGGATCAAAACCTGGTGCTGGCGTATATTCCCCTCGGCCGGCTGCCGCGGGTCTTCGCCGCGCTCAACGAAGTGGGGCTGGCGGATGCGGGCGCGCGCGAGATCGATGACGTGGTGACCTGCCCCGGCGCCTACTCTTGCAATCTGGCTTTAACGAAGTCCATGAACCTGGGTGCGGCGCTGGCCGATACCGTGAAGGCTTACCAGGATCCGCAGGTGCGGCGTCTGGCGATCAAGATTTCCGGCTGCCCGAATTCGTGCGGACACCACTGGGTGGGCGACTTCGGATTCTACGGCAACGCCCGCAAGGTGGATGGACACGAGGTGCCGTTCTACCAGATGCTGCTGGGCGGCGGATACGACGAGGAAGGGATCATGCGCTTCGGCTTGGCCGTGCAGTCCATTCCCGCACGCCTCGCCCCTGCGGCAGTAGCGAAGGTGCTGGATCACTTCATCGCTTACCGGCTGGAGGGCGAAACCTTCCGGCAGTACGTGATGCGGAACAAGGTGGAGACCTTCCGGCAACTCACCTCTGAGTTCGCCAAGCCCGCCGAAATGTTCCCCGAGATCTACCAGGACTGGGGCGACGACGAAGCGTTCTCCCTGAAGTTGGGCCGCGGCGAGTGCGCAGCGTAAAGCCTTTTGCTTTTAGCGCTTAGCTGGTGCAGGCTTGGCCTTGGTGGGACACGCGGTTCCGCTCATCCCGCCGCCGCAGGCGGCTTCTGGCTGCCGGACCGGCAAGATGCCGGTCATACGCTGCGCTTCGCGCGGCGATACAATCATCCCCAGGATGCGACTTTTGGCTTGGGATTCGTGTGCCTGGCGGCTTGCGCCCCAGCGCAGACCAACGTCGTGATGTTGCGGCCGAACGGCGCGCCCGGGTCGGAGAACTGGACCCGGACGGAAGCGGAGTATCGGCAGAACTCCCCCGGGACTCAAGGGCGTCAGGAACGTGGTTTAGCCAAGCCTCACTATGTACCGGCCCGAGAGCGGCGCCGCGACGGGTACGTCGGTTGTAGTCGCTCCGCGGTGGATTTCCGAGCAGAGCACGCAGGCGATCAAGTTGCTGGGCGATGCCTCGCGCGGTGATATTTATCGTGGGATTCGGAAGACGCGATGGTGGCGGATTGGCTGCAAAAGCATGGAGTTGCGGCCTTTCTCCTCAAGTATCGCGTGATGGACACGGGCACCCACGAGGAGTTCGTTACAGCGAAGGTGCCCGGGGCGCGGGACGCCGCGCAGTGCCGGCTCGACCGCGCCGAAGTCAGGTGACGCAGGCACAGATCCGTGGGATGGCGGCGGCCGATGGCTGAAGGCGATCGAAGTGGCGCGCGAGCGTGGGGCGGAGTGGCACCTCAACCCAACCCAAGTCGGGATTATGGGCTTCTCGGCCGGAGGCTGGGTAGCGATCGAAGCCGCCCTGGACCACAGCGCCGCGCACCGGCGGCGTTCGTGGCGGCGATTTACGCTTGCTGCGAGAGCCCGGCGGAGATCAAAATGCCGGAGAATGCTCCACCGGCATTCTTCCTCCACGCATATAACGATCCCATTTCGGCATTGAGCCCCTCGCTGTTTCTGGCATGGAAGGCGGCGAACAGACCCGGCCGAACTCCATACTTACGGCGCGGGCGGCCACGGGTTCGGCATGCCGGTGCGCCACCAGCCGGCCGATGGCTGGATCGAGCGGGTCGGCGAATGGTTGCGATTTCAGAAGCTAATGTAATGTCTCAGGCTTCACGCCCAGCCTGTTCCAAACGCGCAATATCGAGCTTGTCCATTTGCAGCATGGCTTCCATCACGCGCTTCGATTTGGCCGGATTGGGATCGCTCATCAGCTTTGACAGAACCCTCGGGACGATCTGCCAGGTCACGCCGTACTTGTCGGTCAGCCAGCCACAGCGGTCCTTGTGGCCCCCCTTGGAAAGCTTTTCCCAAAGATGATCCACTTCTTGCTGCGTTTCGCAGTTCACCATTAGCGAAATGGCGGGCGTGAGTTGATAAACCGGTCCGCCGTTGAGTGCCATAAACTCCTGGCCTTCGAGCTCGAAGGTGACCACCATGACCGAGCCCTTGGGTCCGGGGCCGGCGTCGCCGTAGCGGCTCACCGCGCCGATCCTGGAGTTCTTGAACAGGGAGATGTAGAAGTTCGCGGCCTCTTCGGCCTGGTGATCGAACCAAAGGAATGTCGTGATTTTTTGCATAGGTGTGAAGTACGTGCGACCGCTCCTTCCGTTCGCGGCTCCGATCGAACGTGCACTCCATATCGGAGCCGCCGCTTGCTGCCCGACCACGGGAAGCGGTCGCGCGCGGAATACGACCGTTATCGCGCCGCTCCCGCCGTGCAGTCTTCCATTTCGGTCAGGTCCATGGCCGCCTTCTCGCAGTTGATCATCCACGGAGTTCCAAACCGGTCCGTGACCATGCCGAAGCGCTTCGCCCAAAATGTCTCGGCGATCGGCATGCAAACTTTGCCGCCGTCGGCCAGCGCGGCGTAGACGCGCTCGGCTTCGGCGGGCTCCTTGGTGTTGAGGGTCACGGAGAAACCCTGCGGCTGGTGGTAGCGGTCCGGGGGGCAGTCCGAGGCCATGAGGATCTGGCCGTTGAGATTGACCCGGCCGTGCATTACCTTCTGGTGCCACTCTTTGGGTGTGTGCTGCTCGGCTGGCGTGCCTTCGTGGCGGATCAGGCATTCCACCTTCGCGCCGAGCGCATTGGCGTAGAAATTGAGGGCTTCTTCGCAGTTGCCGTTGAAATTCAAGTAAGGGTTGAGTTGCATCGTGATTTCCTCTCCGCTAGTGAGTCGTATGAGGAGTGGCGGTTTCGACATCGGCAGAGGTTGGAATTCCGGAAATTTCTATCACCGGACGAATTTCCACAGTTCCCCACTGGCCCGCGGGAAAGCGCTTGGCGATATCGATGGCTTCGTCGAGGTTCTGCACGTTAATCAGCAAGAAGCCACCGAGCTGTTCGCGGGTCTCGGCAAACGGGCCGTCGGTGACGAGCCGTTTACCGTCTACGGCGCGCACGCTGGTGGCGGTGGACGTGGGATGCAGCGGCGCCGTCAAGATATACTTACCCTCGCTCGCTAGCGCACGGGTGAAGGCGGCGGACTCCTGGTAACACTCGGCCCGCTGTGCCTCCGTCGGGCCATCTTCTTTCAGATAAACAAGCAGCATGTATTGCATGGTTTCCCTCCATGAGCGAGTCGAGTGGGGAAAGCCCAAATCGACACCTCGCTAAGGGAAATTTTACAATTCGGGGGATGGCACCGGACACGAAGGCACTGGTGGAGGGGGTTTATCGAGACCATTGGGGCAGGATTGTCGCCACCCTCATCAAACTGACGGGGAGTTTTGAACTGGCCGAAGAGTGCGCACAGGAGGCCTTTGCGGCTGCGCTGGAGGAGTGGCCGGCGGGTGGAGCGCCCGATGTGCCGGTAGCGTGGGTTATCCGGACGGCACGGAACAAGGCGATCGACCGTATGCGGCGGCAGGTGCTTTATTCGGAGAAACTGGAATCTTACACGGCATCGCCGTTATTTCGGTCGGCGGAGGTGCCGGACTACGATGTCCCCGAAATCCCCGACGACCGGCTGCGGCTGATCTTCACCTGCTGCCACCCGGCCATCGCGCCGGATGCGCAGATCGCGCTGACGCTCCGCACGTTGTGCGGCCTGGAAACCGATGAAATCGCGCGCGCCTTTCTGGTTCCGACCGCGACCATGGCACAGCGGTTGGTACGGGCGAAGCGGAAGATCCTGGTGGCCGGTATTCCCTACGAAGTGCCGGACGTGAAGGCGATGCCCGAACGTCTCGATGCGGTGTTGACCGTGATCTACCTCGTGTTCAACGAAGGCTATACGGCGACGCGCGGGTCAACGCTTTTGCGGACGGATCTGTGTGCGGAGGCCATACGGCTCGCAAAACTGGTGCGGACGCTAATAGCCCCAGGTCCAAGGGGCGTTCCCCCGGCCGAAGCCACGGGCCTGCTGGCCCTGATGATGCTGCACGATGCCAGGAAGAAGGCGCGGCTGGATGCGGCGGGCGACATCATAGTGCTCGAATACCAGGACCGCAGCCTGTGGGATCGCAAGCAGATTGACGCGGCCATGCCCCTGGTGGAGCAGGCTATGGCAGGCGGTCCGGGACCATTCGCTCTGCAGGCGGCGATCTCCGCCATGCACTGCGGTGCCGCACGAGCCGAGGATACGAACTGGCGCGCCATAGTATCGATCTACGATCTGCTCGAACGTGTGCATCCTTCGCCGGTGGTCTCACTCAACCGCGCCGTAGCGGTTGCGATGTCGGCGGGGCCGCGGGCGGGGCTGGATCTGATAGAGAAACTGGCGGAGGATCTTGACGAATACCACCTGTTCCATGCGGCGAAGGCGGATCTGCTCCGGCGGCTCGGGCAACGGGAAGAAGCCGCCGAGAGCTACCGCCGCGCGCTGGAACTCGTGACGAATGACAGCGAGAGGCGGTATCTGGAGAGGCGCTTAGGGGAAGTGCAGCCATGAGCTTCGAGCCGCGGGCTTCGAGCCCAAAAACGGTGAGGCAGACCCCTGGTCTGCGGCCCACCTGCTTCGGCTTCGACACCAGCGGGGGACGAGGGCGTCCCGCGCGGACCAGAGGGTCCGCCCCACCGGCTCAGGGCTGACCCGCCAGCTTCTTGGCTCGCTGGAACACCTCCCGCAGCATCTTCTCGCTCAGCTTTCCGGTGGATGTGTTCTGCTGGCTCGGGTGATAAGAACTGATCAGCCGGGGCTGGCCGGGGGCGATGGTGAACTGGCGGTTGTGGGCGAAGGCAAACGGGGCGCGGCTGCGGATGATTCCGCGAAGCTTTAGAAGATCAAGGTAAGTGTCGAAGGCGATCTTGCCGAGCGCCACGACGACGCGGAGGTTGGGCAGCAGGTCGAGCTCGCGATCCAGGTAGGAGCGACAGTTGCGGATCTCCTCGGGCAACGGCTTGTTGCCGGGAGGCGCGCAACGAACGGCGGCGGAGATGTAGACGCCGTGAAGCTCCAGGCCGTCGTCGCGGGAAACGCTGGTCGGCTGATTGGCGAAGCCGGTCTGGTAAAGCGCGCGGTAGAGCCAGAGGCCGGAACGGTCGCCGGTAAACATTCGGCCGGTTCGATTGGCGCCATGGGCGGCGGGGGCGAGGCCGACGATCAGAATACGGGCCAGGGGATCGCCGAAGGAAGGAACCGGCAGGCCGCAGTACTCCTCGTCACGATATGCTTTTCGTTTTTCAACACACACTTGAATGCAGTACTCTCGCAGGCGGGGGCAGCGGGTGCAGTGCGTAACCTCATTTTGTAACGCATTCAATGCGGAGATTTTATCCATAACAGGTGTGGAATTGTCCATCAACGTGTTACAATAACGAAAAGAGCTTGACGGATCCGAAGGTTATCGTGCAGAATCGATTCCACCGGTTGCTCCGGCCGGTCCGCTGCGCTCCTGCTCTGGCCCGATCCCTCCAGGTGTCTACCATCCCGTTCCACAGAGATCCATATGCATAGGGTATCTTTTTCCGCAGTCCGCCAAATTACGGTAATCGGTGTCTTATTATGTTCCGTTGCGGCCCTGAGCTCGGCCTCAGCTACCACCAGACGCAGACGTCATGCCCGCGTCCGCGCCCAAGCCTCCATCCAGAAAGTTTCTGTTACAACGCCCCGCGTATCGGCGGCACCGTTGGTTGCCCGTACCACTAAGCTGCCATCCCCGATCATTCAGGGACCGCCATGGACGAGCCCGACTTTTGCCGATTCCACTTTCGGCGATAACGTGGATGGCGAAGACCTTCCCATCCGCCGGGCCGCAGTGGACGCGCTGGGACCGTATAACGGATCGGTGGTCGTGGTAGATCCGGGCACCGGGCGGATCCTGACCATGGTGAATCAGAAGATCGCGCTGAGCAGCGGGTTTCAGCCGTGCTCAACGGTGAAAGTCTCGGTGGCGCTGGCTGGCTTAGCCGAGAAGGCCGTGGACCCGAATGAGAGGGTCCGGCTGGGCGGCACGAGGATGGACATGACCTATGCGCTGGCGCATTCCAACAATCTGTATTTCGCCACGCTAGGGGAGAAGCTCGGGTACCAGAAGGTGGCGTATTACGCGCACCTGTTCGGCTATGGCGAAAAGGCCGGCTTGAATATCCCCGGCGAACAGCCGGGCCACTATCCTGCGACGGCTCCGAAGAACGGCGGCGTGGGAATGCTGACGAGCTTCGGCGAGGAGATCCAGCAGACGCCGCTGGAGCTGGCCGCGCTGATGAGCGCGATTGCCAACGGCGGCACGCTCTACTATCTGCAATATCCCACGAACCAGGCGCAAGTGGACGCGTTCCAGCCGAAGGTGAAGCGGCACCTGGAGATCGGCGCGCTGATTCCCAAGATTGAGCCGGGCATGCGCGGAGCGGTGGAGTTCGGCACGGCGCATCGGGCCAGGGAAGATGGGCCAATCGCGGGCAAGACCGGCACGTGCACGAACGACAAGACGCACCTCGGCTGGTTCGGGTCGTTCAACGAAGTGGGACAGCATAAGCTGGTGGTAGTGGTTCTGCTCACCGGCGGGCGCCCGGCAATCGGACCGCTGGCTGCGGGGATCGCAGGTGACATTTACCACAAGCTGAACGCGGAGAACTACTTCGGATCGAACATGTCGGTGACGCCGGCAACGCTGATCAGCAGCCAAATCTGCTGCGCGGCGAAGTAAACTCCGGGACCCCCCGCGCTGTGGCGGCGGCCAACGCGTGGAGGCTCGCAGCAAGCTTCCGGTACAATAGGCCCGATGTCACCAGCCGAACGGCGCACCTATGGGCCGTATGAAATCGTCTCGCCGCTGGGCGCCGGCGGCATGGGCGAGGTATTCAAAGCCCGCGACACGCGGCTCAACCGGCTGGTCGCTCTCAAGGTCTCGCGCAGCGAATTCACCGACCGTTTCCAGCAGGAAGCGCGCGCCATCGGCGCCCTGAATCACCCGCTCATCGCCACGCTCTACGATGTCGGCCCGGATTACCTCGTGATGGAGTACGTCGAAGGGGAAACTCTGCGCACGCCCCTTCCTTTGGCCCGCGCGCTACATTACGCCCGGCAGATCCTGGAGGCGCTCGAGGCAGCGCACCGCAAGGGGATCGTTCATCGCGACCTAAAACCCGGCAACATTATGGTCACGAAGAGCGGCATCAAGCTGCTGGATTTCGGACTGGCCAAGATGAAGTCCGCGGTGGCGTCCGGCGACGAGACCGCGGCGATGACGGTCACGATGGAAGGCGTGATCACGGGCACGCTGCAGTACATGTCTCCCGAACAGCTCGAAGGCAAGACCGGGGACGAACGCAGCGATCTGTTCGCATTCGGTGCCGTGCTGTACGAAATGCTGACCGGGCGGCAGGCATTTCGGGGCGAGAGCGCGGCGAGCGTGATTTCCGCCATCATGACCGCCGAGCCGCAGGCTGCCCGCGAATTACAGTCGGATGTCCCGCAGGGCGTCGACCGAATTGTGCGCCGCTGCCTGGCGAAAGATCCCGACGAGCGCTGGCAGACGGCGGCGGATGTGCGGCACGCCATCGAGCTGGTGCAGACGGACAGCGGTTCTCCGTCCGCCGCAACTCCCGCTCAGGTGCCCGCACGGGGGAGGCTCGCCTTGCGGTGGACGGCGACGGCGTTTCTCGCCGGCGTGCTGGCAACCGCGGCGGGCTATCGCTTTGTGCAGCCGAAGCCGGCCGAGCCCTGGACGTTCCGTCCGCTCACCTATTCGGGCCGCACTTATTTCCCATCGCTTTCCCCGGATGGCAAACAGGCCGCATTTTTCTGGAGTGGAGAGAAGGACAACGATTTTGACCTCTACGTGCAATTGGTGAGCGCCGGCAATCCCCTTCGTTTGCCTGGGTCGCGTGGCCGAGGGAAGACGGCCTGGTCGCCGGATAGCAGCCGGCTGGCGGTTTTGCGCACGGATGGCTTGTACGTCGTGCCGGCGCTGGGCGGCGCGGCTCGGCGCGTTGCGAGTCTGCCGCAAGGCGATTGTCCGTGCGATGTGGCATGGGCTCCCAATGGATTGTTTTTCGTCGCCACTGCCGAATCGCAGGGGCTGTTCTCGATTCCGGGCGAGGGAGGCCAGCCGCGGGAGCTGACCGGCCCCGCGGGGGCCGGCGATCATTCGCCCGCCATCGCATCCGACAGCCGGGCGGTGGCGTTCGTACGCCACACCAGTACCTATAATTCGCAGATTCTGGTGCTGCCCCTGAAAGCCGATGGAACGGCTGCCGCGGAAGCCAAGCAGATCACGGCCGGGGTGTGGGATATTCGCAACCTGGATTGGACCGCGGATGGATCGGAACTGATCTTCGAGGGCTCGCCGGGCAGCAACAACCCCACGCTTTGGCGCATTTCACGCAACGGCGGCAAAGCGATGCGCCTCAACGTTCCCGGATTTATCGCCGGGCACCCTTCCGTGGCTCGCCAGTCCGGACGGCTCGCCTACGTCAGCCTGGAGGAGGAAACCAAGATCTTCAAAGCGGCGCTCGGCGGACGGGAGGCGCAGGCCCCGCAGCCGCTGGTGCAGGCCATCGGGTACCACGGAGACGTGGCGGTGTCGCTGGATGGCTCGCGCATCGCGTTCGCCAGCAATCGCACGGGCACCAAAGAGATTTGGGTAGCCAATGCGGACGGGACGAATCAGACGCAGTTGACTTCATTTGACGGTCCGGCGGTCGGGAGCGCGCGCTGGTCGCCTGACGGCAAATCGATCACGTTCGACGGATATGCCACCGGATCGAGCGACATTTATGTGGTAGCGGCCGATGGCGGCAATCCGCTGCGGCTGACGAACGAGCCGACTAACGAGGTCCGCCCGAGCTGGTCGCACGACGGGAAGTGGATTTACTTCAGCTCCGATCGCGGAGGACAGCGGCAGATCTGGAAGGTGTCCCCCGCTGGCGGAGCGGCTCTTCAAGTGACGCACGATGGCGGCTACAACGCCTTTGAGACCGCTGACGGCCAATGGCTGTACGTGCTCAACGACGGCAAGATCTACCGCATGCGGCCGGACGGGACGGGCGCTGTTCCATTGGAAGGCAGCGGCATAAGCCCCAACTTCTGGACCATCGGCGGCCACAACGTGTTCGTCTTCGACTCTCACCATCACACTTTGTGGAAGGCGCCATTCGGACCGTCAACGTTTGAGAAGGCCCGCGAGTTCAGCCCGGATGTCGAGCCGGAAGGCGGCGGACTGTGTTTCGCAGTGCCGGCCGACGAAAGCTACGTGATTTTTCGAAGCACAACGCGGTCGAAGTCGACGGCGATGCTAATCGAGAATTTCCGCTAGCCCGATTTATCGCGCTGGCGGCGCCGATCCCGGCCCCGGCGGCACGAACTGCCGCACGTAGGCGTGGGCGATGCGGAAGCCCTCTTTGAAGGCTTCGGTGAAATTCTGGCCTTCGTAGTTGGGATAGTAAAAGTTGTCCTCGTTCTCGATATTGAGGCCGCCGGAATAACCGGCGTCCGCGAGAGCGGTGAAGAAGCCCTTCCAATCGATCGATCCGTTGCCCGGCAGGCGGAAGCGCCACCACTTCGCGTTGTCGAGCGGCTGAATGCCACCGCGTTGCACAATGGGCCAGAGGATTTCCGTGTCCTTCAGATGCACGTTGTAGATGTGGGCGGCGAATTCGCGCGTGGCGGCCACGGGGTCGATCATCTGCCAGACCAGGTGCGACGGATCCATCTGGATGCCGACATAAGGCGAATCGTTGAACGCCTTGAGGAGCGCCGCGAAGGCCACAGGGCTGGTGGCGATATTCCCCGGATTGACATACGGCTCCCAGAGAATTCTCACCTTGTGCTTCTCGCAGGCAGGGAAGTATTGCGCTTCATAGAGTTTCACAATGGCCTCCACCTGCTGATCGAGCGTCTGGCCTGCGATGGCCCCCGAAGAAGTGCCGATGAACGATACGCCGAGGCGTCCCGCCAGCTCTATGGTTTTCACGAAACTTTGCTGGACGTTCGGATTGAGGTGATTGCCGCCGCCATTCAGAGCGGAGATGGTCAAACCGCGAGCCGCCAGGTTGCGCTTCACTCCGGCTATCTGCTCGTCGGTTGCATCGTTGCCGAGTTCGCCGCCAACGGCGATTTGCAGGCACGTGAATCCTTCCTGCGCGGCGAATGCGGCGTTGTCCGGCGAGTAGCGGCAGTAGACGCCCACCTTTGGCTTCCAGTGAGGCGTGGCGGCGCGGGCCGCGGCCAGCGCGATGGCCGATTGAAGAACAGCGCGGCGTGTCGGTTTCATAGCTCCTCCTGTTCCGCCGCTTATGATATCGCCTTGCGTGGAAGCAACGGATAGGGTTGATTGATACAACTGCATGACGCCGTCCGGGCTAAGATTCCCCTTATGAAAGCTTTTGTGGCTGGACTGGTGATCGGCCTGATCGCCGTCCCACTCTTCGCGTTCCTGTACGTTTATCTCGGCTTTGCGCCGGTGGCTACAGCGGCGCCTCCCTTTCCGCTTGAGCGCAAGCTGGCATCGATGGCGCTGAGGGCGCGCGTCAATAAAGACGTCGCGGGCATCACCGCCGAACCGGCCAACGATCAGGGCCTGTTCGCCGGCGCCAAGCTGTATCGCGAACACTGCGCGGTCTGTCATGGGCTTCCAGGCCAGCCGGAGACCCCGACGGCGAAGGGGATGTATCCGCCTCCGCCGCAGCTTTTCCACGGCCACGGAGTTACGGACGACCCGGTGACCGAGACGTACTGGAAAGTGACCAACGGAATCCGTCTGACCGGCATGCCGGCGTTCGGCGCTTTGAGCAATACGGAGCGGTGGCAGGTAAGCCAAATGCTGAAAAACGCGGACAAACTGCCGGAGACCGCGAAGGCGCTGCTGGCGCAGCCGGCGTCGGCGAGGTAAGAGCGACCGCTCCGCATATCGTCACGAAACGTCCCACGCTACCCCGCCTGCATCGTCTTCCACGCGTCGAAACCCCCGGCGAGGTTGGCGACTTGCTTGAAGCCGGCGCGCCGTAACAGGCTGGTGGCGATGGCGCTGCGATAGCCGCCCTTGCAGTGGACGACGACGAGTTTGTCGCGATCCACTTCTTCGAGGCGGCCGCGCAGTTGCCCCAGCGGAATCCCTATAGAGTGCGGAATGGCCGCGGCTTCGCGCTCCGCAGGCTCGCGAACATCCAGAACCGACACGTGGGCGCCTTCCTGTTCCTGCAGCCGCGAAAACTCCTGCATGCTCACTTGCGGAATGCAGTCGAGATCGTAGCCGGCGGCGCTCCAACCCGCGATGCCTTTCTCCAGATAGCCGGCGATGTTCTCCATACCGACGCGGGCGAGCCGTATTCGCGATTCGCGCACGCGTTCGGCATCCTCGGCGACCACAACGAGCCGCGCGTCCAGGCCGAGGATGCGGGCGGCCCAGGAGGCGTACTGGCCGGAGAGCGCGATGTGAACCGAGCCGGGAACGTGGCCGACCGCGAACTCCATCGCCGGACGCGTGTCCAGAACAACTGCGCCTTCCGATTGCAGCTTGGGGACCTCGCCGGCAGGAAGCGGTACGAGGTGCGGAAGCGAGTCCAGCGAGGCTGCGCCGTGGCGGTTTAGTTCAACGTCGCGGCCGAAGTACGCGGGGCGCGAGGGAAGATTCTCGGTAAGGAGACGGACGAACTCCTCGGAATTGGCGGCGCGCAGGGCGTAGTTGGACTGGCGTTCGCGGCCGATGGTGGAAGATCGCTCATTGCTCATCTGGCGGCCGCACAGGGATCCGGCGCCGTGAGCAGGAAACAGTTCGGTGGTGTCGGGTAGCCGCAGCAGCTTCTCGTGAATGCTGCGATAGAGGAGCGCGGCCAACTGCTGCGGAGTGTGCGCGGGAGACAGGTCGGGCCTGCCGACATCGCCGACAAAAAGCGTGTCGCCGGTGAAGACGGCCTTGGGGGCACCGGGGTTCGCCATATCAGTGAGGACGAGGCAAACGCTCTCGATGGTGTGGCCCGGGGTCTGGAGAAAATCGAAGCGGCAACTGCCGAACGCGAGCGAGTCCCCGTCGCGGACCGAGGTGTGGGGAAACGCGGCGCCCGAGCCTTCGCCGAGATAAATACGAGCGCCCGTGCGTTGAGCCAATTCCAGGTGGCCAGAAACGAAATCGGCGTGGAGGTGGGTCTCCAGGATATGTTGAATCGAAACATTCAACCGCTTGGCAGCATCCAGGTAGATGTCGACATCGCGCTGCGGATCGATCACCGCGGCGATGCCGTCGGAGGCGACTAGGTACGATGCGTGCGCGAGGCAACCGAGGTAAAAGTTTTCGATTGTTACCATTAGCGCTGTTCAGGTTACCATGACCCCGCAGCCGCGGGTATGTGGGGGATTCCCACAAAAGAGTCAAAAATGTCTGAATATGCTTCAAATATTTCGGGCTATACTGAAACTTCAGAGGGTTGGCATGAAAAAATACGGCAAATTCGCAGCCCTGGTAGTGGTGATCGTCGGGACGCTGGCGTGGCTGGCCTTCAGCGGATCCGGCCAAAACGGCACTTATTATAAAACCGTCGCCGAACTCGGCCAAATGGGTTCTCAGGCATATGGGAAGCGTTTGCGGGTGGGTGGCGACGTCGAGAACGGGTCGATCCGGCGGGTGGGCCAGGAAACCTGCTTCCGATTGAATTGGGAGGGGAAGACTCTCAATGTGGCCTACGCGGGAACCGATCCGCTGCCGGATACTTTCCGCGACGGCGCGCAAGCGCTGGCGGAAGGAAAACTAGGGACCGACGGTACGTTTCACGCCAACAAGATTCAAGCGAAGTGCGCCTCCAAGTACGAATCCAAACCAGGAGCGCAGCCGGGGATGAACCCCAATATCAATAGCGGCAAGAAAGCTTCCACCTAACGTCTATCTAAGAGAGCGTATGGAAAATCTGGGTTCGCTGGCCATTCTGATGGCCTTTTGTGTGGCCGTATATGCCACACTCGCATCCGTGGTGGGCCGGGTTAAGGGCAGGCCGTTCCTTGTGGTCAGCGGCCAGCGCGCGGTCTACTGTATCTGGGCGCTGGTCACGTTTGGCGCGGGCATCCTTGTGTATGCGCTGATGACCGGTGATTTCCGGTTTGCCTACGTAGCGGAACACAGCAACCGGGCGCTCCCGACGGTTTACAAGTTCACCTCGTTGTGGAGCGGACAGGAAGGGTCGCTGCTGTTCTGGACATGGCTGCTCACAACCTATACCGCCGTCGTGGCATTCACGAACCGGCGGCGGCATCGCGACATGATGCCGTGGGTGCTGGGGGTGCTGACCACGGTCCAGACATTCTTCCTGGTGCTGAATAACTTTGTCGCGAACCCGTTCAAGATGCTGGCGAGCGACGGGCTCATCGTGAAGGTGCCGGACGGCAACGGGCTGAGTCCGGTGCTGCAGTACCCGGCGATGGCGATCCATCCGCCGATGCTCTACCTGGGCTACGTGGGTTTTGCGGTGCCATTCGCTTTCGCCATCGGCTCGCTGATCACCCGGCAGCCCGGCGAGGCATGGATTCACACGACACGACGCTGGACCCTTGTGACGTGGCTGTTCCAAAGCTGCGGCATTATGTTGGGCGCGGGCTGGGCTTACCACGTGTTGGGCTGGGGCGGATATTGGGCGTGGGATCCGGTGGAGAACGCGTCGCTGCTGCCTTGGTTGAGTGGTACGGCGTTTCTGCATTCCGTAATGATGCAGGAAAAGAAGGGCATGATGAAGGTCTGGAACATCGTGCTGGTTTCGGCCACCTTCTTCCTGTGCATCTTCGGAACGTCGATGACGCGCGGTGGGCTGGTGCAATCGGTGCACGCTTTCGCGCGGTCGGAGATCGGCAAGTACTTCGTGAGCTTCCTGGCGGTGGGAATCGCGGCCACGACGTACCTGATCATTGACCGGCTGGATTATCTGAAGAGCGAAGCGCAGCTGGAGTCGGTGGTGTCGCGCGAGTCGAGCTTTCTGTTTAACAACCTGATCCTGCTGGCGAGCTGTTTCGCCGTGCTTTGGGGCACATTGTTTCCGAAGATTTCGGAGTGGATCTCCGGCAACCAGATCTCGCTGGATGCCGACTGGTACAACCGGCTGATGGTGCCGATCGGGCTCTTCCTGCTGTTCCTCACAGGTGTCGGGCCGCTCTTCGCCTGGCGGCGCACGTCGACCGACAGCCTGCGCCGGAATTTCCAATGGCCCGGTCTCGCGGCCGTGGTGCTGGTGGCGGGCCTGGCGGCGGCGGGAATCCACAAACCGTACGCGCTGATCTCGTTCGGATTCTGCCTCTTTGTGGCGCTGACCGTGATCGTGGAGTTCTATCGCGGTGCGGCGTCGATTGCGGCGAAGAACAAAATGAACTTGCTGCGCGCCACGGTGGAATTGACGCATCGCAACACACGGCGCTACGGCGGCTATCTGGTACACATGGGAATCGTGCTCATGTTCATCGGCTTTACCGGCAATGCGTTCAAGCTGACCGAAGTGAAGGAGATGAACGAAGGCGACAGCCTTCAGGTGGGGCACTACAACCTGAAG
>Ga0126381_100000163_pt1 | contig 72628 bp, 67 predicted proteins | sample PanSoiMetPlot_28_FD_96465 | JGI IMG/M metagenome (GOLD analysis project Ga0126381, IMG submission 96465) | Tropical forest soil microbial communities from Panama - MetaG Plot_28 | ecosystem: Environmental > Terrestrial > Soil > Tropical forest > Bulk soil | place: Panama | collected 2016-02-17 | reverse complement strand
TTCGCCGACGCCTGCAGCGCGTGAAAATCCTGTGTGCGCCCGATTGCGGAGCAGTGTTCCTTGGCGTTGACGTCCTCGTCGATCAGCGCCGAGACGACGACGAGATCGTTAAAGACATTCTGGTTGGCACTGCGGATGACGAGCGGCGGCTCCTTACCGCTCACAACGTCGGCAATGGCCGTGAGCAGCATGCGGCGCGCAGCCACGATCGCGACATCGCTCGAGGCAAGATGCTCGCGGGTGCGGTCATGAATCGCGCCGGCGCTTTCGACCGCGTAGAGATCGTGGGAGGGAAAATGGGTGCCCATGCCCGAGTATGTGCCAGCGCGCATCTCCTTTCGGTTCTGCAGGTAGCGGTTGGCGCGCGTGCGCAGCGGCATGAAGTCCGGCCCGACCTCGGCGGCGATCTTGGCGCGCAGGCGCTCGACATCGATGCCGTCCTTTGCGTTGTAATAGAAGTCGTAGCGCCAGTGGCTTTCGTCATCGATCGGCACATGCCAGTGCGCCGAATAACCGGTCGCTCCCAAGCGGCCGCCATCGCCGGCAAAGAAGCCCATGTTGGGGAAGACGAAGTTGGTGATGCGCAGATATTTGCGGCCCTCGTCGGCGGGCCGCTCCGAATAGATGCGCATGCCGAAGCGGGTGCGCTCGACGCTGATCTTCGGATTGGTCCGCCGCTTCATGATCTCCTGCATCTCGAGATAGACGCCCTGGCGGCCGTCGCCGCCGGGATTCATCGCATGCAGGAACGACAGATGGGCGGGGTCGAGATTGCCTTCGTTGGCCTGCAGATAGTTGCAGGCGTGATGCACCTTGGTCTGGAACCGATGGCGCTCGGGCGCAACGAGGAAATGGAAGCTCGGGAGGAGCGGCGGCTCGCCGGGCCCCAGATACGCGAGGATGATGCCGCCCGCCTCCTGGCAGGGATAGGCCTTGTGGCGCACCTCGTCTTTATACTTGCTGCCTTCGGGCTCCGCCGGCTGCTCCAGGCAGCGGCCGGCGCGGTCGTAGAGCCAGCCGTGGTAGAGGCAGCGCAACCCCTGCGGCTCGATCCGTCCGTACGAAAGATCGGCGCAGCGATGCGAGCAGAGGAGACCTAGGAGGCCAAGGCATCCCTCGCCGTCGCGAAACAGCACGAGGTCCTCGCCCAGGATCCGCACCGGCATGGGCGCTTCGTTGAGCTCGCGGGCGAGCGCCACCGGCTGCCAATAGCGCCGCATCAACTCGCCGCCGGGCGTGCCGGGGCCGGTTCGGGTCAGTAGCTCGTTCTCGTCCCGCCTCATGGCGCGATCATATCAGGAATCACGGCTCAGCGATCGGGAATCATCGTCGGCCTGTGATCCCCGATGCCTGATGGCTGATGCCGGGGAGCCGGAAAGCCACTGCGGTTACCGCGAGCGCGATCAATGCGATGATGACACCGAGAACGGCCGCCTCTTCGAACCGGCCGGAGCCGGCGAAGTCGAACATCAGGAGCGAGAGGGTGCGGGTGCCTGGCGCCGCGATCAGCACCACGGTGCTGATGTCGCGGATGGTGCTGCCGAAGACGAGCAGAAAGACCGAGACGAGCGTCGGCGCGACGAGGTGCAGCGTGATGCGCCGGAATGTCGGGAGGAAGCCCGCGCCCGCCATCCGCCCGGCCTCCTCGAGCTCGGGCGCGACCTGGGCGATGGCGGCGCGGATCATCTGCACGCCGATCGGCAGCTCCTTGACGATGAGCGCCAGGACGAGCGGCGCCAAGGTGCCGTAGAGCCGATTGAGGCCCGGCACGTTCAACAGGAGGCTCAGCAGCGCGACACCGAGAACAAGGCCCGGGATGGCCCATGGCAGCCAGACGAGGACGCCCACGATCTCGCGCGACCACAGGCGCGAGCGCACGATCGCCCAGGCGGCCAGCGCAAACAGCACGACCCCGGTAAGACCGACGGCGCATCCGAGCGTCACCGAATTGACCGTGGCTGCGACGAAGTTTTCCTGCGAGAGAACGTCGATCCAATGGGACGCCGTCCACGCCTCGTCGATGAAGAAGAAGCCGAACAGCTTGTTGAACGAGCCGGCGATCAGGACCGCCAGCGGCAAGAGGATGCTGAAGCTCACATAGGCGAGGAGGAGAATGCTGGCGATCCATGCCCAGGCGCGCGGACGCGCCCTGAGGCGCAGGCCTTTGCCGGTCAGTGTCGGACGCGCGCCCACCCGGCGCAGATAGATTTGAAACAGGCCGGCGAGCAGCAGCAGGACGCCCAAGAACACCGTGCTCAACGCCAGCGCCTGTGGGAACAGCGGCGGCTCGCGCGCGATCATCTCGAAGATGCGCGTCCCATAGACGTAGATATTGGCGGGCACGCCGAGCAGCTGCTCGACCTCGAAGGTCTCGAGGCTACGGATGAGGCCCGCTATCAGCGCGGTGATGATGGCGGGCGCGAGGAGCGGCAGCGTGACCTTGCGCCATACCGCGAAGGCGCTCCCTCCCGCCATCTCGGCCGCCTCCTCGTAGGCGGTGTCGAGCTGGCGCAGCGCCGGGGTGAGCAGGATCACCATGATCGGCACGGTGGTCAGGCTCAAGTGCACCCACATGATGCCGGGAACCGAATAGATCGAGAAGATCGCCCCGGTGACGAACGGCAGCTTCTGGGCGAGCACGTTGAGCAGGCCGTAATTCGCGTCGAGCAGCAGGATCCAGCCCATCATCATCGGCACGCTGGGGAGGAAGAAGCCGAACAGCAGCGTCAGCTCGATGAAGCGCCGGCCCGGCACCTCGACGCGGATCAGGAGCCAGGCGATGACGAGCGCCGCCGCGATGGCGATCGGAACGCGCACGGCCAGGATGAAGGAATAGAGGATCGCGCTCGCGGTGCGCGGGCTCGAAACGAGGTCGCTCCAGCCGTCGAGCCCGAAGCGGAAGGGCGCCCCAAGCGGCGCCACGTCGAAGCTCTCCGCCACCACATAGAGAACCGGGGCGAGCGTGATCGCTCCGATTGCGGCGAGAAATGCGAATCCGGCGAGCCAATCCGCGCGGGGCGCGGCCTTTCCCCCGTCATTGCGAGGGCCGAAGGCCCGAAGCAATCCAGCCGCCTTCGCGCTTCGCGCTACGGCGTGCCAAACCAGCCGCGCCGTAGCCCCGTAAGGGCGGAGGCGGGGGCCACTTGCGCAAGCCTCTCTGGATTGCTTCGGGCCTTTGGCCCTCGCAATGACGAGCAGCGGCCGATCAGGCAAGGTGTCAACTCCCTGGCCGGCTTTCTAGCATGCCGCTCGCCGTTTATGCCCCGATTACGATTCGGCTATACGTATAAAGCGCGATTATGCCGAAATTACTTGTGTCTCGCTGTGTCTGATTTCATCCTTTGCGACGGGGAGACAGCTTGGGATCCGGGCCGACCTCGCAACAAGACGAGCGACGCATCCGGAGAGGGGACTGCAGGTACTGTCAATGGACTGGGTTGTTGCTGTCTCGGACGAGGAGACCGCGCAGGGGCGGATTCATCCCAACAAGGCGAGCGCCGCTTATGCGTCCTTGCAGGTGCACGGCTGCGTGGTGCTGCGGGGAGCGTTTGCGCCTGCCACCATCGAGGCGATGCATGCGGAATATGTCGCTCAGTTCGGGGCGATGGATTCGGCCGCGATGGAGGACCAGGCGGGCAAGCCGCCGCCGAACCGTTTCTTCCGCGTCGGCGACTCGCGTTACGAGATCGGGGTGCGCATGACCGGCGGCTTCGGCCGGCCGGATGTGTTTGCAAATCGGCTGCTCTTGAGTTTTCTCGTTCCGCTCCTTGGCAAGAACCTGCATCTCAGCAGCCTGACGACTGTGGTCTCCTATCCGGGCGCCGCCATGCAGCACGCCCATCGCGACCATCCGGATCTCTACTTCGAGCCCGGGGTCAGCCCCATGCAGCCGATCTACGCGGTCAATGCCGCCGTCCCGCTCATTGACGTTGACCTCGAGACCGGGCCGACGGGGGTCTGGCTCGGCTCGCACCGGCTGCCGGACGGAACCAAGCCTCAGGAGAAGGATCTGGTGGCGCGCGAACTCCAGCGCGGCGATTGCCTGTTGCTCGACTATCGCACGCTGCACACAGGTCTTCCCAACCGGGGCACCCGGGCGCGGCCGATCGTCTACATGGTCTACGCGCGCCCCTGGTTCTTCGACTACGGAAACCATAAGCGCAGGATTCCGCTCGATCTGCCGCTCGAGAGCTACAACGAGCTTCCCCCGCCCATCCGTCCGCTTCTCAGTCGCGCGCTTTCCTATGGGATCTATGCGCGCTGGCGCGAGGCCGACGCCGGGGCGCCCTTAGTCCCGGCCTGACTGTCCGCCCCAACTGACCCCTGCTTCCTCTGCGCCAATCCGATATCCTCAGTCGGCATTGGCTATCCGGCACGGGCGTAAAATGCGGGCGCGGACAGGGGAGGGGAGCATGCGACGGCGTCAGTTCATCAGCCTTCTCGGCGCCGCGGCGGCCTGGTCGGCGTGGCCCATCGCGGCGCTCGCGCAGGCCTTTCAAGCCATGGACAGCCGGCACCGCAGCAAATTGCTGAAGCTTTTGGCGCGGGAGGGGAACAACAACGTCATGGATCTCGATGCCTGCACGGCCATGGGCATCAAGAACTCCGGCAGGCCGGTCCCGGTTCGGGAAGTCGCTGCCGTGGACGGAAGGACGCGCTCGGTCTTCAGCCACATCGCGGCCGGCGGTGAGGACTACGTCTTCCTGTTCGACGAGGACCGGGAGAATCCCGATTCCCCCGGTACCGCCTTTCATGTCCGCGGAGCGAGCTTCCGGCTGATCGGCGGCATCGAGTACACCGACGGAGAGTGGGTGAAAATGACGCCGGCAAGGACAGAGCGGCTTTTCACTCAGCAGCTGTTGAAGTGGGTCAATATTATCGATTCCAATTGAAGGGGGCGATGGGTTGCCGCCTTGGCGATGCGCGCCTGGCCGGCTCGCGCGTGGGATATGCCAGATTTCTATCATTCACCTGACCTGACTGCGGGGACGACATGAGACGACGCGACCTCATCACGTTCGCGGACGATGTGATTGAGTGAGTGTGATGCGACCTACGCTGCGCCTGCGGCGCTGGGGCTCCGCCCGATAGCAGGCGCGTCGGTTCAGCCGGGAAGGATCAAGACAGTCAGAATCTGGAACGTGCCGTGACCGGCGAGCCTTGAGGTGCGCTGAACGTCATTATTCGACTGCTGCACCTTTCCTTTTCGCCCGGGCCGCCGCTGTCTTTCCTTGGCTCCATTGCGGCTTGGGCGGCAACGCTGTCCTTCTGGGACAGATGGTGGCGAGAAAGTCGATGACCGCCCGCACACGGGCTGTGCGAGTGAGATCGCGATGAACGACGAGCCACAGCTCCACCGAGATGACCTTTTCGGGCGGGAGAAGGCAGATCAGCTCGCTATCGTTTTCGGCCATCAGGCAAGGGAGGATGGCGATTCCCATACCTGCCCTGCAGGCAGCGTGATGAATCCTTCGTGTGTTTGCCGCCAACGCTACCGTCGCGCCGCGCGCATGCTCGGCAAACCAAGGTCCGCCTCGCCAGCCGGCCACCTCCTCGTTCCATGTTATGATTTCGAGCCCGGAGAATTCCGTGGTTCCCGGCTTGAGGCCATGGCCTGCGGCATAGGCTCGGCTGGCAAAGAGGCCCAGATTCCACCAACCGACATGACGGATCACTACATCTGCTTGCGTCGGCCGAACTGTCCGCAAGGCGATGTCCGCCTCCCGTCTGCTCAGATTGATAATGTCGGTGCTTGCAACGATCTCAAGCGAGATTTCCGGATAAGTGCGCCGAAACTCTCCAAGACTGGGACCTATCACGAGTGAGGCTATGTCGCTTGTAGTGCTCAGGCGGACCTTGCCGGCTGGACGCAAGTCTCGACCAAGCGCCTCACGCTCCACCGACAGGATCGCCTCTTCGACCTCTTCGGCTCTCAGGCGAACGGCCTCTCCACTTTGAGTGAGCGAGTATCCGGTCTGACTTCGATCGAAGAGACGGGCTCCCAGGCGGTCCTCCAGCACGGCAACGCGCCGGCCCACGGTTGCAGGACTCGTCTTGAGGATGCGTGCCGCGTTGCGCAGGCCTCCGCAGCGCGCCACAGCGAGAAAATACTTGAGATCGTCCCACTCCATGTGCTTCACCAATGAAACATAGGCACCCAATTTTTAATGTACCTGTTTCATGATTCAAGCGCTTACCATGATCGCCCGTGAGGGGGGTGCTGATCGATGAACAAGCTGCTGTTTGCCGGCGCATTCGTTGCAAATATCGCCGTAATCGGGGGTGCGATTGCAGCGGAGTATCCTTCCCGCCCGATCACCGTCATCGTTCCGTTTGCCGCAGGCAGCCCTCTTCCTTCGCTACTGGCCGAACGGATGCAGGCATCCCTTGGACAGCCGGTTGTGATGGAATACATGGCCGGCGCGGCGGGCACGATCGGCACGGCGCGCGTCGTTCGTGCGCAACCCGACGGCTATACGCTCAACTATGGATTATGGGATTCGCACGTACTCAGTCCCGCCGTCCTGTCGGTTGATTACGACCCTCTCAGGGATCTGGAGCCCGTGTCACTCCTGCCCGCAAACCCGCAGGTGATTGTTTCGAAGAACAGCTTGCCTGCGCACGATCTGCGGGAGCTGATCGCCTGGCTCAAGGAGAACCCCGGCAAGGCGTCCCAGGGAACAGGGGGCTTCGGCAGCGCGGCGCACGTCAGTGGAATTCAATTTCAAAAGGTCACGGACACGCATTACCAGTTCGTGCCCTATCGCGGCTTCGTCCCAGCGATGCAGGACCTGCTGGCCGGCAACATCGACCTCATGATCGATCAGTCGATCAACTCGCTGCCGCAGATAAAGGCTGGAAATATCAGGGCCTACGCGGTGACCGCGAAAACGCGTCTGGCCGCCGCCGAGGATATCCCGACGGTGGACGAAGCCGGGCTGCCTGGCTTCTACATGTCCGTCTGGCGCGGCCTTTGGGCGCCCAAAGGAACTTCCAGGGAAATCATTGCCAAGCTCAACCGTGCGGTCGCCGAAACGCTGGCCGATGCAGGGGTGCGTCAGCGCCTGATCGAATTTGGCCAGGAAATTCCAGCGCCCGACCAGCTGACGCCTGAGGCGCTCGGCGCGTTCCACAAGGCGGAGGTCGAAAAGTGGTGGCCGATCATCAGGGCGGCCGGCATCAAGGTGGAGTAAGCGGCTTATATCGAGCCCTGGTGGCGACGAAGTCTCGGCTTGGCGCCCTGTTCGGGCACCAAGGCGGTGAGACGTCCAACAAGTACAGCGTTTGCAGCAAATGAGGCTTTGTCGATTCGCTCATAGGGCGCCGCAGACTTCTCCCTCTCCCCGCTTGCGGGGAGAAGGGGCGCGCCGCGCGTGCTGCACCCGCGTTGGCACACAATGTTCGTCACGAATTGCTCAGAAATCGGGCGTCTTCGCTTCCGGGATCGGGAACAGGTTGTGGCTGAAGCGGTCGCCGTTGTTCTCGGCGCAGATGAACTCCTGCCAAGGGGCGAAGTTCTTGCGCCAGCGGGCCACCATGTACATGGGCTCGTTGAAGGTGTCCGGGTCCTCGACCTTGACGAAAGCCTCCAGGAGTTTTCCGCCCTCGGTCAGCTTGAGGCGCTCGGTCACATGGAGCCTCTCGGTGTGCGGGGTGCGGAACATGTCGAGGAAGCTCAATTTGGTCGAGAGGCCGATGGTGTCGACCACGAGCTCGCCGTTCTCGTAATGGCCGATCGATTCGCCGTACCATGACGGGGTCACGTGCTCGGAATGACTGTTGGTCAGGTAAATGCGGCGGGTGAGCGAGTCGCGCTCCCATTCCATGTAGACGACCTTCGGGGTCTGGATGAGATACATCGGCTCGGTCGTCCACAGGAGCTGCCCCGGCACGCTCCCCGGATAGCAGCGCGAGGTGGCGAGAAACGGCATGCCGCGCTTGCCGGTGAGGACCTCCTCGTTCGACACCCGCATCTGCTCGGCCGCCCAGGGTTTCAGGATCGGGTCCTTGTAGTCGCCCATCGCAACGGTCACCTGGCGGCGGGCGCGATCGACATTGCCCTGCAGCGGATGCTCGGGGTCATTGCGGATCGGGCCGCGCAGGCCTGTGGGCGGATCGAGCCAGCCGTCGCCGTATAGGGCGTTGCGGCCGTCGGCCCGGATGCGCACCCAGGCCCACACATGCGGGTTTGAGGCGAACTCCGGGATCGGTCCGCTGGCCTGCGCAAGCGCGCCGCCATCGGCAGCCGCCAGGATGCACGCGCCGAGAGCCAAAGCTGCGATCCGCCCTCCGCTCCTTGCGCAAGCTGCGCGAAGACCATCTCCAAGCAATGCGCTCATTTGTTTCAGCCCCGTCAGAAAGTCACCAGAGGATTCACCGGCGAGCCGGTCCCGCCTTCGACCGGCAGCGGCGCGAACGTGATCGGCGCCTCGTAACGGTTCAGCCGCCGCGCGGTCGCGACCATCTCCTCGAGATCGAGGCATTCCACGATGTTGATGCCCATCCAGATCAGCACCGCCACATGGATCGGGTTGCGCATGTTCTCCCAGCCGGGCCGCGGATTCCAGTCGATGTTGAAGTCGTGGCCGATGAAGGCCGGCAGCCGCTCGTGCATCCAGGGCAGCGTGTCCGGATAATAGCCGGCGACCGGAGTCGCGTACGGCCCGAGCGCGGCGCGCCGTTTCCAGCGGCCGGTGTAGAGGAGCGGGATGTCGCCCGGGCCGATCTTGACGCCCGATCGCACCTCCCAGGCTTCGAGGTCCGCGCGCCGGATCGGCGTCGACGGATCGATCCAATCGACGCCCTTGAGCTGCGGGAGGTCGTAGATGACGGCGCGGGTGGTGACGCCGCCGCGCCAGTTCATCACGCTGCCTTTGATGCAGCCGCTCTCGTTGGTGATGTTCTCCTTGACCGGGACGCCGTTGTACATCTGCCCGTTCTCGAAGAAGTGGCACCACGTGTCGATATGGGCGACGGTCTGGCCGTGATAGCTGACCTGGTAGTTGTCGGTGGTGCCGACGTCGGTGATGGCATTGGTGACGCGGTGGAAGACGCCGGGCGGGCCGACGTCGGCGGCGGCGACCTGCGGCTCCGCATGGGCAAGCGACACCACGATGCCGTCCTTTGCGAGCCGCAGCGCACTCGCCACCTTCTCGGGTGTGATCAGGTTCGAAGTGCCGCGCGACTCCTGGCCGACAGGCGCCCAGCGGCCCCAGGTCTTGAACTGGGTGCGCCACTGCTCGTACTGGGCGCGCAGTGACGCAGTATCGAACGGTGCCGTGGGGGCAGGGGGCTGCGCGCCCTGGCCGAGCGCCTGCGTGCCCAGCGCGGCAAGAAAGGCCGCGCCGGCGGCGAGTGATGCCAGACGAAGTTGCATGGATGCCTCCCCTTCGGTGAGAGCGGTCAGTTCTGCGGCAGGCCCATGGAGGTGCGCAGCGCTTTGAGCACTGCGGGAGACACCTGGGCGAGTTGGCGAATGATGGTGCGTCCCTGCTCGACATTGACCGGGCCGTAGGGAACGCCGTTGGTGGCGATCGATTTCTCGATGAACTCCGGGTCGGCGGCAGCGCGGTCGAAGGCGGTGCGCAGGATCGCCAGCTGGGCAGGAGGCGTGCCGCGCGGGGCGAAGGCCGCATAGGCAAGCTCGCTCGTCTGGCTGATGAGCCAGTTGAGCGCATCCCAGGCCTCGCCGGATGGCGGCTGCCCGTGCACCTCGCGGTAGAGATCCGGGAAGGCCGGCGCGTCATTGATCAGCTTGTTGCGCTCGAACTCGCCGTTGGGGCCGGTCGAGACGAGATAAAAGACTCCGATGCCTTCCTGGTTCTTGATGAAGGTGGCGCTGCGGGTGCGATAGGTGCCGATGCTGGTGCTGTGGAACTGGACCTCGTTGCGCTGCATCGCGAGAAAGATATCGGACCCGCCGCGATAGCCGACGACCAGCTTGTGCTTGACCCCGAGCACGTCGAGGGCGAGGTGCGAGAGCGTGCTCTCGAAATCGGTGTGGGTATAGGCGCCGACGATCAGGTTCTCGGCCTTCATGATGTCGGCAGGCTTCTTGGCGCCGCCCGGAACGGAATCGGTGCGGATATAGGCGATGCGGGTATCGCTGACGCCGCCGAGATATTCCAGGTTCTCGAAACGAACGCGCAGGCTCTTGTCCTCGAGCGCCTGCGCCAGCGCCTGATAGGGGCTGTACGCGATGGTGAGCCCGTCGGGAGTGGCCTTCTCGGACAGATAATTGAACACGAGGTTGCCGGCCGCCCCGGTCATGTTCTCGACGATGACCGACGGGTTTCCGGGAATGTACTTCTTCAGATAGTCGGCGAACCTGCGCACCAGCGTATCGGCGGTGCCGCCCACCTGCAGGCCGACCAGGATCTTGAGCTGCTTGCCGGCATAGTAGTTGGGCTGCTGCGCCGCCGCAGGGCTGACGCATCCGACGCCAATTCCCGCCAGGAGAACAAGGGCTTTAACGTTGGTTTTCATTGGGAATGTCCTTCCGTCGGCGCAGGCTCGGTCCAGGGGAACTGCCGCCGGTAGGCGGCCTCGAAGGGCTGCATAAGGTCAAGAAACTCTCGCGTGAGCGAAATATCGTCAAGGCCGTTGAGCAGGCATCGTTGCCGCAGTGGGGGAAAGGGGAAGGGGTGCTCGCCGCCTCCCACATCGATCACCAACTGGCGCACGAGGTCGACGGTGAGCTCGGCGCCCGCCCGCGCGTGCAGCTGGGCGCGCATGGCGGCGCAGATGTCCGCATCGAGCACCGCCGGCACCACGCTGTTCTTGAGGCAATTGTTGAAGAAGATGTCGCCGAAGCTCGGTGCAATGACCGCGCGGATGCCGAAGGTTTTAAGCGCATAGACCGCGCTTTCGCGCGAGGAACCGCAGCCGAAATTGCGGTCCGCCACGATGATCCCGGCGCCGCGGTAGCGCGGCTCGTTCAGGATGAAATCGGGCTTCTCGGTGCCGTCGGGATGAAAGCGCAGGTCGTGGAACAGCACCCTGGCGAACTTCGGTCCCTTCTCGACCTTGTTGAAGCGGGTCGGGCAAAGTTGGTTGGTGTCGATGTTGGGCAGATCGAGGGGAACCGCGAGCGCCTTGAAGATCGTGAATTTGTCCATGGGCGGGACCCCTCAACTTGCCAGCTTGCGCACATCGGTGAGGCGGCCGGTCAGCGCCGCGGCGGCGGCCATGGCGGGGCTCATCAGATGGGTGCGGCCGTTGCGGCCCTGGCGGCCGCGGAAGTTGCGGTTGCTGGTGGAGGCGCAGCGCTCGAACGGTGCCACCACGTCGCCGTTGAGCGCGGTGCAGAGCGAGCAGCCGGCCGCATGCCATTCGAACCCCGCGGCCGTGAACACCCGATCAAGACCTTCCGCCTCCGCCTGCCGCTTGACGGCGCTCGATCCCGGCACCACCCAGGCCGGCACGACCGCGCGCCCGTTGCAGGCAATGGCGGCGGCGGCGCGCAGGTCTTCGATGCGCGCATTGGTGCAGGACCCGATGAACACCCGATCGACCGCGATCGAGGCGAGCAACGTGCCGGGCTTGAGGCCCATGTAATCGAGCGCGGCAAGAACCTCCTGCCGCTTCTCGGCGTCGGCAATCGCAGCCGGGTCTGGAACGCTGCCCTCGATGGAGCAGGTCTGCTCGGGGCTCGTACCCCAGGAGACCGACGGCGCGATGTCGGGCGCCGCGAAGACATGCTCGGCATCGAACGCCGCGCCCTGATCGCTCGGCAGGGTTTGCCAATCGGCGAGCGCAGCATCCCATTGGGCGCCCTTCGGCGCATTGGGCCGGTCGAAGAGATAAGCGAAGGTCGTGTCGTCGGGCCCCACCACGCCGGTCTGGGCGCCGGCCTCCACCGACATGTTGCAGAGCGTCATGCGCCCTTCCATCGACATGTAGCGCACCGCGCTGCCGGCGAACTCGATGATGTGGTCGATGCCGCCCGCGACCCCGATCCGCGCGATGATCGCCAGGATCACGTCCTTGGGAGAGACATGCGGGCTGAGCGGGCCCTCGACCGCAATCCGCATCAGCTTGGGCTTGCGCCGCCACAGGGCTTGCGTGGCCAGCACATGCAGCGTGTCAGAGGCGCCGATGCCGAAGGCGAGGCAGCCGAAGGCGCCATGGGTGGTGGTGTGGGAATCCGCGCCCGCGATGAGAAGGCCCGGCTGGGTGATGCCAAGCTCCGGCCCCACCACATGCAGAATGCCCTGCTGCGGATCGTCGAGGCCGAAGTACCACACCCCGTGGGTGCGGGCATTGCGGTCGAGCCGCTCGACCATGCCGCGCACCTCGGGCTCCGCCGCGGCGAGGCCCTGCTCGCGCGCGCGGGTCGGCACATAATGGTCGGCGCAGGCAATGACCTGGCGCGGCCGATAGACTTGGCGGCCCGTGGCCTCGAGATCGTCGAAGGCATGGCGGGCGCCTTCGTGCAGCAGCAGATAGTCCACATAGAGCAGCCGCTCGTCCGCGACCAGCGTCATCTGATGGCGCTGCCAGATCTTGTCGACGAGGGTTTGGGCCGCCTGGGCCATGCTGATTTCCTTCCGCTGGGGCTCGCAATCGAGGATATCGCACGTCCCGGGACGAGCCGAAATAGCCTCTCGGGGAGTGATTCACATCACACCCCGCCAGGGTGATGGAATCGACCAAGTTCGCATTCCTCATCAATTTGCAGACCGCGGGCGATCGGCATTGAAGTGCCGGCGCAGCTCATGGTCGCAGCCGACGAACTGATCGAATGAGTTCCAGCGGGCTCAGCGCTCATGGTGAGGAGGCATTCGCTCGTTGGAGGCGATTTCCTGATTGAATCCGTGGAGATACACAGCACCGTGGGCCCTGGCGGCGCTAGGCTGCATATAGGTAGCAAGTTTCGCGCCCGCAAACTCATCCCCTATTGGGGTCTAAGCTAGACTCGACCGACTGTAGCAGACTTGAGGCTTGAAAGGCTGCAATCGGCGACACCGGAAGCCTTGAAGATGCATCGCGAAACACAGGCCGAAAGCAGACCAAGCCATCGCTGCGCGAGCTGACGTGCGTTTTACGAGCGCTTGCCCGACGGCGCCAAATTCCTCAACCGATCGTAAGCTTGCTGGGCAATGCGAGGTCGATAAGTTTGATCGTGATCGGCAGTAGCGACGAACCTGCTCCTTGTAACCGCCCCGCGTCAAATCGCGCACCCGTACTTGGCGTCCAACCCAGCCCCCGCATCGCCTGCGCAAGGGGGCGGCACGCAGCCGCTCTGCGACCGCGTTGCAGGGCATCCAGATGGTCGAACGCGTTTCTGAGAGGCTGCTACGGTACCGAGCGCGCATGTTCGGAATCAGCTGTGGTCTCGACTGATGGAATGTCCTTCTTGCCGCAGCAGAAAGCGAACTGCCCGTTGCGACTGCCGCAATGCAATGATTAGGAGCGGATGGGATTGATCAAACCCGCTCAACTGGAACCGCGAACACATACCCCACACCACGCTCCGTCTGGATCACGCGGGGCGCGCTCGGATCGCGTTCGATTTTGCGTCGCAAGCGAACGATCTGCACGTCGATACTGCGATCGAAGACGTCCTCGTGCACGCGGGTGGCCTGCAGCAGATGTTCGCGGCTGAGCGGGCGCTGCGGCGCATTAAGAAAGGCCAGCAACAGAGCGTACTCGCCTTTGGTCAAGGTCACCGGTGCGCCGGTCGGGTCGGACAGACGACGAATCTTGCAGTCGAGCTGCCAGCCGCAAAAAATGAAGCGACCGCGCTCGGGATCGCGCGCCGGCGCCGCCCGTCCGACATCGAATCGTCGCAACACGGCACGCACACGTGCAAGCAGCTCGCGCAGGTTGAACGGCTTGGTCAGGTAGTCGTCGGCACCAAGCTCGAGCCCGACGACGCGATCGATATCGTCGCGGCGGTGACCGGTAATGATGATGACCGGCACGTCGGATCTCGACCGGATCTCTCGCAGCAGATCCAAACCGTCCTCTGGACCAAGGCGAAGATCGAGGACCACCAGGTTGACCTCGGCGCCGCCGAGTTGCTGCGCCATCTCTTGTCGAGTGGACGCTGCCAGTGTACGGATGTTGTTGTCGCTGAAGTAGTTTAGGATCATGCGCTGCAACGCAGGATCGTCCTCCACGACGAGGACGCAAGCGTGGCGATCATAGTTTTCACGAAGGCGCAGGTCACTTGACGATGTCTCGTTCACGTCACCGAGCTCCTGCGTTGGTGCCGCCGGCGGTAACCATGTCCGCAGCCGCTTGCGGCGTGGCGTGCCTGCTGCTGGCGGCGCTTCTCTGCCTCAACCCAGCCTCGCTGGCGACTGCTCAATCGCCAACCCCTCAGCCCCGTGCCAGCCAGGAGCCGATCACCCCGATCCCTGCTATGCCGAACCTGGATCCGAGGCGTCTGCTTCTCGGTGAGCGGCTGTTCAACGACCGGCGTCTGTCCAGCGACGGCACACACAGCTGTTCGTCGTGCCATGATGTAGGGACGAACGGCGCTAGTGGCAACGCCCACGACATGACGCCTCAGGGGCAGCCGCTTCCGCTCAACACGCCCACCGTCTTCAATGCAGGGCTGAATTATCGTTTGAACTGGGCAGGCAGTTTTCGCTCGCTCGAGGAGCAGGCCAGGCAAACGCTGAGCAATCCCGCGGTCATGGCGTCGAGCGCGGACGAAGTCGTGGGCAAGTTGCGTGCCGATCCCGAAGCCATGCGACAATTCCGCGATGCGTACGGGACGGATCCCGACGTCGCCTCGCTGCTCGATGCGATCGCGAGCTACGAGCGCGCTTTGGTCACGCCGGGGAGCCGGTTCGATCGTTGGCTTGCCGGGGATGATGCTGCGATCACGCCGGAGGAGCTCTCCGGTTATCAACTGTTCAAGTCGCTGGGCTGCATCGCTTGCCATCAGGGCGTCAATGTAGGCGGCAATCTCTACCAGCGGCACGGAATCTTCCGCCCAGTGGGCTCGCCGGAGCCCGTGTTGGTGCGCGTTCCGAGCCTGCGCAACGTGGCGACCACGGCGCCCTATTTCCACGACGGCAGCGCCGCGACGCTGCCGGAGGCCATCAAGACGATGGGTCTTGCCCAACTCGACCGCGAGCTGACCGATCAACAGATCGCCGCCATCGTCGCCTTCCTCCAAACGCTGACCGGTGCTTACCGGGGTCAGCCAATCCGTCCCGCCAGCGGCACATCGCCCATACCTACGGCGCTTCCATGAGGTTATTGCGGGGAGCTCTCGCGGTTATCCTGCTGCTTGCGCTCCTCACTTGGCTGCTGCTGCGCGGAATCGATCGCAATGCGCCGGCCTACGCGGTGACGCTCCGGGCCTTTGACGATTTCGCGATTGCCGAGGCTTCTTTCCTGCGCGACGTCCTGCAGGCACGCGCCGGCCTCCTTCGCGACTACGATCCGCTCGTCAAGGCCATGCAGGCGATGGAGGACGCTGTCAGCCGCCTCCGGTTCCACGCGCAGACCGAGAGCCTCGACGAAGGCCCGGTCGACCGGTTGGCCGCTGCGGTTTCGCAGCAGGAGGAATTGGCCGAGCAGTTCAAGACCAGCAACGCCCTTCTGCAGAATTCGCTCTCCTATGTCGGTCTGCTGAGCACGAGCCGGACCTTCGGGGCGCAGGACGCGCAACTTGCAACCGCAGCCGGCGCATTGGCGGCGGCGGTCCTCTACCTGACACGCGACACGTCGCCGGATGCCGTTAAGGCGCTGCAGGAACGGATCGATCAATTTGCGGCGCAAGCGCCCGCCGCCGAGCCGGACGCGGACGCAGCGCGCGCGTTGCTTGCGCACGCTCGTCTCCTGGAAGAACTGCTGCCTGCCGTCGACGAAACCTTGAAGTCCCTCGTTGCGATGCCGAGCAGGCAGCCGCTCGAAGAGGTCCGGACATTGTTCGCTGGCCACCGGTCGGCTGTCGAAACGACCGCGCGGGGCTTTCGGCTGCTGCTCTATGTTGTCTCTTTGCTGTTGCTGGTCACTCTCGTGTATCTCGGGCTGCAGCTGCGCGGCCGGGCCCTTGCGCTGCGGCGGCGAGCCGCTTTCGAGCGTGTCGTCGCCGAGAACTCGACGCGCCTGATCAATGACCCGCCGTCGGAAACCGGCGCGCGGCTGACGCAGGTGCTGGGCGAGTTCTGCCGTGTCATGGGCGCGCAACGCGCGTACGTGGTCCTGGATGAGAACCCCATTCGACTGCACGTTTGGTCCGCGGATGGAAAAACGTGTCCGTCGGGTTGGCCCAGCCAGGCGTTGGCCGTGTCGGCGCGTCTTGCCGGTAATGAATCCGATATCGTCACCGTGCCCGAGGTCTCGGCGTTGCCGCCGGGGGAGTCGAAGGAGATGCTTTCGGCCGCTGGCGTCCGCGGCTGGGCCTGCGTGCCGCTGATCCGGCCGGGCCGGGTGCGAGGCATCATGGGGTTCGACGCGTACCTGCCGGCACGCGACCAGGATTTGCCCTTGCCGGCCGTGCGTCTCGCAGGCGACGTCGTGGCCAATGCGCTCGAGCGCGAGTTTCTCGAGCGCGACCGGGCGAGACTCGCAATGCGGCTGGAACGATCGCGCCGCATGCAAATGGTCGGATCGCTGGCGAGCGGGATTGCGCATAACTTCAACAACATCATCAGCGCCATCCTAGGCTATTCCGAGATGGTCGAACCGCAACTCACGCGCGGAACCAAGCCGGCACAGCATGTTGACGAGATCCGGAGGGCCGCGGAACGTGGGCGCGATCTGATCGACAGCATTCTGACGTTTGGACGGCAGCGCGATGCGCGTCCCCGGCCGGTTCAGGTGCGCGCGCTGTTCGAGGAGGCGGCCTCACTGCTGGGGGCCTCGCTGCCATCCGGCGCCGAGCTTGTTATCGAGGATGTCGCGGCCGATGTCGCGGTGAGCGGCGAGCCGGCACCGCTCCAGCAGGTCATTCTCAATCTCTGCACCAATGCCGCGCAGGCGATGCCGCACGGTGGATCGATCCGCGTCACTGCGGAGCAGAAAGAAGCGACCACGTTCCTCACGGTCAGCCATGGCGAGCTCCCCCCGGGCCGTTACGTCTGCTTGGCCGTTATCGACAATGGGCCCGGCTTCGACCAAACCGTGGCGCGACGACTGTTCGAACCCTTCTTCACGACGCGCCTGGCGGGGACCGGGCTGGGACTCGCAACCGTGCACGAGATCGTTCGCGACCATGACGGCGCGATGAACGTCCAGAGCACGCCGGGGCAAGGAAGCCGCTTCGAGGTGTGGCTGCCCGAAGCGACCGCGGGCGGCGCCGCAGTCGCAGGCCCGGCGCCGCTGCCGCTCGGACATGGCGAGATCGTGCTGGTCGTCGAGAGCGAGCGGGAACGGTTGCTGCACGATGAGGAGTTGCTGGCGGCGCTCGGATACGAGCCGGTGGGGTTCGAGCGCGCCGATGATGCGATCGCGGCGTGCCGTTCCGCGCCCGACCGCTTTGACATCATTCTGGTCGGCCAGGCGTCGCAGACTTCGGCGGGACTTGATTTGGCGCACGCGCTGCGCGAGGCCGCCCCGCAGCAGCCCTTGTTGCTCGCCACCGCCTCCACGATCGATGTCGGCGCGGATGCGCTGGCGGACGCCGGGGTTTCGGAATTGCTGCGCCGGCCGTTGGTCAGCACTGAGGTGGCGGCCGCGCTGGCGCGCTGGCTACGCTCTCCCGGCATGTTACAGCCGTAACACGATTTCCGGGACCTGAAATGCTTCTGTAGCTCGGCGGCAGCATTTTTCGCGCTCCGTCCACGGGCCAAAACAGGAGCGACCGGTGACCATATTTGCTACCCTCAACATGATCCCTCTCACCGCGCTGGTCGCGGGCGGAACCCTGCTGCTGGCCTCTTCCGGCGGCGGCAGTCCCACCGATGGCACGATGCAGGTGCCCACCGCACTTAATCCGGACAGACTGTCGATCCTCCAGGAAGTATCGGCGAGGGGCGTGCAAATCTATTCCTGCGCCGGCACCCCGGCGGGCGTGGCCAGCTGGGCCCTCAAGGGACCGGACGCCCAGCTGTTCGACTCGCAGAACAAGCTCGTCGGCCGGCACTATGCCGGACCGACCTGGGAGGACCTTCAGGGTGGCAAGGTGGTCGGCGCGGCAAGGATCAACATGCCGGCGTCGGTCGACAATGCCATTCCTTGGCTCCTGCTCGACGTCAAATCACGCGAAGGATCGGGCGCGTTTACCCGAGCGCGCGCGATCATCCGGATGCAAACGACCGGCGGCACGGCACCCCGTGACGGATGCGATGGGGCGCGTGCCGGTCAGGAAGAGCGCGTTCCCTACACGGCGATCTACGTGTTCCTGAAGTAAGCCTGCCTTTCGCGACATCCGTTCCGACGCGCCGACATCGATATGCGCAAGCCCGTCTCATCGGGTGATGCGCAGTCGATTGCTGCGCGTTTGATGCCGCGGCACCGATGCGCAGGGCGTGCGAGCCGCCAACAGGTCCCTGGGCCAGGTTACAGACGTAACGCGATTCTTCGATCACTGAAACGATTCTGTAGCGCGGCCTCTCCAACTTCCCGCTCGGCACGAAGCCAGTTGGACGTTCGAATCCGGAATACGCGACGGGGTCTCGAAAGGACCTGTGACGTCATCCGGTTCGATCCGTCGAAGAAGAGTGCAACCCCCGCGCACGCATGCGCACCAACAGAACCGAGGATCAAACACCATGGCAAACTTCACGGGCACCAACGCCGACGAGACCATCACGCCGCAGTTCGTCTCACCGACCGTCACGGCAACAGGCGGAACGCGGCCGTCCAACGCGGCGGATGTCATCGACGGCGGCGCCGGCAATGACGTCATCGATGGTGGTGGCGGCGATGACATCATCACGGGCGGCGACGGCAACGACCTGCTAATCGGCGGCGCCCGTAACGACACGATCACTGGAGGCCGCGGCAACGACGTGGCGCTGCTGGGCGCCGGCAACGACGTGTTCATCTGGAACCCGGGCGATGGCAGCGACGTCGTCGAGGGCGGGAGCGGTTTCGATACGCTGGACTTCCGTGGCGCCGGCGTCAACGAGAACGTCAGCATCTCGGCCAATGGCGGGCGGGCGACGTTCGCCCGCGATATCGGCAACGTCACCATGGACCTCAATAGCGTCGAGCGCATCCAGTTCGAGGCGGCGGGCGGTGCCGACAACATCGTGGTCAACGACCTGACCCGCACCGGTGTGAAACAGATCGCCATCGACCTCAGCGGGGACGCCGCCGGCCTCCACCCGGCGGACACCGTGACCGTCAACGCGACGGACGGCAAGGACAAGATCAGCGTCGTAAGCAGCGGCGCTTCCGTCGCCGTCACCGGATTGTCCGAGCAGGTGACAATCGACAACGCCACTGCGGCTGACGATTCGCTCGTGATCGAAGGTCGTGGCGGCAACGACACGATCGACGCTTCGGGGCTCAGTGCCGGCCAGATCAAGCTCACGATCGACGGCGGCGACGGCAACGACACCATCATCGGCAGCGCTGGCGCAGATATGCTGATCGGCGGAATTGGCGATGACGTCGTCACGGGAGGAGCCGGCAATGACGTGGCCCTTCTGGGCGACGGCAACGACCGGTTCATCTGGAACCCCGGCGACGGCAGCGATACGGTCGACGGCGGTACCGGCTTCGATACGCTTGACTTCCGCGGCTCGGACCTCAACGAGACCTTCACCATCTCCGCCAATGGCTCACGGGCATCGCTGACCCGCGATGTCGGCAGCGTCACGATGGATCTCACCGGTGTCGAGCGCATCCAGCTGGGGGCCGCGGGAGGAGCCGACACCATCGTGGTCAACGACCTGACCGGCACCGACGTGAAGGAGGTTGCCATCGATCTGGCGGCCGCCGGCACGTCCAAAGGCGACGGCCAGGCCGATCATGTGACCGTCAACGGCACCGCCGGACACGATGACATCACCATCGCGCAAGACAGTGGTCTGGTGACGGTGAGCGGGCTCGCCGAGACGGTGACGATCGCGCATGCGGAAGGCGCGCTCGACCAGCTCAATGTATCGGCCGGCGCGGGCGATGACGTGATCGACGCCAGCGGCCTCCCAGCCAACCACATAAGCCTGACCCTCGACGGTGGTGCCGGCAACGACACCATCCTCGGAAGCCACGGCAATGACACCGTCATCGGCGGCACCGGCAACGACGTTGCGTTCCTCGGCGCCGGCGACGACCTGTTCATCTGGAATCCGGGCGAAGGCAGCGATACCGTCGACGGCGGCGCCGGCTTCGATACGCTCGATTTCCGTGGTGCTGCGGTCAACGAGAGCGTCACCATCTCGGCCAACGGCGACCATGCGCTCTTCTTCCGCGACGTCGGCAATGTCACCATGGACCTGCACGGGATCGAGCGCATCCAGTTCGAGGCCGCGGGAGGTGCCGATAAAATCGTGGTCAACGACCTGACCGGCACCGACGTGAAGCAGGTTGCCATCGACCTGGGCGCCGGCGACGGTCAGGCGGATACCGTGACCGTCAATGCCACCGATGGTGCCGACCAGATCAGTGTGGCTTCGAACGGCGCTTCGGTCGTCGTCGACGGACTGTCCGAGCAGGTGACGATCGACGGCGCCGAACCCGCCAACGATTCGCTCTTCGTCAAGGGCGGTAGCGGCAACGACACCATCGACGCATCGAGGCTCAATGCCGGCCAGATCAAGCTCACCATCGACGGCGGTGCCGGAAATGACACCATCACCGGCGGCCGCGGCAATGACGCGCTGATTGGCGGTGCCGGCGACGACAAATTCGTGTTCACCTTCGGCCAGACCGGACACGACGTGATCCAGGACTTCCAGGCTCATGGCACCGGTTCGCAAGGCGACGTGATCGCGCTCGCGGGCTTCTCCGATCACACCTTCGACCAGGCGGTCACGGACGGTCACATCGCGCAAGCTGGTGCCGACGTCGTCATCTCCGATGGCACGAATATCGTGGCGACATTGCAGAACGTCTCGCTCGCCTCGTTGCACGCGAACGACTTCCTGTTCAGCTGAGCCCGATCACAGCCAAACCTTGCTGCTGCCGCTCCAAGCGGCAGCGGCATTCCCTTTCTCTTCTCTTTTGCTCCTGGAGCCAACCGTGATCCGCCATTCGTCACAGACGGTACCGCGTGCGCAGGCGCACCATCCGGCCATTGCGGCGGCCTTCAAGGACTGCCGCCGGGCGTTCTGGAGCGTCGCACTGTTCTCGGCTTTGGTGAACATGCTCATGCTCGCCGGGCCGCTCTACATGTTGCAAGTGTACGATCGGGTGCTGGCGAGCCACAGCGTCCCGACTCTCATTGCGCTGTCGATCCTTCTCTGTGGCGCCTTTGCGCTGCAGGTGTGCATGGACCTGATCCGCAGCCGCGTGGTCACGCGCGCGGCCGGATTTCTCGACGAGCATCTCTCGGCCAACGCGTTTTCCGCGGTGGTCCGGCTGTCCGCTGCCGGCCAACGGATCGGCGGGACCCATGAGCCCGTCCGCGACCTCGATCAAATCAGGACGTTCCTCACCGGGCAGGGCCCGATCGCCATCGTCGACCTGCCGTGGATTCCCGTGTTCCTGGTCATCTGCGGCCTGATCCATCCCTGGCTCGGAATGCTCGCCCTGGTCGGCGGCGTGATGCTGTCGAGCGCTACGCTGCTGACCGATTGGGCGAGCCGCGCGCCCGCGCACGAGTTCCATCGGAGTGCGCGGGCGCGCTCAGCCATGGTGGAAGCCAATCGTCGCAACAGCGAGACAACAATCGCCATGGGCCTCGAGTCTGCGCTGTCCCGCCGCTGGGTCGTGCTCAATGCCGGGTATCTCGCAGCCGTAGAGCGCTCATCTGACGTGATCGGCCTTTTTGGCAGCCTGTCGAAGGTCATGCGGATCATGCTGCAGTCGGCTGCGCTGGGGCTGGGCGCCTACCTCGTGATCCGCCAGGAGTTGATGCCCGGAGCGATGATCGCGGCCTCGATCATCATGGCGCGCGCGCTGGCGCCGATCGAAACCGCTATCGCGAACTGGCGCGGGTTTGTCGCGGCACGCGACGGCGTCCGTCGGTTGACGCATGCGCTTGACCGGCTCGGTCCCGACACGGTCAGGACCGTGCTGCCGAAGCCACGACGTGGCTTGGATGCGGAGGGCGTCACGGTCGTACCCCCCGGCGGAAAGGCCGCGACTGTCCACCATGTCGCCTTCGCATTGAACGCCGGCGAGGCCATGGGCATCATCGGGCCGAGCGGTTCGGGCAAGACTTCGCTGGTACGCGCGCTCGTCGGCGTGTGGGCGCCGGCGCAAGGCGTCGTGCGCGTCGATGGCGCCTCGCTGGAGCACTGGCGGCCGGAAATCATCGGTCCCGATCTTGGCTACTTGTCGCAGGCCGTCGACCTGTTCGATGCCACGGTGGCCGAAAATATCAGCCGCATGGCGGTGGAGCCGGACGATGACGCGGTCGTGCGCGCCGCGCGGGCGGCTGGCGCCCACGAGATGATCCTGCAACTGTCGGACGGTTATGACACTCGCGTCGGACACGCCGGCGCCATCCTCTCGGCCGGGCAACGCCAGCGGGTGGCGCTGGCGCGGGCCCTGTACGGCGATCCGTTCCTGATCGTGCTCGATGAGCCGAACGCCAATCTCGACGGCGACGGCGAGGCCGCCCTGCTGCAAGCGATTCGCGACGCCAAGGCGCGCGGCGCGATCGTCGTGCTGATCGCGCATCGCGCCGGCATGCTGTCGGTCTGCGACAAGCTGCTGGTGCTCCGCGATGGCGTGCAGCACGCATTCGGGCGTCGACACGAGATCCTGCACAATGTGGCACCGCAGTCTGCGCTCGCCTCGGCGAGCGCAAGTCTTAGGGTCGTCGGTGCCTCGGTCCACGGAGCCGCATGATGACCATGCTGATCACGAAAAAGCGTAGTCCGCGCGCTGCCATCCGAAATCTGAATCTCCTGGGGTGCGTCGCGACGGTCGTCGCCCTAGGGGGAGCCGGCGGCTGGGCATCCACCACGCATATCGCGGGCGCCGTCATTGCGACCGGCACCGTAGTGGTCGAGACCAGTGCGAAGAAGGTGCAGCATTTCAACGGGGGCATCGTAGGCGAAATCCTGGTCAAGGAAGGGAGCGAGGTCGAGGCCGGCCAGGTCCTGATCCGACTCGATGACACCTTGACCCGTGCGACGCTCGGAGTGATCCAGTCGCAGCTCGATCTCTACGTCGCGCGTGAGGCGCGGCTCCTCGCAGAGCGAGACGTCGCCGACAGTGTCGCCTTGCCGGAGGCGTTGGGCACTGGCCCGCGGGAAGGGCTCGGGAACGCGATTGCCGGCGAGCGACGACTGTTCCGGTCACGCCGCGAGGGGCGCGACGGTCAACGCGCGCAGCTGCGCGAACGAATCGCTCAGATCGAGGAGGAAATCCGCGGCCTCACGGGTCAGCAGCAATCCAAGGACATCGAGATCAAGTTCATCGGCGAGGAGCTTGCCGGCGTTTCGCAGCTCTACGCCAAGAACCTGGTATCGGTCGCGCGCTATGTGCAATTGGGGCGGGACGAGGCGCGTCTGCAAGGCGAGCGCGCCCAGTTGCTTGCCGATGTGGCGCGCTCACGCGGCAAGATCGCCGAGATTGAGCTGCAGATCCTCCAGCTCGACCAGGATTTCCGCACCGAGGTGCTCAAGGACCTGCGCGAGACTCAAGGACGGATCGCGGAGCTGCAGGAGCGTGCAAACGGAGCCTTCGATGACCTCAAGCGCACCGACATCCGTGCGCCGCAGGCGGGAGTGGTCTACCAGCTCCAGGTGCATACGATCGGCGGCGTGATCGGCAAGGGTGACACGATCATGCAGATCGCGCCGCGTGCCGACGCTCTGATTGTCGAAGCCAAGGTTGCGCCGCAGGATATCGACCAGGTTCCGGTCGGGGCATCCGTGCACGTTCGCATCGGAGCCGGCAACCGACGAACGACGCCTGACCTCGGGGGCAGGGTGACCGTCGTGTCACCCGATCTCACGCGCGATCCGGTGACGGCCTCGGCCGGTGTGCCAAGCCAGCCATACTACGTGGCGCGCGTGGCTCTCTCCGAGGCTGATCTCCTCGCTGTTGCGGATCTGCAGCTCGTCCCAGGCATGCCGGCCGAAGTCTATATCCAGACCGGAGATCGCACGCCGCTCGATTATCTGCTCAAGCCGCTGCACGAGCAGATTGCGCGTACGTTTCGGGAGCGATAGATCAGGCAACACAGCACCGCGCGACATGTCGGATACTCGAGGGAGCGGGCTCATGTCAGCACGCGACGCCAGAAGTCGGGTCCACGAGGTGCCGGTCTCATGCCGCTGGCGGGTTTAAGTCATTGAGCCTTGCTGTTTGCACTATGGCATACATGGCAGCGGCTGTTGCGCGACCAAGCCGCCGCGCCTCCGAGAAGCGTGATGAGGTGGCGCCGCCGCATGCGCGCTTGATGAAGCGTCACGCGCCCGTATGGCCCGGTGGTGTATTTGCGTAGCTTGGAGCCAGCACCTCCAGTGCGGTAAAGAACGATGAAAACCTTTCGGCCTTTCGAGGTGACCTTCAGGCCAAAGCCAGCACAGCCCGAATCCCAATAGACCAGATCGGACGAGGGAGTCGGTACAGCGTCGATAGAGCTCTTGGTCAACTTGATGCGCGGCATGGAATCCCCCGGTTGGTCGTGCTACCTCGAACTCAAATAGGTAGCACTGCAAATGAAACACCAGGATCAAACGTGGTATGTCGTCCGCATGGACGCAAGGAAAATCAGTCAGTTATGAACCATGGTCCATCAATTTCCATCTCCGGGAACGATACGATTTAGTCCTCATGGTGAGGAGGCGCGGGCTATGCCTGCGCCGTCTCGAACCATGGCTGCACGGTGTGAACTCGCGGCCATCCTTCGAGTCGCCGTGCGGAGTTTATCATCGGGCCGGCCTTCGGCCGGACCCGTTGGCACGGCTCCTCAAGGATGAGGTCGGGAGCGTGCGGCTTGGTCGCAGGTGAGGAACGATTGCGCCGACCCGATCAGGCAATCCGAACGAACTCCTTGCCCTTGTTGCCGGCGGCAAATCCGGCGAAGACCTGGTTGATCGAATCCCAGCTCTTGAGCTTCTTCATGTTGGCGAGCCAGCGCTGCACGTTCGGGTAGGCGGCGAAATCGCAGTTGACGAGCTCGCCGATGGTGACGATGCAGGCGCCGAAATAATCCGCGATCGTGATCTCGTCGCCGCACAGGTACTGGTTCTTCGGCCCGATCCAGTAATCGTTGAGAAGCGCCAGCCATCGCTTCGAACCTGCCTCGCCAAAGGCCAGCGTCCCGGCATGCGCCTCGTCGCTCCGGCGCTTGAGGTTCGGGAAGAGCTGCGGATAGACGAGGTTGTAGCCGAATTCGCGGTAGAACCCGGTGTTGAGCCAATCCATCATCTCGTTGACCTTGGCCCGCTTCTTGAGATCGGTCGGATAGGCGGGGAGGTGGTGCTTGTCGGCGATATATTTGAGGATCGCGGAGCCCTCGGTCAGCCGCAGATCGCCGTCGACCAGCAGGGGGACCTGTCGGTTCGGGTTGAGCGACGCATAAGGCTCCTTGTGCTGCGCGCCGGTCATGAGGTCGACCAATTCCTCCTCGATCTCGATGCCATTCTCGGCGCAAACGAGCCGAATCGGCCGGCACACGGTCGAAACCGGATGCATGTAGAGCTTCATGTTGTGTCTCCCTCCTGAATGGCGCGCCTTTGTAGCATCAATCTCCAACCGGGCAACTCTGCATCATTGCGAGGCCCCAACGGGTCCGCGCGAAGCGCGGCCCGATGACAGGCTCCGGGCCGAAGCAATCCAGAGCCACCTGCGCAGGCGGCCTGGATTGCTTCGCCGCTTTCGCGGCTCGCAATGACGGGGCACGTTGACCTCGCCCCACGGGGCTTGTCAGGATGAGGCCACAGTGGAGGCGTTCATGCCTGGTCGCCCGCATCGCTGGTTTGGATTGGCGCTTGCGGTTGCCGTCATGCTGGCGCCGGCGGCTGGGAGAGCCGACGCAATTGCCGACTTCTTCAAGGGCAAGGTGGTGCGCCTGGTGGTCGCCTATCCGCCGGGCGGCGGCTATGACGTCTATGCCCGCGCGCTGGCGCAGGTGCTGCCAAAGCATCTCCCCGGCAGTCCCGCGGTCATCGTTCAGTACATGCCGGGTGCTGGCAGCCTGACCGCGAGCAACTGGCTCTACGCGGCCGCCGAGAAGGACGGCACCGTGGTCCTGGCGCCCAGCAATGCGGCCGCCTTTGCGCCGCTGCAGGGCGTCGACGGCGCGAAGTTCGATCCGACGCAATTCAACTGGATCGGCTCGCCCAGCAAGGAAACCGGGATTCTCATCGTCTGGCATACGGCGCCGGTGAACGCGGTTGCGGATCTGCGCACGCGGGAGATCACGCTCGGCACCTCCAGCGCCAATGCGTCGTCGGGCTTTTACGGGCGCGTGCTCAACGCCGCGCTCGGGCTCAAGATGAAGCTCGTGCGCGGCTATCGCGGATCGACCGAATCCTTCCTCGCCATGGAGCGCGGCGAGGTCGACGGCTATTCATCGGCGTTCTGGAACAGCCTGAAGGCGACCAAGCCCGACTGGCTGCGCGACCGCAAGATCAAGCTTCTGGTGCAGTACGGTGCGGAGCCCAACCCCGAGCTTGCCGGCGTTCCGTTCGCGCGCGATCTTGCGGCAGCCGAGGACGACAAGATTTTGCTGGACGTCGCCAACGCGCCGCTCGCCTTCGGCCGCCCCTTCGTGCTGCCGCCCGGCGTTGGCGCCGAGCGCGTGGCGGCCTGGCGCAAGGCTTTTCTCGAGGCCTATCGGGACCCGGCCTTCATCGCCGATGCGGCGCGCCAGCAGTTCGACATCGATCCGAGCACCGGCGAGGAGATGCAGGAGATGCTCGCGCGCGCCTATGCGGCGCCGCAACGGGTCATCGCCCGGCTGCGCTCGCTTTACGAGGCCGACACTGGCCGGTAAAGCGGATGCCGTTCGAGTTGAAGCGTGTCTCTGCCCGATCACCCCCGCGAAAGCGGGGGTCCAGTGCTTGGGCACAGAACTGGGTCCCCGCTCAAAAGGGCGTTTACGCCCGTCTTCGCGGGCTATGCTCGGGGACGAGCGGCAGGGAAGCGAGTCCATCGCTGAAATGCAGGGGAGCGTTCGAGGTGCGGAGGAGCAGGTGACCGAGATCGAGACCCGGGAGATCATCTGCGAAGGCGGCATGCCGGGCTGGCTGTGCCTGCCGGCGGGCCCCGCGCCGGCGCCGGTGGTGATCAACCTGCATGAGCGCTACGGCTACGTGAAGCATCCGCGCGATGTGGCCGAGCGCTTCGCCCGCGACGGCTTCATCGGCTTTGCGCCGAACCTGTTCTACCGCGATGGCGACCAGGCGGCGATCAACCGCGGCGACAAGCATTATGACATGACCGATCCGGAATCGGTCGAGCACGTCGGCCATGCGCTCGCGACCCTGCGCAAGCTCCCGCGCGCCGACATGAGCAAGGTCGCCGTGATGGGGGTGTGCCAGACCGGCCGCCATGTGCTGGTGGCGGCTGCCGATCTGCCGGTCGCGGCCGGGCTCATCTGGTACGGCGGGGCTTCCGCCAAGAATTTCCGGGTGGGCCCGCTCTATCCGCGGCCGCTGGAAGAGCTGATCGCGCGCATCGAATGCCCGATCCACGCGGTCTATGGCGAGGCCTGCCACACCCAGCCGGTTCCCGACGTGCGCGAGTTCCGCAATTGCCTCGAGCGCCACCGCAAGAGCTTCAAGATCGTGATCAGCCGCGACGCGCCCCATGGCTTTCTCAACGACACCATGCCGGGCCGATACCGCCGCGCCCAGGCGGAAGCCGGCTGGGCCTCGCAGCTCGCGTTCCTGCGGCAGGTCTTTGCCCCGGGCTACGACCGCACGCGGCTGGTGCAGATCTACGAGTCCGACATCAGCGTGGACTACGACTTCAGCAAGAACGTGCGGCTGGAATAGGCGGCACCGGGCCGCTTGCAAGCGTGATCCACGTCACACCCTGTCCGGGCGCGATGTGGTAGCTTGTCGCAACTATACTGGACCCTATCACCGGGGAGCCCCATGCGACGGCGCGACTTCATTACGCTTATTGGCGGTGCGGCGGCGTGGCCGCTGACGGCGCGGGCGCAGCAGCCGCCGGTCCCGACAGTTGGAATCCTCCAGGCGGGTCCAGCTGGGTCACTCCCCGAGTATTCCGTACAGTTGCGCAAAGGCCTCAGCGAGATGGGTTATGTCGAGGGCCGCAACCTGGCGCTGGAATATCGCTATGCGCAAAACCAGCTGGAACGCGTGCCGGACCTGGCTGCCGATCTTGTTCGGCGCCGGGTCGCAGTCATCGTAACGCTCGGGAGCGATGTGGTAGTGGCGGCCGCGAAGGCCGCGACCGCGACAGTGCCGATCGTCTTCGAGATGGGCGGCGATCCGGTCGAATCCGGGTTCGTCGCCAGCCTCAATCGGCCCGGCGGCAACCTGACGGGCGTGACTTCAATGAATGCAGAGCTTTCGGCCAAGCGGCTCGGCTTGCTTCACGATCTGCTCCCGCAGGCTCGCCGCTTCGCCACGATCAACAATAATGACAGTCCTGCCGCACCGCTCATCGTAAAGGTCCTGCAGACGGCGGCGTCGCGCATCGGAGTGCAAATGGAGCTCCTCCATGCGGGCACCAGCGCGGAACTCGAAGCCGCGTTTGCGAGCGTCGTCCAAGCGCGGGTCGATGGGCTCGTGGTCAGCGCCGGTCCGCCGTTCAGCGAGCACTATGCGCAAGTCGCGACCCTGGCTGCGCGCCACGGCCTGCCGGCGATCTATCCGTCGCGCGACGCGGCCGACGTCGGCGGACTGATGAGCTATGCGACAAGCGTGGACCGCGTTCGCCAGGCTGGCATCTATGTGGGCCGAATCCTCAAGGGCGAGAAGCCGGCCGACCTGCCGGTGGTGCTGCCAGCCAAATTCGAGTTCATCATCAATCTGCAGACCGCAAGGGCGCTGGGTATCGACGTTCCTCCGACGCTGCTGTCCATCGCGGACGAGGTCATCGAATGAGGTGCATGCGCGGCGCCGTGGTGGCGGTGGGGTTTGCCTCGCTCCTGTGCGCCGTGCTGCTGGCCGCCTGCGGCAACAGCACGACAAGCCTTGCGCCCGGTCAGTCGGTCACGCTGACGGCCGGCCAGTCGGTCAAGGTGCCGGCGGGTGCCACGATCCGCGTGTCCGGCGGCATCACGGTCAGCGGAGACAAGAACAATCTCACCTTTGACGGAACGACCGTGACCATCAGCGGCCATGACAACGTTGTCATGACGTCCGCGGGCGCCGTGGTCTCGGTTCCCGAGGGCATAACCGGTCCGGCCGACAACACGGTAACGGCGAAATAGGCGCGCACCCAGCCCTCATGGTGAGGAGGCGCGGGCTATCCCCGCGCCGTCTCGAATCATGGCTGCAGCGCGCGGACTCGCGTCCATCCTTCGAGACGGCGGCCCTTCGGGCCGCCTGCTCAGGATGAGGCCCTCGAGACGCGCTTCGCGCCGGCGAAAGCCGGCCCGCTCTTGCCGCAAAACACTGGGTCCCGGCTTTCGCGGGGACGAGCGGGAACAATCGGCGCGGCTCAAGCAGGCCTGTGCGCCTTGAGGAAGGAATGGATCTGCCGCACCGCGAGCGGGATGCGTTCCTTGGGCTCCTTCCAGGGGAACATGCTGACCTCCGACTTGGGCGCCAGCATCGCGGATTCCATGGCGGTCGCGTAGGGATGGGCCACGATGTCGTCGGGCATGATCAGCACCGGGGTCTGGCAGCTGCGCACGAAGTCGCGCGTCACGCTGATCACGAAGTCGGGGTTGTTGCGGTACATCCTGGTCAGGAACTTGTCGGCCATCTCCATGGTGATCTCGGGGCGCCGCTTGACCAGATCCGGGGCCCAGACCTTCATGTTGTTCTCGTAGAAATAGTCGCGCATCTCCGGACGCGAGCCGCTGGGCTGCGCAAGCACGGCGGCGACCACGCGATTGGGCGCCCGCTTGATCAGGTTCCAGATCAAGGGGCCGCCGATGCAGAAGCCCATCACCAGGAACTTGTCGATGCCCAGGTGATCCATCAGGCCGATGTGGTCGTCGGTGAAGGAATCCCAGGGGCGGTCGGCCTCGAGCGGACCGACGGAGTTGCCGCCCTTGGCGTTGCGCAGGTCGGCGACGATGCAGCGGTATTCCGTCTTGAAGTCATCGATCGCGTTGAACGGATCACCCCGCTTGAGGCCCGCGATGGTCGAGTTCAACCCGCCGCCGGGAATGAGCAGCAGCGGGTAGCCGGAGCCGGCCTGCTCGAAGTTGATGCGGACCTCGCCGCGCCGGTAGGTCGTGCTGTCGTCGGCCTGCGCGGTCTGCTGGGCAAACGCGCGCGGCGCCGCCGCCATCGCGGTCACCGCGGCACCGGTCTTCAGCAAGATGCGTCTGAGCTTGTCCATGGTCGGCGCCCTCCTATGCTTCACCTCTCCCGAAGGGAGAGGTCGGATCGCGAAGCGATCCGGGTGGGGGGTTAGGGCCTATCGAGAGTCCGTAACACCTCACCCGGTTCCGGCTTCGCCGGAACCGACCTCTCCCTACGGGAGAGGTGGATTCGCGGCAAGGCCGTGCCCAATGCGCAAGGTCGTTCAGAACTTGATCATCGCGGCGCGGGTGATGGTGACGTTCATGGTTACCCCGGCCCAGGTGCCCTTGGCCAGATGGTAGGTGGCGTATTGCTCCTGATACTCGTCCTCGCCCGCGGAGCAGTCGACCGGAACGATGATCTTGTAGCCGCGCTGCGCCGCCTCCTGGGTGGTGCCGACGGTGGCGCCCTGGAACGAGTTGCCGCAGATGATCACGGTCTTGGTCCCCGCCTGCTTGAGCGTCGGCTCGAGCGTGGAGCCCAGGAACTTGTCGGTGCCCTGCTGGCGGAACCATTCGCCGTCGCGCGGCTTGATTGCCGGGTCCACCACATCGTCGGGCGTCGCCTTGCCGCCCGAGCCGACCAGGCTGTACCAGACCACCATGTTGTGGGCGCGCGCCTGCTCATTCAGTCGCTTGAGGTTCGGGACGATCGCGACACAGCGCGGGCGCGCGTTGCAGTTTTGCTTCATCATATCGAGGAACAGGAGCGCCGTGGTCGCGGGCTCGACCGTAACCTCCTTTACTTCTGGGGGCGGTGGCACGACGGCCTTGCCCCAGTCGGAAATAGCGTCGGCCAGGCTCGACGATCCGAGCGATGCGGCCAGGAGCACGCCGGCGGCGGCTGCCGCAACGGCAAAGCGTGATGCTGTCATGGTGTCCTCCCTTGATCTTGGCGGCCGCGGGGGGCGGCTCGCTGCCAAGGATAAAGCAGGCGCATTGTGAAGGCCATAAGGCCCCGATTGCCGATCCCGCCGGCCGCCAATAGATTGGCCGCCTCCTGCCCCGCGCGCTCGCCACGACATCGAGCGAGCGCCCGCGGCAGCCAAACAGCGCAGCAGTCCTTTGAGCTTCATCGCAAAGCACAATCTCTGGTCGGCCGACGAGCGCGCGGCGGCTTCCGAGCTCAAAGCCCGCGTGGAGCGCGAGCGGCTGCAATTCGTTCGCATGGCCTGGGCCGACCCGCACGGCGCCTCCCGTGCGAAGGCGGTGGCGGTGCCCGCGTTCCTGGCCGCGCTCACCGACGGTTACAACATCAATGTAGCGACCACCACGCTCGATTCCGCCAACGCCCGCACCTTCAGCTCGTTCACGCGCGGCGGCGGCATGGGGCTCGACGAGATGACCGGGTCGCCCAATCTCACCATCGTGCCCGATCCTTCGACCTTCCGCGTCCTGCCCTGGGCGCCGGGCGTGGGCTGGATCCTGTGCGACGAATATTTCAATTCCGGCGTGCCATTTCATTTCTCGCCCCGCCATCTGCTGCGCCGCCAGCTCAAGCGGCTCAAGGAGCGCGGCATGGGCTTTGTGGTCGGGCTCGAGATCGAGTGGTATCTCGCCCGCGTCATGGAGGACACGCTGGGGCCTGAGCACATCGGCAGCCCCGGCGTGCGCGGCGCCCCGATCCGCACCGCGCCGCCCGAGCCCGGCTATTCCTATCATTCCGAATCCAACATGGACCTGATGCAGGGCGTGTTGAGCGCGCTCGCGGAGGTTTGCGAAAAGACCAATCTGCCGCTGCGCTCGGTCGAGAACGAGTGGGGGCCGGGCCAGGTCGAATGCACCTTCGCGGCCGCCGACGCGCTCAAAGCGGCGGACGATCTCCTGTTCTTTCGCACCGCGACCCGGCAGGTTTGCCGGCGGATGGGGCATTTCGCAACCTTCATGTGCCGCCCGGGCCTCAAGGGCTATTATTCGAGCGGCTGGCACCTGCACCAATCCCTGGTCGATGCCGCCGGCACCAACCTGTTCATGCCGGCCCCCGCACTTTCTTCTCCCGCAACCGGGGGAGGGAAGGGCGGGTGGCTCTCGGCGCTGGGGCTCAATTTTCTCGGCGGGATTTTGCAGCATGCCGCGCCCGCAGCCGCGTTCACCACGCCCACCGTCAACGGCTATCGGCGGCTGCGGCCGAACTCGCTTGCGCCCGACCGCGCCGCCTGGTGCTTCGATCACCGCGGTGCCATGATCCGCGTGCTCGGCGGGCCGGGAAATCCCGCCACGCGCCTGGAAAACCGGATCGGCGAGCCCGCTGCCAATCCGTATCTCTACATTGCCTCGCAGATCGTGGCGGGCTTTGCCGGGATCGATGGCTCGATCGACCCGGGACCCCCGACTGATGAGCCCTATGGCTCCGATCGGCCGCTCCTGCCCGGGAGCCTGATGGAGGCGCTCGATGCGCTGGAAAAGGACGCGCTGTTCCGCAACGAGCTTGGCGCGGTCTTCATCGACTATTTCCTCAAGCTCAAGCGCAACGAGACCGGCCGCTACCTGCGCTGGCTCGCGGAACGCGGGCTGCAGCACGGCGGCGACGAGGCAACCGAGTGGGAGCAAAACGAGTACTTCGATTTCTTTTAGAGTGCGGTGGAGTCCTTTCCGCTTGAGTCAAATATCGATGAAGAACGCGAGATGTCAGGGAGGCACGGCATTTCACTCCTTCTCCCCGGAGGGGAGAAGGGGGGATGAGGGGGCTCCGGCGGAGCGATACGGAAATATCCGAACCCCCTCACCCCACCCTCTCCCCTGCGGGGAGAGGGAGTGAAACGCCGTGCGTCCCTGACGGTGTCTTCCGCAGGAAGTTGACCAATGCCAATCGCGCACGATCCGTCGACCAGCTCGTATTACGTCAACGACGCGCTTTACCGGCGGCTGATCGAGGATTTCTCAGACTGGCTGCGGGACGAGCTTGCGGTGGGCGATGCGGCGGTGCGCGACCATTTTCGGGCGCTGCTGGAGCAGGAGGCGCGGCTTCTGGACGAGCTTCGCTTCGACGAGTGGCTCGCGCTCTATGCTGGCGAATGCATCTATTGGGTGCCGGCAACGCCGGGCGGGGGAGATCCGCGGCGGGAGGTGGCGATCTCATTCGACGATCGGCGGCGCCTGGAGGACCGCATCTATCGGCTGCGCACCGGCTATGCCTGGTCGCAGGCGCCCAAAAGCCGCACCGTGCGGATGATCTCCAATGTGGAGGTGTTCACCTGCGCGGAGGCCGACGCCCGCATGGTGCGCTCGAATTTTCTCATCAGCGAGTTTCGTCCTGACGGCACCCGCACTCTGTCGGGCTGGTGCGGCCACCGGTTCGTCCAAGGCGGCGCAGGTTGGAAAATTCAGGTGCGGCAGGTGAATCTGATCGACTGCGATCAGAATCTGCGCAATCCGAGCATCGTGTTGTAGCGCGGTGTCTGTAGCCCGGATTGAGGCGCGGGCACTGCGCCTGCGACGATGAGGGACTCGCGCGCGCCGAAATCCGGGAACGGCCGCCCCGGATTTCGCTGCGCTCAATCCGGGCTACAGACTGAGGCCATCACTCAACCCCGCGCGCGAACAGTTCGTCCGGCGACACGATGCGCGGGCACAGGCCCTGCTCGTGCACGTAGCGGCCGATGGCGGCAAGCGTGGTGCGGTTGGGTTCGAGCCCGTAGGCCCAGAAATCCTTGCCGAAGACGCGCCACGCCTCTTCCACGTGATCGAGCAGCCACGGCAGCGAAACCATCAGCGCATCGGTGTCGTAGAACACCTCGACGGCGAGCTCCTTGGCGGCGAGGAACGCCTGATAGATGCTCCTGGCCGCCCAGGGGTGGGCCTCGTGCACGTCCCGCCGCAGGACCACCGTATGCATGATCGGAAAGATTCCGGTGCGGCGATAATAATCCTGCTCGATCTCCTTGAAATTCGGAAACAGCCGGGCAATGCGCGGCGAGCCATTGAGAAACAGCTCGGGAATATAGATCGACAGCAAGGCATCGAGCTCGCCCGCCGCAAACATGCCTTCGAGCGTCTTGCCGGCGGGGAGGAAATCGAGCCGCACGTCCTTGGGCAGGGCGAGCGGGATGAGGGGCTGCTCGGTGGGCGTGCTGAGCCCGCCCATGAACCAGTGCATGTCGGCGGGCGCGATGCCGTATTCGTGCTGCAGCATACCGCGGATGAACACGAGCGCGGTTGAGCTGTACTGGGTGGTGCCGACCGGCTTGCCCCTGAGGTCGGCCGGTGCGCGGATGCCGGCATCCGTGCGCACATAGATGCAGGAATGGCGAAAGATTTTCGAGAGCGCGACCGGAACCGCCACGAACGGGCAGTCGCCGCGCCCCTTGAGCGCGGCGTAGGAGGCAAGCGACAGCTCGGAGACATGGAATTCCCGATCGTCCAGCATGCGCTGGAACGTCTGCCGCGGCCGCAGCACCTTGATGTCGAGCTCGATGCCTTCCGGCTTGATTCGGCCGTCGATCAGGGGACGGGTGCGGTCATAGTCCCAGCACGCGAGCGTCAGTTTGAGGGGAGCCATGGCGGGATGGTTCTGGAGGCGCCGGACTGTGTCGGATGACCGCGCCGGAATCAAGAGAAGAGCCCAACGAGCGGATCGCTCGCGCCGGGCCCCTCCAACCGAACTCGGATTTATCCGAGTTCGGTCGCCCTTTAGATTGGCCGAAGTCGGACGCAAAGTGGTGGCCACGGCGCAAGGGGGTGGTTTCGCAACGCCCCAAATCCGAATGCGACGCACAAAGGTCGCCCTCATGTGGTAAGCCTTGTCGTACGCCGTGTTCCCAGGCGACCGGGGGGCATCTTCGACAATGCAAGAGCAGACCGAAAAGCTGCCGGCGCCCGCCGTGGAGACGCGCCTGTTCGGCTATGATCTGCTGAACGATCCGCTGCTCAACAAGGGCACCGCGTTTCCCGCCCACGAGCGCGACGAGTTCGAATTGCACGGCTTGCTGCCGGCCGCGATCGCAACGCTTGACGAGCAGGCGGACCGCCGCCTGCAGTGGCTGTGGCAATTGCCGAACGACCTGGCCCGGTACGAATTTCTGCGCGGCTTGCAGGACAGTAACGAGGTCCTGTTCTATGCGCTGCTGATGCGCGATCTGCCGCGGATGCTTCCGATCGTCTATACGCCGACGGTCGGGCTCGGCTGTCAGAATTTCAGCCGCATCTTTCGCAAGCCGCGCGGGCTCTTTCTCAGCCTCCGGCAGCAGGGCAGCCTCGAGCGCATTCTCGGCAATCCGCGGTTCGACAAGGTCCGCGCCATCGTGGTGACCGACGGCGAGCGGGTTCTCGGGTTGGGCGACCAGGGCGCCGGCGGCATGGGCATTCCGATCGGGAAGCTTGCGCTCTACACGGCCTGCGGCGGCCTGAATCCGGGCGAGACGCTGCCGGTCATGCTCGATGTGGGCACCGACAACCGCGATTGCCTCGTCGACCCGCTCTATATCGGATGGCGTCACGAGCGCGTGCGGGGGCAGGCCTACGACGATTTCATCGAACGGTTCGTGACCGCCGTCATGGCGCGCTGGCCGCATGTGCTGCTGCAATGGGAGGACTTTGCCCGCGACAATGCCACGCGCCTGCTGGAGCGTTATCGCGACCGGCTGTGCACCTTCAACGACGACGTGCAGGGGACCGCCGCCGTCGCGGCCGGGGCCTTGCTGGCAGCCATGAATCTGACCGGCCGAGGGCTCAAGGATCAGCGTGTCGCCGTGCTCGGCGCAGGCTCGGCGGGATGCGGCATCAGCTCGCTGCTGCTCAACGCGATGGTCGCCGACGGTTTGCCGGCGAACGAGGCACGCCGGCGCTTTTATCTGATCGATCGCGATGGGCTCCTGGTCGACGACATGCCGGGTTTGTTGCCGTTTCAGCGGCCGTTTGCGCAGCCGCGCGCCGCGGTGGCGACCTGGCAGCTTGGCGAAGGGGGGCGGATTGGGCTCATCGATGTCGTGCGCGAGGTGCATCCGACAGTACTGATCGGGGTGTCCGGTCAGCCCGGCGCATTTCGCGAAGACGCGGTGCGGCTGATGGCGCGCTTGGTCGAGCGGCCCGTAATATTCCCGCTCTCCAATCCCACCTCGCGCAGCGAGGCGACACCGGCCGAGCTCATGGAGTGGACCGCCGGCACAGCGGTGATCGGGACCGGAAGCCCGTTTCCAGCGGTCAGGGTCGATGGGGAGGAGCGGCAGATCGACCAGACCAACAATGCCTACATCTTTCCTGGGCTGGGGCTTGCCGCGATCGCGGTCGGAGCGCGCCGCGTGAGCGACGGCATGCTGATGGCCGCCGCCAGGAGCCTCGCCGAAATTTCGCCGGCCAGGCTCGATCCCCGCGCCAATCTGCTGCCGCCCGTCAACGAGCTGCGGCAGGTGTCCTATCGGGTGGCGCTGGCTGTTGCGCAGCAGGCGCAGCGCGAGGGCCTGGCGAAGCCGACCGATGTCGGCGATCTCGAAGCGCTGGTGCGACGACGGATATGGACGCCGATCTATCATCCTTATCGGCGACTGCGCTGACCAACTCGACTATCCATCAGGGTCGGCCGCGCGCGGCCGGTCCCTAACTCGCAATAACAAATGACCCCGCCGAGGCGGGGCCAAGTCGTGGGAGGAATCCATCAGAGAGACAGCCGTGACATAGCGCAGGGGGCGGTCGTGAAGGTTGTAAAAATGTGACTGTGGGGAAAAAAGTGGCGCGGACCGAGAAAGCACGCTCGCCATGTGTAGAACCCGACTTTGCCCTCATTTCCGCCCGCGATCGAAGTATCGGAGATCGGGCGGCGGCTGATCCTTACGAGTTGGTAAGAGATTGTCGTCGGCGCCTTTGAAATAAAGTTCCCCACCGATTCTGACCAGGCGCGTGACGCCCGGACAATTCTGCTCCGGCCAACTCGGGAACTTGGCGGCGCTGCGCAGGTAGCCTTTCAGCACGGTCCACGGCCGCGTGAGTGCATGGTCGATGAGCGTAATCTCGTCGTGCAGCAGCCCCGGATTGGCTTTGTCGAGATAGATGCGCTCCTTCACGATCGACTGATTGTCCGCATGGACTGGAATTCCTGTTGGATCGATCGCGCGCGGCCCTTTGAAATAGCGGGTCTCGGCCTTGAGCACGTCGAAGCGGCCTTTGCCGTCGCTGTCGATCCAGCGACCGATCGAATAACCCTGGAATGTCGGCTCGACCGCGCCCGGCCAGTCGCGCCCGTCGGTGAAGATGCGGCGGTGGGTCGGAAGATTATGCTCGACCAGAACGTAGGTGACCCCCGGCAGCACCACGAATTCCATCGAGTTATAGCCGTTCATGGTTGCCGGCATGCCGGGCGGCATGCAGCGGTCGCCCGAACGCCAGTTACCCTGGCCGCCGTTCGCCTGATCCGCGAGGCTTGCCTCGTGGATCGCCTGATATTCGGGAGTGAGCGGGGCCTGCTGCCCGCGGCCCCAGGGCTTGGTCTGATCGAAGGTGATCTGGCCGCCCGCCCGCGTGTTGACCCTGATCCACTCGCCCGAGAGATCGGGATACTTCGCGTCGTCGAAAGCCTGCGCCGGGGAGATCGAGAGCGCCGCGATTGCAATCGTGCAGATCAGGCCGCGAAGGAGCATGGCCGTTCCCCCATCATCATGAGCCAGCGCGCGCATTCTAGCAGGATCGCAAAAAAAGAACCCCGCCTTTGCGGCGGGGCGGAAGTCATCGTCGCAATGATGATCCGGAACTGACGGGTTCCGGTTTGCGGTGTGCGTGCTGGGCTCAATGCTTGTGGTGAGATGACTTCCCCTTCGGGCAGGCCGCCCAGGCCCAGTTGCCGTTGCTAACGTTCGCCCAGCACTTGCCCTCGCTCTCGATCTTGTCGGCGGCCTGAGCCGCGCTCAACGCGAGGAAGGCGGTCACCGCAAGCGCGAACCCGGCAACGATTGCGAAATGGCGCATGGTTCTTCTCTCCTTGGTTTTACGTCGTGTTTATGTTTGCTGTCAGTCGACAACAGGCAAATCAATGAGCGGTTGACATTTCGCAGTCAACGGCGCCGCGCGGAAATTTCCTGAGCGTTGCTTTTGTGCTGACTTCTGCGCTGCGTGCGCAAGCGCAACCTGTCAGCAGGTTGAACCGTACCGTATCAAGTCAACTCCGCGATCGAATAGGTGCGCGAGCCGCAAGCTCACTCGCGCCCGTCCGCGAAGGGCTGCGGCGATACGAGCCGGGCGAGCATCTCGACGCCAGCCTAAAGCTGTCGTACGTTACTACCATTGGCCAGGAATCAAAGGAGCGGGCCGCGCCGTTCGACCGGCCCGCTGAATAATAACCCGAGACATCGCTTGGCAGTGGAGAGGGAACAGATGATCGCACCTAGCAACCTGAACCCCGTTTGCGGCCCGCGGTCGCGTCTGGCACGGCTCGCCGGGATTCTCCTTGGTGCCGTGGTTGCGCTTTGCGCCGGCGGCGCTGCGGCCGAGCCGGCGATTCCCGGCCTGATGCTGCCGAGCGATTTTGGCTGGACGCCGTTGAACTCCAGAGGCACCATCGCCCGCTATGGCACGACCTGGAACGATCCGCCCGCTCCTCTGCGCGGCCCGATCCATCAGGATCCCAAGTATCCGCTGCGCGGCAACGAGACCCGGATGCCGACGCCCGCGCTCGGCAATTGGCAGGATCCGATCCTCAAGCCCTGGGCGGCCGCGCAGATGCGCCAATCGAACGAGGATCTGTTGTCCGGCAAGGTCGGCATCCCATTCCGGGCCCAATCGCAATGCTGGCCCGGCTGCGTGCCCGGGAACCACCTTTGGTCATCGGAACCGATGTATTTCATCCAGAAGCCGAAGGAGGCGTGGATCTACTGGCAGCGCGACCAGATTGTCCGCCGCATCATGTTGACCGACCGGCATTCGGAGCATGTGAAGCCCAGCTGGTACGGCGAATCGATCGGCCATTACGAGAACGGCGAGCTCGTCGTCGACACCATCGGGCTGGCGGCGAACAAGTACAGCTTCATCGACGACTTCCGCACGCCCCATACCGACAAGCTGCATGTGGTGGAGCACTTCAAGGTCTCGCCCGACGGCAAGTTCCTGGAGTTGCTGGTCAAGGTCGAGGACGAGGACACGTTCAACGAGCCCATGTACCTGGCCAAGCGCTGGCGGCGCGACAAGTACGTCTGGGCGGAATCGTTCTGCGCCGAGAACAATATCGATCCGTTCAATTCCAACCTCGTTCCTCCGCCGGAGGCGAAGCAGGCGGATTTTTAAACGACGGAGGACGGACGACCGAGGACGGATGAAGGATTCTCTGATCCCATCTGTCGTCCGTCGTTCGCGCACCCCATGCAGCACTACTCCGACTATCTGCGGGAGCAGGCGGCCAAATACCGGGAGTTGGCCGCAACGGCGCAGGACGATTTCGTCAAGAATGAATTTCTGGAATTGGCGGAGGTCTGCGAAGAGGTCGCCAACAATATCGATGACCGGCGCGCAAGCGGGTAACCACAATAAGCTCAAAGGAAACCTCATAGGAGTGCAGCCATGTCGAGGTCGGCTTATGCGCTGGGTTGGTGTGCTTCCCTGGCGGTGGTCGCGTGGATGGCGGTCGAGGGCGGGCGCGCCCAGACCCAGGACATCGCTCCGGTCAACAGCGGCGCCAATCCCTATCGGGTGATCCGCGATTGGGCGCAGCTCACGCTGGAGCAGCGGCCCTGGGGCGGCTCGAACGGAGTTGCCATCGATCGCGACGGGAAGACCGTGTGGGCAACCGACCGCTGCTCGCCGGGCGTCGCACCTGGGTGCCTGGGCACCAAGGCCAACCCGGTCCACCACTTCGACGAGTCCGGCAAGGAGATCCGAAGCTTCGGCGGCGGAATGTTTGTGTGGCCGCACAGCGTCCACGTCGATCGCGACGGAAACGTGTGGGTGACGGATTCGCGGGCGGCTACTCCCGACGAGCTGCAGAAATTTCCCGGCGAAGGCAACAAGGGCAGCGTCGTGGTCAAGTTCAGCCCCGAGGGCCGCGTGCTGATGACGCTCGGCAAGGGCGGGGTGCGGGGAAATCCGCCGGACGCGTTGACCGATCCGACCGACGTTCTCACCGATCCGGCCAACGGCGACGTCTATGTAGCCGAGAGCCATACCGACGTGAACGACCCGAACCTGATCGGGCGCATCACGGTCTTCGACCGCACCGGCCGGTATCTCCGTGTCATCGGCAAGACCGGGACCGGACCGGGCGAGTTCCGCACCCCGCACGCGATCCGCTGGGATTCGCAGGGACGGCTGATCGTCGCCGACCGCCACAACCACCGCATCCAGATTCTCACCAAGGACGGCAAGTATATCGGCGAGTACAAGGAGTTCAGCCGTCCGAGCGGGCTTGCGATCGACGCAAACGACACGATCTACGTGGCCGATTCCGAATCGACCGCGCGGGTTCATCCGGGCTGGCTGCGCGGCATCCGCATCGGCAGCCTGAAGGACGGCAAGGTCACGATGTTCGTGCCGCCGCACAAGGCCGATACGCCCGACGGGGCCATGGGGGAGGGGATCGCGATCGATCCCGCCGGCAATGTCTACACCGCCGAAGCCACCGTCCGGGGCGTGACGAAATACGTCAAAAACTGATCTCGTTCGGCGCGGCTTCATGTAGCCCGCATGGAGCGCAGCGCAATGCGGGTCGGCCGATTCCCGCATTCCGCTTCGCTCAATGACAGCCAGCTGCCGGTTGAGCAAGCCACGAAGTTCGAGCTGGTCATCAACGCTCATACGGCCAGGATGCTCGGCCTGACCGTGCCGGCAACCTTGCTGGCCACCGCCGACGAGGTGATCGAATAGGCTCGCTCTCGCTGCCCTGCACAAAGGCAGCTTTTGGCCCCCATCTACCGTCACCGCCAGCCGGCTATCACGGCGGCTTTCGGGGGTAGAGCGGACGCATTTGGTCCGGGCCGTGGCGTCGAAGGTTGATCCACATCAATGCCAGCCCGCGGGTGGCTTGCTCTGCTCACCGCGATTTCACGATGGGAAGGAAATGTAGGGAGGTCGCCATGGTCCACACCCTGGTCTCCAGTGACCGCGTCGAGGCTGCGGCGGTCTACGGTCGCGACGGACAAAGGATTGGTAGGATTGAGCGGCTGATGCTTGAAAAGCAGACTGGAACAGTCGCTTATGTGGTTGTGAGGTGTGGTGGACTTCTCAAGGCGGATATACATCACTATCCGCTGCCGTGGAACTCGCTGAAATACGATATGGCGCGCAAAGCTTACCAGACTGACCTTACCTTAGAAGAACTTCGGAGCGGTCAGTCGGAACTCGATGGTGAAGCATTCGACTGGGGCGACCGGTCCCCGGTCTATCGGCATCCGCATTACTGGACAGTGTAGGGAGCCCGTCGGGATAGGTCTCGCACCCGAAGCTGCCGTCGCCGACCGATTTTTGCTGTGACGCACAACACACCCCGAAATTGACGATATGGTAGACTGCGCCCCGCTGGAGGGCGGCCCATGCGACGGCGCGAGTTCATCAAGCTTCTCGGCGGCGCGGCGGCAGCGTGGCCGGTCGCGGCCCGGGCGCAGCGGCGGGAGCGCATGCGCAGCATCGGGCTGCTCATGCCAGCAGCCGCGAACGACTCCGAATATCAAGCCCGCGTCGGAACATTCCTGCAGGCGCTAGCGCTATTGGGTTGGAGCATCGGCCGGAACGTACAGATCGAGACGCGCTGGGCTACAGCCGATCCCGCAGAACTTCGCAGACACGCGGCCGAATTAGTTGCACTGGCGCCCGATGTCGTCGTTGCTTCCAGCAGCCCGACAGTGGTGGCGTTGGAGCAGGCGACCCGCACCGTTCCGATCGTATTTGCTTCGGTGACCGACCCCGTTGGAGCGGGCTTTGTCACAAACCTTGCGCGGCCCGGCGGCAACGTTACCGGTTTCGAGTCAGTCGAGTATGGACTTAGCGGAAAATGGCTGGGGTTGCTTAAAGAGATTGCGCCTGGCGTGAGACGGGCGGCGGTCATTCGGGATGCCGCTTTGACCCTCGGCGTCGGCCAGTTTGCGGCCATCCAAGCTGTTGCGCCCTCCCTGGGTGTGGAATTGAGCCCAGTTGGCGTGCAGGACGCGGACGAGATTGCGCGCGGTATCAGTGCGGTCGCACTCACCTCGAATGGCGGCTTAATCGTGACGAGCAGCCCGGTGGCAGCATTTTATCGGAATCTGATCATTGGGCTTGCGGCGAAGCACCGATTACCCACGGTGTACGCCAACCGGTATTTCGTCGCTGATGGTGGCTTGATCTCCTATGGGCCTGATACGCTGGAACCGTATCGCCTCGTAGCCGGCTATGTCGATCGCATTCTCAAGGGCGAGAAACCGGGTGATCTGCCAGTGCAGGCGCCTACCAAATACGAGCTTTGCATCAATCTCAAGACCGCCAAGGTCACCGGCATTGACATTCCAGCGACCGTGCTGGTGCGTGCCGACGAGGTGATCGAGTGAAACGCCGCGACTTCATCACGCTTCTCGGCGGCGCGGCGGCGGCGTGGCCTGCGGCGGTGCGGGCGCAGCAAGCGATGCCGGTCGTCGGGTTTCTTAGCGGTAGATCGGCGGCCGATGGCATGCCCTTTATGGCCGACTTTTTGCGGGGCCTAAGCGAGGCGGGTTACGTCGAGGGCCGTAACGTCACAATCGAATATCGCTGGGCGCAGGATGAGTATGATCGGCTGCCAACTCTGGCGGCTGAGTTGGTCGATCGCCGTGTCGCGGTCATCGTTGCAAACGGGAGTCCTGCGGCGCTGGCCGCCAAGACGGCAACCAAAGCAATCCCAATCGTGTTCGGCATGGGTGCCGATCCGGTCAATCTCGGTCTCGTGGCGAGCCTCAGCCGGCCGGGTGGCAATCTCACGGGCATGGTCAACCTCAATGCCGAGATCGGGCCGAAGCGGGTAGAGCTGATTCACGAGGCTATCCCTGTGGCAACAGCCGTAGCCTTGCTCATCAATCCTGCCAATTCGGCCGGTGAGACAGCTTCGAGAGAGTTGCTCTCCGCAGCCAACGCCCTCGCGCTACAGGCTCTTGTCGTGCATGCGAGCAGCCCGCGTGATTTCGATGGGATCTTCAAAAGCTTGAGCGAGCGGCGAATTGGCGCGCTCGTGATCGGGGCTGATTCGTTTCTCAACGCCCAGGGCAGACAACTGGCCGAGGTGGCACTGCGGCATAGGCTGCCCGCGGTGCATGAGGTCCGGGAGTTCGCGGCCGCGGGCGGCCTCATGAGCTATGGGACCAGTCTTGGTGATATCTATCGGCAAATGGGTGCTTACACTGGCAGGGTTCTCAAGGGCGAGAAGCCTGCCGATCTTCCGGTCCAGCAGGCCACAAGGGTCGAGTTGATCCTGAACCTCAAGACCGCCAAGGCGCTCGGCATCACCTTCCCGCTCACGCTTCTCGGACGCGCCGACGAGGTGATCGAGTAAGCCTTCTTGCTGCGGTGCGGGAGTCCGGTTATGGGCCCGACTCTGCCGTCAGGGGTAGGCAGCCTTCACGGAAGCTTTCGGGAGTAAAGCGGACATTGGGCCAGACTTTAGATCAGCGCCCACTTGCCCACGCCGGCTCAGTAGCTCCATAGCGCATTATGCGGCACCGGTATGTGGCTCCGACTGCCCAGCGAGCGAATCAGAGCAATATTGCCCAGCGGAGGGAAAATGAGGGGCGTGCGATGGGGAAGCGCCATGCCCAAAGCCAGTGCCGATATCGCACGAGTTAGTTCCGATCTCGACCAGCCTAACGATCAGCTTGAGCGGAAGCGTGACCTGCTCCGCAGCGTCGTGGTGGAGCTGCAGCTCGCAATCGACGCGCTAACGGCAACGCATTTGCCGAACTCACCGCCATCCACTGCCGACATGACTTAAGCGCGATCGGCGGCATCGGCTGCCCTCCGTCAGTTGTCGCCGCCCAGCAGACCATGAAATTTCGAGGGCTTTGCCGGCGGCTCCCATCCAGCCGCAGCTAGGCGAGCGCGCGCCACCGGCGTCAAGCCGAACTCGGAGGCGAAGGTCAGCATGTCAGCTGCAGCATCGCTCGCGACCTTCACAAGCGGATGCCGGCGCACATTCCCATCGGCTGATTTGACGATTAGGCCATGCATGACGGGGTCCGCATCGGCGATCCTCCCCAGCGGAAACGACCGCGAAAGTGTCAAACCTCGCGGATTGAGATTGTCTAACCTCGTGCTAAGTTATTGTTTCATTTGGTCATTGACAGAAGCGGCATAGATCGCTTCGCTCCACGGGCTACGGCATCGCAGTGCAGGAGCCCCGGCCATCGTTCGGGCTTTTTTTCGGGCGAGAGCTGCAAAATCTTGTCATCCATTCGGGGAATGGCCCATGAGAATCGTCTGCATGGCGCTTGCGTTGCTGGTCACCACCACGTTGGCGCGGGCCGAGGACGTAGCCTCGCTCATCTCCCAGTACCGGAAGGCGCATGGACTTCCCGCGGTCAAGGTCGACGCGGAGCTCACGGCCGTGGCGGAGCGGCAGGCGCAGGCGATGGCCAAGCGCGGGGTCATGGACCACAACGTGCTTGCGCCGTTCTCCGTGCGGATGTCCGGGGTGCGGGTCGGCACGGCGGGCGAGAATCTGGCCGAGGCCACGACCAGCTGGGCGCAGACGATCCGGCTCTGGGAGGGATCGGAGGGGCATAACGCGAACCTGCTGCTGCCCGACGCGACCCATATCGGGGTTGCGACCGCCTACAGCGAAGTGACCCACGAGCCGTTCCGGGCACTGGTGATCGGGCGGAAGGTCCCCAAGGCCGCGTTTCAGCCGACGCCCTTCAATCCGGCCCCGGGGGTGACGATCGGGTTTTAGCGCTCCGGAGCCGGTGCGGATGTGATCAGGGTCCGCACGCGCTGTTTGCGGACGTGCGGACCCATCATTCCATCCACCGCAGGTCAGTAGCCAAGACGATCCCAGAACAGATCCCGGCGATCGCGCGTCACATCGCGCATCTCGTTGAACGCTGCGCCGTAATGGCCGGTCCACAGGTCGTGGCGGATTTCGGCGTAGTCGTGCCGGATGTCCATGCGGTCGTGATAGCGGTCCCGCCAGCCGGCGGCCGAGGCGGTGGTGGGCGCCAATCCGATGCTGGCGAAGGTGGCGATGGCGGCAAGGGCGAGGATCGACGTGCGAGTGAACATTGAGACCTCCTGTGGGTTGGTTCACACGTCCGTTGGTCCCTCACTCGGCGCTGCGGGTTCGAGAGCGTGCGCGCCGGAGGTTGCGGATTCAAACAATCCGTGACGGCCGTCACAAGGCGTCGCGCTGCGGTCGCGGAAATCCCCGTCTGCTTGAACAGATATTCATTTCGACTCGGCTGCACGGCAAAGCGCGGCACGCGCCGTTACTGAAACAGCTTGAGGTCGATCGACTCGCCCATGGCCTTGTAGCCGGCGTCGTTGGGATGGAGATGGTCGCCGCTGTCGTAGGTTGCGGCAAGCGCGGCCTGATGGACCGGATCGGCCAGAACGGACTCGAAATCGATGATGCCGTCGTAGGCGCCGCCCGTGCGGATCCAACGATTGACGGCCTGGCGCTTGGCCTCCTTCTCGGGCGTGAAATATCCCTGGTTGGGCCCTCCCGCGAGTGCGTTCTGGAACGGCGTCAAGGGCGCGCCGATGACCTTGATCGAGCGGACGCGGGCGCGCTCGATCAATTGCCGGTAGCCCGCAATGATCTCCTCGGCGCTGCGAAATGCGCCACGCGGCTCGATCGCGGTGCCCGGCCATCCGAGGTCGTTGATGCCGAGGAAGACGACGACATGGGAGACCCCCGGCTGAGCGAGCACGTCGCGCTCGAATCGCGCGAGCGCGCTGATCCCGGCCCCGTCGCTGAGGACGCGATTGCCGGAGATGCCCTGGTTCTGCACGGCGATCGCCATGCCGGCGGCTTTCAGGCGGCGCGCCAGGACGTCGGGCCAGCGCCCATTGGCATCCACGCTCGAGCGCGTGCCGTCGGAAATCGAGTCGCCCAGAACAGCGATCGCGCGCGCGGGCGCGGCGGGCGCGACCATGACGCCGGTCAGGAAAAAGCGATTGACGAACCTGTCGGCGACCGGGAAATGCGCGCTCGCGGTAAAATCTCCCGCCGCCGAAACGGTGCCGGTCGCAAGACCGGTCACGTGCACCGTATCGAGCTCGGTCTGCGCCGGCAGATAGAGGCTCACCGCGAGATCCGACAGGGCCGCGGCATCGAGCTCTGCCGGATCGCTCAGGACCGGCGCTCCGGGAGGAATGATGACCGAGGTCGAGCCGCCGAAGGTCAGCGGCCGCAGGCTTGCAGCAACGATGTCGGAATCGCGGCCGGCGATCGCGATGCTGGCGGCGCCGATCAACAGCGGCCGGGTGCCGTACTCGTTCGAGAGCCGAATCCGGACGCGATCGCCTCCGAGGCTGAGATGCACGATCTGGCGGATTGTCCGGTTCGCGAGGCTCCCGGGAAGGGCGCCGCGCGGAGCCTGCGGGCTTGCGGTCCAACTGCTGATCCACGCGAGCGCTTGAGCCTTGGCGCCGGCGCCTGCGGTAAGCAACAGCGCGGCCGCCACGATGAAGGCAAGGAGGCCGCAGTCGATGCGAAAGGCGCGGCCGCGATGCCGGCCAGCTGGATGCCGATCGTACAAGCAAACATTGTCCGCCATGTCCAATCCCCAATCGATTCTAGAGCGCGGGAAGGCGCTGCGGCGCGCATGCATTTGCTGTGATGCACGTCACAGGTGCGCCGGCGAATTTACGGCATGATGCGCGTATCGGAAACCGGGGCCGCATCGGCCAGGTCTCCATCACCAGCCGGCCCGCCGCAACGGCGCGAACGGCAGCGACAAGGAGCAACGGTCATGAACAAGATCCTCGTTCTCTCACTCATCGCGCTGGGATTGGGCTGCGCGGCCCCCGCCGTGGCCAAGGACCAGAAGCACCCCCCGCGGAGCGCCTATGCGAGCGTCCGGCAGGACAACGGCGCCCGTGACGAGGTCCGCGGCGGCCGGGTGACCGAGCCTGCCTACATGGCCTACCAGACGAAGAGCTGGGCCGACAGTGACTGAGGCGGCGGTGTTGGGGCAGACGGTCGGCCGCACAAGCCGATCGCTGCCCCGGGGCCGATGGTTGTGCTGCAGATCGCGCCCTTCGGGGCGCTGCTTTTTTGCTGCTGCTTAGAAGTCCGGCTTGTCCGCGCTCGGCACCGGGTAGAGGCCCTGGTCGAAATAGTCTTCGTGGTCCTCGCCGCAGACGGTCTCCTTGATGGAGCCCTTCTGCTTGAACCAGCGCTGCAGCATGAACAGCGGCGCGTTGAACGTGTCGGGATCCTCGACCTTGGCGATGCCGGTCAGATGCGAGCGGTCCGCATCGAGCGTGAGGCGCTCGACAACGTGCAGCTTGTGCGTATGCGGGGTGCGGAAATTGTCGATATAGCTGTTGCGGGTCGAAAGCGCGATGGTGTCGATCACGAGCGTATCGCCGTTCTCGTAATGGCCGATCGATTCGCCGAACCACGAGGGCTTGAGGTTTTCCGAATGCCGGTCGGTGAGCCAGACGCGGCGAATCTGGTGGTCGCGCTGCCAGATCATCCACACCTCGCGCGGAGTCTGGATGAAGTAGAGGGGTTCGAAGGGAAACAGCAGTTGCCCGGGCACCCCGCCCGGATAGCAGCGCGCCTGGGCGGCGAACGGAATCTTCTTGTCGGCCGAGAGCGCCGCATCGTTGGAGGCCTTCATCTGCGCGGCCGCCCAGGGTTTGAGCACCGGATCGCGGTAATCGCCGATCCGCTTGGTGGGCTGGGTGCCAAGGCGCGCGCCTTCGGCATTGCTGGTGTAGGGATGGTCGGGGTCGGGCCGAATCGGTCCATGGCCCAATTCCGGTGGCGGCTGCTGCCAGTCGGACACGTTCGACTGCCAGCCGAAATCCGCCGAGGCAAGCGGCGGGATGCTCTCGGCCCGCGCGGTCACCGCGGGCGCGGCGAAGGCGATTGCCAGCGCCAAGCAGGCCCAGGCGTTTGAATTGTCCCTTGGCATGGTGCGATCCTCCAGTCGTGTCCCGCATTCCGCTGCACTCAGTGCGGGCTTCTTGACCCCATGACGTTATAGCGGGGCACGGTATTCGACAACCGCCGGCGGTCATGAGGAACGAAGGGGGACGGAAGAGGAGCGCCGTTACGAAGCTTCAGGACTCGATCTCCGCGGTTGCCCTCACGCCATGCCTTCCAGCCGCACATAGCTCGCCTCCATCCCGTGCTCCATGCCGGTCGCGAGCATGGCGGCGCGCGTTTGCGGGTCGGGGAGGGTCATCCGCATGGTCATCAGGGTGCCGGCGCCGTCGGGCGCAAACTGCGTCTCGACATGATTGTCGGGAGTCGCATCGGGCAGGTGCATGCGTTCCACATGCACAATGCGGCTGAACGGCAGGAGCTCGAGAAACTCGCCGGTGAGATAGAAGCCGCCGCCCTTGCCGTTCGCCCATTCGAAGCGGATCTTGCCGCCCGGCCGCGCCTCGCAGATGCAGACCGGCATGGTCCAGCCCTCCGGGCCAAGCATCCATCGCTGGATCAGCGCGGGCTCGGTGTGGGCGCGATAGACAAGCTCCGGGGTGGCGGCGAAGCGGCGGGTGACGACGATAAAGCGATCGCCCTCGGTCTTCAGGACCAACTTACTCATCGTTTGACCTTTCGCTGTTTGACCTTTGGTTTGTCGGGTTTCATCGCGGCCAGCACGTCGTCCAGCCGGTCGTAGTTGCGCGCCAGCGCCTCGCGCAGCATGGCGAGCCACTGGTCGATCTCGGCGATCGCGCCGGGCGCCAGCCGGCACGGCCGCCTGGTTCCTTCGGCGCGGCGGACGATCAGGCGCGCGTGTTCAAGCACTCGCAGGTGGCGCGAGATCGCGGGCTGCGTCATGTCGAAGGGCCGCGCGAGCTCCATCACGGTCGTTTCGCCAAGCGCGAGACGGGCGAGCAGCGCGCGTCGGGTCGGATCGGCCAGGGCCTGGAAGGCGGCATCGAGGTTTGACATGCGTGCTTCCTTATATAACTAGTATCTTATATAATGAAGCAGTTAAAGTCAACCGGACCCCTGTGCCGCCGACGCCGCTGCTGCTGGCCTCGACGGAATTGGCGGGTGCCCGTACTGGGGGCGGCTGTCGCGTTGTTAGATCGGCTCGACCGCCTGATCGTCACGGGCGAGATTGTCGAAGCGGGTGACGGCGGCGTCGAATTGCAAATTGACGGTGCCGGTGGGGCCGTGGCGCTGCTTGCCGATGATGACCTCGGCCTTGCCGTGGGCGGCTTCCATCTCGACCTGCCACTTGATGTGCTCGTCGGTGCCGGGCCGCGGCTCCTTGTTGCTCAGGTAATATTCCTCGCGGAACACGAACAGGACCACGTCGGCGTCCTGCTCGATCGAGCCCGATTCGCGCAGGTCCGAAAGCTGTGGGCGCTTGTCGTCGCGGTTCTCCACCTGTCGCGACAATTGCGAGCAGGCGATGATCGGCACGTTAAGCTCCTTGGCGAGCGCCTTGAGGTTCGTGGTGATCTCGGTCACCTCCTGCACGCGGCCTTCCTGGGCGCGGCGGGTCGAGCCCTGCAGGAGCTGGATGTAATCGACCACCAGGAGATCGAGCCCCTTCTGCCGCTTGAGACGGCGCGCGCGTGCGGCAAGCTGGGCGATCGTGAGCCCGCCGGTCTCGTCGATGTAGAGCGGCAGGTGCTGCAGCTCGATCGTCACGTCCTTGAGGCGGTCGAATTTTTCCTGGTCGATGCCGCCGCGGCGGATGCTCGAGGAGGGAATGCCGGCCTGCTCGGAGATGATGCGGGTGGCGAGCTGCTCGGCCGACATTTCGAGCGAGAAGAAGCCGACGATGCCGCCGTTCTCGCTCTCGACGCGTCCGTCGGCGCGCACCTCGCCCTGCCGCCAGCTGCGGGCGACATTATAGGCAATGTTGGTGGCGAGCGCGGTCTTGCCCATGCCGGGGCGGCCGGCGACGATGATAAGATCGGATTTCTGCAGGCCGCCCATCTTGCTGTCGAGATCCTTGAGTTCGGTCGCCAGCCCCGACAGCTTGCCGTCGCGCTGATAGGCGTGCGCCGCCATTTCGAGCGCGGTGGTGAGCGCAGTCTCGAACTTCTGGAAGCCGCCGCCGTAATGGCCGAGCTCGGCAAGCTCGTAGAGCTGCCGCTCCGCCTGCTCGATCTGTTCGCGCGGATGGGCCTCGACCGGCGCGTTGAAGGCGAGATTGACCATGTCCTCGCCGATCTGGATGAGGTCGCGCCGGATCGCCAGATCGTAGACCGCGCGGCCATAGTCGGAGGCATTGATGATCGTGGTCGCCTCCGCGGCAAGCCGCGCAAGATATTGGGCGACCGTGAGCCCGGCGATGTCAAGGTCGGCGGGCAGAAACGTCTTGAGGGTGATCGGGGAGGCGAGCTTGCCGGTGCGCACCAGCTCGCGGGCACGATCGAATATCTGCTGATGGATCGGCTCGAAGAAATGCACGGGCTCCAGAAAGTCGGAGACCCGATAGAGCGCCTCGTTGTTGACCAGGATCGCGCCCAGAAGCGCCTGCTCGGCCTCGATATTGTGCGGGGCCATGCGATAGACGGCGGCGGGTTCCGGCGCCTGCTTGCGCGCGGTCGAATCGAAGGGTGCCATGATGTCCGGGGGATGCTTCTCTATTCGGTCGAGACGCGCGTTTAGCACCGCGGCGTGATTCGGGGCAAAGCGCTTCGCCGATTTCCCCGCTACCCACCGCGTTCACAACGCCCTGCCGCGCGCAGCCCTTGGCCAACAAGCCCTGGTAGCGGCGTTCCCGCGAGCCACGAATGGGAGAGACTTCACTCGCCGGCAAGGCGCAGAGGCTGGCGCTGCCCGCCCTCGAGCGCCCGCAAACGCTGGGTCTCGCGCACCATGTAGTCGCGGGTCATGGGCGTCACGCCTTGGCGCTTGGTCATCTGGATCTGGAACACCATCAGCGCCTGCTCGCGAAAGGCCATCTCCGAGGCGGCGAGATAGAACTCCCACATCCGCACGAAGCGTTGGTCGTAGACGCGCAGAACCTCGTCACGGTGGGCGAGGAAACGCTCGCGCCAGGCCTTCAGTGTCTCCGCATAGTGCAGGCGCAGGATCTCGATATCGGTCACCAGGAGCCCGCTGCGCTCGACTGCGGGGAGCACCTCCGACAGCGCCGGGATGTAGCCGCCCGGGAAAATATACTTGGCGATCCACGGATTGGTGTCGCCGGGGCCGTCGGAGCGGCCGATCGAATGCAGCACCATGACGCCGTCGTCGGTGAGCGCGGAGCTGCATTTGCGGAAGAACTTGTCGTAGAAGGCGACCCCCACGTGCTCGAACATGCCGACCGAGACGATGCGGTCGAACCGGTCGGGCACCTCGCGAAAATCCTGCAGCCGGAACTCGACCGGCAGACCTTTCTCGGCGGCACGTCCGCGCGCGACAGCGAGCTGCTCCTTGGAGAGCGTGATGCCGGTCACCGCGCTGCCGCAGGTCTCCGCCAGATAAAGCGCCAGGCCGCCCCAGCCGCACCCGATATCGAGAACGCGCTCTCCGTTGTGCAGCAAAAGCTTGGCGGCGAGATGGCGGCGCTTGGCAAGCTGGGCATCGTCGAGCGATTGATCAGGGCTCTCGAAATAGGCGCAGCTGTATTGCCGGTCGCCGTCGAGGAACAGCGAATAAAGGCGGCCGTCGAGATCGTAGTGGTGCGCCACGTTGCGCCGCGCCCGCCGCCGCCAGTTGACCTGCAGGAGCCGGCTCAGATGGCGGATGAGGCGGCGCGGACCTGCCCAGGACGGCGGCCTGGCGCTCTGCCCGAGCAGGATCGCCAGCACATCGGCGATGGTGCCGCGCTCCACGACCAATGTGCCGTCCATGTAGGTTTCGCCGAGCTTGAGCGCGGGATCGAGGATGACGCCGCGTTCCGCCGCCCGGGTGGTGAAACGCAGTGCCACCGGCTTACCGGCGCCGTCACCCAAGGTATATGTCGTTCCGCGCGCGGTCGTGATCTGGAGGTTTCCCGCCCGCACGTACTTTCGCAATGCTGTCCGAACCCATCCGATCATCGGACGATTCCCACGCGCAGCAACAGCAGATTCCGCCACGCCCCCGACACAATTGGGGCCCACCCGGCGTCGCGGGAAACGGCTTTGCGCCTCGTGTTTGATACTGGACAAATGCCGCATCGAAACATGTATATTAGAACAAAGATTTTGCATCTGGGCAATGCATTCGGGCAGGATCAGTCCCGGCAAAAGGGGAGGGCAAATTGCCGCAAAATGCGTCATTGACCTTACCCCTGCCACGGATCGGAGTGAATGAGGCAGCGGGGCGGTTCAATCATTGATCCGGTAAATGACCGGGAGATCAGCTTGGCGCGGGTCTGGCCAGTTCTGTTGTTGACGCTGGGGTTGAGCGGCCCGTTTGTGGCGGGCGCGGCCGCGCAGAATCTCGATGCCGGCAAGCCGCCATCGCAAATTTTCGCGGAGGGGTGCGCCAGTTGTCATCGCAGCGTGCGCGATTTCAAGAATGGCGTGAGCGCTTCCTTCCTCCGCGAGCACTATACGACCAGCTCCGACATGGCCTCAACCATGGCGGCCTATCTCACGGGCGTCCGCGGCGATCCGCGGTCCGCCTCGCCGTCGCCCAAGTCGAACGGGGCCGCCGCTACGAGAGAACCGCCGTCGACCGATAATTCGCGGGATCGGCGAACCCCGCAGACCGGCGAGCCCAAGGCAGCGTCGCAGGCGGGCGATCCCAAGGCGGCGCCGCCCGGTCCAAACCGGACCCGCCCCGGCGCGGCGCGAGCCGACGCCTCCAGGCCTGCGGCCGCGGGCGAAGCCAAGCCGCCGGCCCCCCAGCCCCCTCCGCTCGAGGAGTTCGAAGAGTAGACTCCGGGGCGCTCTACGCCTCTGCGTCCGGCGTCTCGCCGGCTGCTTCCGCGGCCTGTCGCTCGACGACCTCGGGATCGAAGAAGGCCTCCGCGGCTTCGGCGGCTTCCGCTTCGGCGCCTTCCTCGCGCAGCATGGTCACGTCCTCACCGCGCTTGAGCCGTTCGGCCTCATCGGCATTGCGCGCAACAGTGACGCTGACCATCACCTCGACCTCGGGATGAAGCGTGACCGGCACCTTGTACATGCCGATCATCTTGATCGGCACATTAAGCGCGACCTGCGAGCGATCGATCGCAAATCCGCTCCCCACGATCAGCCCGGCGAGATCGCGCGGCGACACCGAGCCGTAGAGCTGGCCGCCCTCGGCCGCCTGGCGCAGCACGGTAAAGCTCTGGCCGTCCAGCTTCTGCGCAATTTTCTCAGCTTCGCTGCGCTGCTGCAGGTTGCGCGCCTCGAGCTCGACCTTCATGGTCTGGAAGCGCGCCCGGTTCTCCTCGGTTGCCCGCAACGCCTTGCGCCTGGGCAGGAGAAAATTGCGGGCAAAGCCGTCCTTCACGCGCACCACATCGCCCATCTGGCCAAGCTTGGCGACCCGTTCCAGCAGGATAACTTCCATCTTGTTCTCTCCTTCATGCGTGTCCGTGGTGGGGGAAAAATTCAGCTCGCCGCCGCAGGCGGTCCGCCCCAGCGCGCGATGAGGCCGCGCACGTCGAACAGCGCCTCGGCAATTCCCAGGAGGCCGACGAGCAGCAACGGCCAGCTGACCGGCCGCCCGAGCACCAGGATGGCTGCATAGAGCGCGCCCAGAATCAGGCCGCGCATGGCAAGCCCCGCCGTCAGCGTATGGATGACCGCAAGCCCGAGCAGCACATGCGCCATCATCAGGGCCGCCGCCAGCGCGCTCGACGCGATGCCGGCGAGGCCAGGCAGGAAGGCGCCGGCAATGGCGGCGCCGAGCGCTGCCGGAGCCAGAACCGGAAAGCGCATGCCCGGCAGGCTCGGCCAGGGACGCGGGAGCCGCCCGGAGATCCGCACGATCCGGCCCGCGAGCCAGAGATTGACGACGATGATGATCAGCATCGATGCGCCGACCGCGGCCGGCGTGATCGCCACCAGCAGGTCGACCAGCCGGGCGGTGTCCTCGGGATTCTCGACCCCGCTCACCCCCGCGAGGAGGGTTTCGATCATCTGGTGCAGCGTCGCGCGCAGGCTTTCCGCGTCGACACCCATGCCGAGAAGGGCGGCGCCCACGATCAGCGCGCTGATGAGCGCAGCCCACAGCACCAGCCGGCCGACTGGATACCATTCCTGTCCCTCCGGCACCGGCCGCGCCAAGAGCGCAAGGTAGGAAAGGCCCCACCCCGGGAGCGCAATGCCGATCAGGAATACGAGGGAAACGAGCCCGCCTTCGATTGCCAGCAGGACTGCCGCCGAGGCTGCCGCAATCAGGGCGGCCCAGTGGCTCCAGCCCAAGCCGACGATCAGGATCGGCAGCGGCGCCAGATAGAACAGCGAGAGGGCAAGAGCCGAGCCGGAGGCGACCGACGCAAACAGCAGGGCCGCCGCAGCCCCGGCGCCAAACCCGATGAGAACGATCTGCAGCATCACCAGCTGTCCCGCTTCGCAGCGGTTAGAGGCGGATCCAGGTCCGCCCCAACCAAATCGGATGACACACGACTCACGACGACCAGTCAGTCCTATCTGTCGTCCGTCCCTTGTCCTCCGCCCTCTATCTTATCACGTAGGTCAGCAGCCCGAGAAACCGTGCGCGCTTGATGGCTTGCGCCAGCTCGCGCTGCTTCTTGGCCGAAACGGCGGTGATGCGGCTTGGCACGATCTTGCCGCGCTCGGACACATAGCGCTGCAGGAGCCGCACGTCCTTGTAGTCGATCTTGGGCGCATTGGCGCCGGAGAACGGGCAGGTCTTGCGCCGGCGGAAGAAGGGGCGGCGCGTCTGCGTCGGGGAAAATGCCATGGCGGTCAATCCTCGGTTTCGGCTTCGGCGGCTTCCTCGCGCGGCGCGCGGTGATCGCGATCCCGGTCACGGCGGCGGTCGCCGCGATCGCCCCGGTCGCCGCGATCGCGATCCCGGTCGCGGAAGCCGCCGCGCTCGTCGCGGTCGCGGTCGGACTTGCGCAGCATTGCTGAGGGGCCTTCCTCATGGGCCTCGACCCGCACCGTGAGATAGCGCAGCACGTCCTCGTTGAGCCGCTCCTGCCGCTCGACCTCGTTGAGGGCGGCCGGGGGAGCATCGACGTTCATGAACGTGAAATGCGCCTTGCGGTTCTTGCGCAGGCGATAGGAGAGCGTTTTCACCCCCCATTGCTCGAGCTTGGTGATCTTGCCGCCCAGCTGCTCGATGACGCCTTTGAACTGGGCGGTCAATTCTTCCACCTGCTGCGCGCTGACGTCCTGGCGCGCAAGGAAGACGTGCTCGTAAAGCGGCATGCGGATGCCTTTCCTTTTCAGGCTCATCCCGGCGCGAAGCCCTTCAAGCCCTGTCGGGAAAGGCTCGAAAGCTAAGGAAGGCGGGAACACGGGACGCCGGACCAACAGGCCCTGCCGCGCGGGTTACACGCAGCCGTCCGTTCAGCTCCCGGCCGGAATTGAGCGGAGGCTGGGTTATAGGGGGTTCCGGCAAAAACGCAAGCTCGTCGGGCCGCCTGTCAGGTATCAGGCCGCGTGCGGCGCGCGTGCCGCAATCCGGCGCAACAGGTCCGCCAGCTTGACGGCGAGCTCGGCGCCTTCGCGCATCTGGTCGTCATGGGCCGCATCATCGACGGCGCGCTGCAGCTTGTTGAGCTCGGCGAGCAGCCCCTCGAGGCTGTCGGTCAGCAGCCGCTGGCGGAACTCGGCATCCCGGCGCGCGCGCGCAAGGTCGGCGTCGGTGACGAGGGGAAACGCGCTCATGCCCGTTCAATCGATCGAGGCGATCGCTTGTCGCCAATGTCCGCCTTCAAGCTGAAGGCGCAGTGCGGGATTCTATGAAGCCAAGCTTGCCGGGCAGTTAGCAACCAAGGTTTCCAATTGGTTCCCGGCACCGCGCGCGACTCAAGCTTGACAGGGGAGAAGGGGCGGTGTCTTACCGCCGCGGCCGTTTTGGGGGTCGGAGAATGTCGATCGCATTCGTGTTTCCGGGGCAGGGGAGCCAGTCGGTCGGCATGGGAAAGGCGCTCGCGCAAGCCTATGGGGCGGCGCGGGCGGTGTTCGAGGAGGTCGATTCGACGCTGGGCGACAAGCTTTCCACCGTCATGTGGGAAGGGCCCGCCGACCAGCTGACCTTGACCGAGAATGCGCAGCCGGCGCTGGTCGCGGTCTCGCTCGCCGCGATGCGGGTGCTCGAAACGGAGGCCGGGGTCGAGGTGGCGCGCGAGGCGAAGTTCGTGGCCGGCCATTCGGTGGGCGAGTTCGCGGCGCTCGCGGCCGCCGGCGCGCTCTCCTATGCGGACGCGGTGCGGCTGGTGCGCATTCGCGGCCGCGCCATGGGCCGTGCGGTGCCTCCCGGCGCGGGCGCCATGGCGGCGCTGCTCGGCGTCGATTTCGCGCAGGCCGCCGCAATTGCCGCGCAAGCCGCTCAAGGCCAGGTCTGCCAGGCCGCCAACGACAATGGCGGCGGCCAGGTGGTGATTTCCGGCGACAGGGCCGCGGTCGAGCGCGCGCTTGCCATTGCCAAGGAGCAGGGCGCGCGGCGCGCCATGTTGCTGCCGGTCTCCGGGCCGTTCCACTCCGCGCTGATGCAACCCGCCGCCGACATCATGACTGACGCCCTTGCGCGGGTGTCGATCGGGCCGCCCTCGGTGCCGCTCGTCTCCAACGTGCTGGCCCGGCCGGTGAGCGATCCCGCCGAGATTGTCCGCGGTCTCGTCGCCCAGGTGACCGGCACCGTGCGCTGGCGCGAATCGATCGAGATGATGGCCGCGGCGGGCGTTACGACATTCTACGAGGTCGGCGCCGGCAAGGTGCTTTCCGGGCTGATCAAGCGCATCGCCGAAGGCGCGAGCGGGGTCACGATCGGCACCCCGGAGGAAGTTACCGCCTTCAAGGCGGCGCGGGGCTGAGCACGCCGGCAGATGGGAGCGCATGCATGTTCGACCTGACCGGCAAGACGGCGCTCATCACCGGCGCGACCGGAGGAATCGGCGGCGCGATCGCTCGCGCCCTGCATCAGCAGGGCGCTGCGGTGGCGCTGTCGGGCACGCGCCGCGAGGTCCTCGACGCGCTTGCGGGCGAGCTCAAGGAGCGCGCGCACGCGCTTCCCTGCAATCTGGCCGACACAAGGGAGGTCGAGGCACTGGTTCCCTCAGCCGAGGAGCGGCTGGGCAAGCTCGACATTCTGGTCGCCAATGCCGGCATCACCCGCGACAATCTGTTCGTGCAGCTTTCCGACGAGGCCTGGGACGAGGTGATTGCCGTCAACCTCGGCGCGAGCTTTCGTCTTGCGCGCGCCGCGATCCGGGGAATGATGCGCCGCCGCTTCGGCCGCATCATCGCCATCACCTCCGTGGTGGCGGTGACCGGCAATGCCGGGCAAGGAAATTATGCGGCGGCCAAGGCCGGCATGATCGGTATGGTCAAGTCGCTGGCGCAGGAATATGCCAGGCGCAACATCACGGCCAACGCCATCGCGCCCGGCTTCATCGCCACCGCCATGACCGACAAGCTCACCGAGAAGCAGCGCGAGGCGATCCTGGCGCGGGTGCCGGCGGGGCGGCTGGGCACTGCCGCCGATGTGGCGGCTGCCGCGGTCTATCTCGCTTCCGACGAGGCCGCCTATGTGACCGGCCAGACGCTCCACGTGAACGGCGGAATGGCCATGATTTGAAAGGCTTCGGCGAGCCGCAGGGTATGCTGGTCAAGGCTTTTGAAGTATGGTAACCGCTCTGGCGCTTGGCTGGAGCGACAGCAAGCAAGACGCGACAAGGGCAGGGCGGCCACTCGATCATCTCCACCGATCGAGCCCAATCCGAGGACACGAGGGTGCAACGATGGGTGACATTGGCGAGCGGGTGAAGAAGATCGTCGTTGAGCATCTGGGCGTCGAAGCCGACAAGGTGACCGACAGCGCAAGCTTCATCGACGACCTCGGCGCCGACAGCCTCGACACCGTCGAGCTCGTCATGGCATTCGAGGAGGAATTCAATTGCGAGATTCCCGATGATGCCGCCGAAACGATCCTGACCGTCGGCGATGCGATCAAGTTCCTCGAGAAGAATGCCAAGGGTTGAGGCCGACAGCCCGGCCCACTGCCATTCGTCACCTTCCTGCATGGCCGCGGCACCGGCCTCCCCGGAGGCGCGGACCGATGCATCTACGCTTGCGCCTCTCATGCGCGGTCCTGGCACGGCCGCCGCACTGAGGAACCGGACATGAGACGCGTGGTGGTCACCGGGCTCGGGATGCTGACGCCGCTTGCTTGCGGGGTCGAGCCCACGTGGCGGCGACTCATCGAAGGCAAGAGCGGTGCGCGGCGGGTCGAGCACTTCGACGTGTCCGACCTGCCGGTGCGGATCGCCTGCCAGATTCCGCGCGGCAACGGCCAGGAGGGCACCTACGATCCCGATCAATGGATGCAGCCCAAGGACCAGCGCAAGGTCGACGAGTTCATCGTCTTTGCCATGTGCGCCGCGCGGCAGGCGCTCGATGATGCCGGCTGGCGGCCGACAAGCTACGAGGACCAGGTCGCGACCGGAGTCCTGATCGGCTCCGGCATCGGTGGCGTCGAGGGAATCGCCGAGACTGCGATCATTCTGAAGGAGCGCGGGCCGCGCCGGGTGTCCCCGTTCTTCATCCCGGGACGGATCATCAATCTTGCCTCCGGTTCCGTCTCGATCGAGTTCGGGCTCAAGGGTCCCAACACCGCGGTAGTGACCGCCTGCTCGACCGGCGCGCACGCGATCGGGGACGCGGGCCGGCTCGTAGCGCTTGGCGACGCCGACGTCATGGTGGCGGGCGGCGCGGAATCGCCGGTGAACCGTATCTCGATCGCGGGCTTTGCCGCCGCGCGAGCGCTCTCCACGGGCTTCAACGACGAGCCCACGCGCGCCTCACGCCCCTACGACCGCGACCGCGACGGCTTCGTGCTGGGCGAGGGAGCCGGCGTGGTGGTGCTCGAGGAATACGAGCATGCCAAAGCGCGCGGCGCCCGCATCTATGCCGAGCTCGTCGGCTACGGTCTCTCAGGCGACGCCTACCACGTGACCGCCCCGGCGCCCGACGGCGACGGCGCGTTGCGCTGCATGAATGCGGCGCTGCGTCGCGCCGGCATCAGGCCCGGCGAGATCGACTACATCAACGCGCACGGGACCTCGACCCCGGTCGGGGACGAGATCGAGATCGCCGCCGTGCAGCGCCTAGTCGGCAATGATTTCGAGCGGCTGTGCATGTCGTCCACAAAATCCTCGATAGGTCATCTCCTGGGCGCAGCGGGTGCGGTCGAGGCGATTTTTTCCGTCCTGACCATTCGCGATGGAATCGTGCCGCCGACGCTCAATCTCGACAATCCATCGGTCGAGACGCAGATCGATCTGGTGCCGCATCAGGCAAAAAAGCATGACGTTGGGGTGGCGCTGTCGAATTCGTTCGGATTTGGCGGCACCAATGCGTCGCTCGTCTTCCGTCGGCTGACGGATTGAGCCACAAGAGTTCCACTGTTTCGCCATATTCCGTTCGTCACAACGTGTCGCACCGACACGCGCGTGGAAATCTGTGGGCAAGAGCGGAAAAATTTGCGAAATTCGCGGCGGGTGATGGAGTGAAGCGGGGCAGGCCGTCGTCTCCACAGCCGAAGTCGGATATATCCGACTTTGGCCACTCTTTAAGAGCGACCGAACTCGGATAAATCCGAGTTCGGTTAGTGGCGGCGCGCGTCAGTGTGGGGTAACGGCGGGTGAACTCGCAAGGGATGCCGCCCGGGGGAAGCGGGAGAGGGTCGGAACGCAGACGCGTTCCCTCGGCATCGCCCATTTCCAGTCGTTTGAACGGTTCGAGTCCCCACGGCTCCCCTGCCGACCCGGCGCCGGCATCGGGTCGAGGCGCCAAGCGATCCTCCGGCGCCTCCTCAGCAGGCGGATTGAAGACCACCCGCGATCAGGCTCCCGCCGACCGTTTGAATGCCCCAATTGTGCGCCAACGATCTCCTGCGCAGCCGGACTCGGCGCAAGGCAGAGCGGAGGCGGGCGGGGAGAGAAGCCGGACGCAAGCCGCGGGCAGGGTCCAGTCCGCAGAAGGTGCTGTTGCGCGCTGGCCGGGCGGATCGGGCTCGGCTCGGTCGAATTCCGCCGCACGGCTCGATCCGCCCGTGCGGGACTTTGGGCCGTCCCCGAACGGCCGGCAGAACGTGGGAAATGGTGCATCGTCCATGACTTCGGAGCAGAAACGCATCTCGCCACGCAGTCCGCGCGCGGCACTGGAGCCCGAGCAGGTGGCCGTGCCGACCCGCCGCTCCCGGCGCGCGCGCAATCCGCTCGTCATCATCGGCAACGCCATTTTCAGCGTCGTGATCCTGCTGATGATCGCGGGCGTGGTGGGCATCGTCGTCGGCAAGAGCAAGCTGGAGGCCGCTGGCCCGCTCGAAGCCGACAAGGTCGTCACCGTACCGCCGCGCATGGGCAAGCTCGAGATTGCCGATCTGCTCCGACGCGAAGGCGTGATCGACCAGGGCAACCCGGTCTTCATCGGCAGCGTGTTCGCGCTGAAGGCCAACGACCTCAAGTTCGGCGAATATGTCTTCCCCAAGCATGCCAGCCTGCGCGACGTGCTGGAGACAATGGTGGAGGGCAAGGTTGTCCAGCACCCGGTCACGCTGGCGGAGGGCCTCACCTCCGAGCAGATCGTGCAGCTCCTGCAGGACAACGATGTCCTCTCCGGCAATCTCACCACGGTTCCGCGCGAAGGCAGCCTGCTGCCGGGGACCTATAATGAGGGCCGCGGCAGCACGCGCGAGGGATTGATCCAGCGCATGCAGGCCGCCCAGCAGCGGCTCGTCAAGGACGTCTGGGATCATCGCAGCCCCGACCTGCCGCTGAAGACGCCGGAGCAGCTCGTCATTCTTGCTTCAATCGTCGAGAAGGAGACCGGGAAGCCGGAGGAGCGCACGCGGGTCGCCGCGGTGTTCGTCAACCGGCTGAAGCAGAAGATGAAGCTGCAGTCCGATCCCACGATCATCTACGGTCTTGTCTACGGCAAGGGCAAGCTCGATCACCCGATCACCAGGAGCGAGCGGGAGCAGCCGACGCCCTACAATACCTATATCATCGATGGCCTGCCGCCGGGCCCGATCACCAATCCCGGCAAGGCCTCGCTCGAGGCGGTTGCCAACCCGGCGCGCACCAAGGAGTTCTATTTCGTGGCCGACGGCACCGGCGGCCATGTGTTTTCCGAAAGCTTCGATCAGCATCAGAAGAACGTCGCCAAGCTGCGCGCGAACGAGCGCGAGGCCAAAGATTTGGCCACCAGCGACGATGCACTCGAGCCGACGCGTGCCTCGGCGGGCGCCAAGCCCGGCGCGCCGCTCCCGAAGGCGGCCAAGAAGAAACAACCTTGAAGCACGCGCGCGGTGCCGGGCGCCCTTGTGAGGTCGCCCAGGCGCCGCTAAGGTCGCCCGCGAATTCGGCTTTCCCGGAACCATTTACGACGCGGGTGATGCGCGATGGCGCTTTCGAGCATGACCGGCTTCGCGCGTGCCCACGGCGTCAGCGGCCCCTATGCGTGGGCCTGGGAGATCAAATCGGTCAATGCCAAGGGGCTCGAGCTGCGCCTGCGTCTGCCGCCGGGCTGGGACGCGATCGAACCCCAATTGCGCAACCGTGCGGCCGAGGTGCTGGTGCGCGGCACGGTCCATGCCGCGCTCACGGCCGAGCGGCAGGGCGTTGCGCCGGCGGTCAAGATCAACGAGCCGGCGCTGGCAGCGGCGCTGGCGACCATCCGCACCCTCGCCGGACGCGTGGAGGCGGCGCCGCCGAGGCTCGACGGCATTCTCGCGCTCAAGGGCATGATCGAGGTCGTTGACGAGGACGAGCGCGAGGAGGATCGGCGCGCCGCCGAAGCGGCGGTGGTCGCCGGATTTGGCCTTGCGATCGGCGAGCTTGCAGCCATGCGCCGTCACGAGGGCGAGGCGCTTGGCAAGATCCTGTCGCTGCGCCTCGACGAGGTCGCCGCGCTTGCCGCGCGCGCGGAAGCCGCGCCCGGGCGGCGTCCGGAGGCGATCAAGGCACGCATCGCCGAGCAGATTGCGGTGCTGCTGGAGGCTTCCAGCCGCTTCGATCCCGATCGCCTGCATCAGGAGGCGATCCTGATCGCCAGCAAAGCCGACATTCGCGAGGAGCTCGACCGGCTTGTCGCCCACCGGGCGCAGGCGGCGCGCCTGATCGCGGAGGGCGGGCCGATCGGCCGCCGGCTCGATTTTCTCGCCCAGGAACTCAACCGCGAAGCCAATACGCTGTGCGCCAAGTCGAACGACGTCGAGCTCACCAATATCGGGCTGGAGCTCAAGAGCGTCGTGGAGCAGTTCCGCGAGCAGGTGCAGAATCTGGAATGAGAGCCGATGGCGGCGGGGAACGATCAGCGTACGGGAATGGGCATTGCGCGCCGCGGACTCATGCTGGTCCTCTCCTCTCCCTCGGGCGCCGGCAAGACCACGCTTTCGCGCAAGTTGCTTGCGGCCGACCGCAACGTGGAACTTTCGATCTCGGTGACCACCCGGCCGCGCCGCCTGAGCGAGGTGCACGGCACGGACTATCACTTCATCGACCAGCGCAAGTTCGACGCGATGGCGCGCGGCGGAGAGCTGATCGAATGGGCGAGCGTGTTCGGGTATTCCTACGGCACCCCGCGCGAGCCGGTGGATCGCGCGCTCGCTGCCGGCCGCGACGTGCTCTTCGACATCGACTGGCAGGGAAGTCGGCAGCTCACCCAGAAGTGCCGCGGCGAGGTTGCCACCATCTTCATCCTTCCTCCCTCGCTCGATGAGCTCGAGCGGCGCCTGCGGCGGCGCGCCGAGGACAGCGAGGAAATCATCCGCAAGCGAATGGAGAAGGCGGCCGACGAGCTCGCCCACTGGTCGGAATACGATTACGTCATCGTCAATCACGACCTCGATCGCGCTTTTGCGGAGGTGCGTACCGTGCTCGCCGCCGAGCGGCTCAAGCGCGAGCGACAGATCGGCTTGGCCGAATTCATGGGCGAGCTCAAGGCAAAGCCCTAGAGCGGTTTCCGATTCGCGTGAACCGGAAGCCGCTCTGGATTCTTTTAGCTTGTCGCATTTTCTTTCGGAAAACCGGCGTCCACTTTTCCGGAAAATGCTCTAAGCGGCTCAGCGAGACTCGCTCAGCGCGCGCGCCATTGCCACGAAGCCCGCAACCGGAATCTCTTCGGCCCGCGCCGTCTCGGCCAGACCCGCAGCGGAGAGAAGCACGGATGGCTCGGTGCCGAGCCCCTTGAGGCTCTGCCGCAGCATTTTCCGCCGCTGCCCGAAGGCCGCCTGCGTCACGCGTTGGAGCGCCTGCGCGTCGCAGGCAAGCGGGGAGGGCCGCGGCAACAGCTCCACCAGCGATGAGGTAACCTTCGGGGGCGGAACGAAGGCCCTGGCGGCGACATCGAACAGAATGCGCGCTTTTGTGCGCCATCCGGCAAGGACCGAGAGGCGGCCATAGCTTTTGGTGCCGGGATCGGCGGTGATGCGCTCTGCGACCTCGCGCTGAAACATCAGGACGAGCCGCTCGTACCATGGCGGCCAGGGCTCGATGGTGAGCCAGCGCACCAGAAGAGCTGTCGCGATGTTGTAGGGCAGGTTGGCCACTATCGCGGCGCGGCCGCCCTCGATGCGTGGCCGCGGGTCGAAGTCGAGCGCATCGGCCGCAACCACGTCGAGGCGGCCTGGATAGCGCTCCGCGATCTCGCCCAGCGCAGCGATCGCACGGCTGTCGCGCTCGACCGCGATGACCCGCCGCGCCCCTTGCGCCAGCAAGGCGCGGGTGAGACCGCCGGGACCGGGGCCGATCTCGACCACGGTAACCCCATCGAGCGGGCCCGCCGCGCGCGCGATGCGAGCGGTCAAATTGAGGTCGAGCAGGAAATTCTGGCCGAGCGAACGCTTTGCCGTGAGACCGTGCCGGCCGATCACCTCGCGCAGCGGCGGCAGGTCATCGGGCGATGTCATGCCGGCTAGGCCGCTCGCGCATCCGCGCCTCGCGAAAGGCGCGCCGCGAGCGCGAGCGCCGCGATCAGGCTCGATGGATCGGCGCGGCCGGAGCCGGCGATGTCGAAGGCCGTGCCGTGGTCGGGCGAGGTGCGCACGAACGGCAGGCCCAACGTCACGTTGACCGCGTGGTCGAAGGCGAGCGTCTTGATCGGGATCAGGGCCTGGTCGTGATACATGGCAAGCGCCGCATCGTAACTCTGCCGGGCGCCGGCATGGAACAGGGCGTCCGCCGGCAGCGGGCCGCGCGCATCGATCCCTTCGGCCTGGAGGCGCTCGACGGCGGGGCGCACGAGGTCGCGATCCTCGGTGCCGAGCGCGCCCTCCTCGCCTGCGTGCGGATTGAGCCCGGCGACGGCAAGCCGCGGCCGCGCGATTCCAAACCGCGCCTTGAGGTCATGCGCAACGATCCGCCCGGTGCGCGCGATGAGGTCGCTCGAAAGGTGGGCGACGACCTCGCGCAGCGGCAGGTGAATGGTGACGGGAACCACCGCAAGCTCGGGCGACCACAGCATCATCACCGGATGCAAAGGTGCGCCGCCCGCAGCCTGCGCAAGCTTTGCCAGATATTCGGTGTGGCCGGGCTCCGCAAAGCCGCCCCGGTAGAGCACCGCCTTCGCCACCGGATTGGTGACCACCGCCGCGGCAGCTCCCGCCCCGACGTCGGCAACCGCGCGATCGATGGCCGCAAGCGCGGCCGGTGCGCTCGAACGATCGGGGAGGCCGGGCTCGGCGGTGACCGCGATGCCGATATCGACAACCGGAAGCGCGGCGCCAAACGCAGCGGGCGCCGCCTTGGGCTCGACCACCGCAAGCGGAACCTCGAGCGCAAGCCGCCGTGCCCGCGCCTGCAGGAAGGAGGGATCCCCGATGAGATAGAACGGCGGCAAAGCGAGCTCGGCGCGGGCCCGCCAGGCCGCGAACGCAATATCGGGACCGATTCCAGCCGGCTCGCCCAGCGTCAGCGCCAGAGGCCGGGACATCGCTACTTGTATTCGATCAATGCAGCGCGGCGCAGCTCGGCCAGATAGCGCTTCGACAATTGCTGAAACTTGGCGTTGAAGATCGTTTCGCGGGCCTGCCGCTTGCCGGGCGAGTTGTCGGCCTTGGCCTCGACCTTGTTGCAGACCGCAAACATCTCGATCCCGAGCTTGGTGACGTCCGGCGGGGTGAGCTGACCGACCGGAACGCTGTCGAGCACCTTGCGCTGCTCCGGCGGAACGTCGGCGGAGTTGCGGACGATCTGCTCGCGGACGTTCACCTCCCGAAGCTCGCGCGCGAAGGGGAGCCCCTCATCGCAGCTTCGGAATCGGTTGCGCAGGGCCTCGGCCTCGCGCTTGCGGTCTTCGAACGTCGCCGGCGGCGATCCCGAGGTGACGATGAACAGGATCGGCCGAAGCGTATATTCGTAGCCGGGTCCGTTGTCGTCGTCGGTCTTCTTGTTGATCATGGCGGCGAGGATATCCTGCTCCCCGATCTCCAGGCTCGCCTGATAGCGCCCGCGCACCAGCTGCGGCCATACCAGCTGGGCCCGCAGGCGCGACTTGAAATCCGAGACGCTGATGCCCTTATCCTTCAACAGGGCGGCGAACTGGTCGGCGCTGGCGAGGCGCGCATTATGGGTGGCCGCGTAGGCGAACGACGAATTGACCTCGGCGTCGGAGATTTCGATCCCCCAGCGCCTGCCCTCGCGCACCTCCAGCTTCTCGTCGATGAGCTCGTCAATTACCTTCTGGCGCGGCGGCGCCTGGTGGTTTTGCGATGACAGCTCCATCAGCTTCGCGCGCGACTCGACGTCGCGTGCGGTGATCGGCTCGCCATTGACGAAGGCGACCACGTTCTGGGCCTCGGCGGGGCCGATTGCCGCCGCGCCGGCCACCAGGACCGCCATGCCAAGACGGCGGCAGCTCCTGCAAAAGTCGGTCATACTCATGGCTGCGTTCACCCCGCGGGGTGCCTTCGCTGCATGCGGATCATAGTCGGCGCGAGTCTCATTGCAATCGAGCTTTTCAGCCCTGCCGGCCGGAATCTCCGAATCAACGCGCGCCCGTCGAGCTCGATAATCCTGGGATTCCGTTACTGAAGGTAGAAGTTCCTTCGCCGATCGAGTAGCTGCCGAGCGTCCGCAGGCTGAGCTGCAGGAAGATCGTGTTGTTGGCTGAGGTGGTCCCAGAATAGGAATAGCTTGTTATGTAATTCAAGGCCAAGATGAGGCAATCGTCAATGTAACCGAGCCCGATCTGGGTGGTGCTGATCTTGTCGGCGCGCAGGTCATATTGGACCCCGCCAAGCGCAACCCAGTTCTCGTTGATCTTGAAGCGGCCGCTGGTGAGGATCCCCTGCCGCTGGTCCAAGCCGAGCGCCGGCTGGGCGGCATAATCGCCGTACATCACCGTGGCGTTCCAGCGGCCGAACGAGGCATTGGTCTCGAGCTCCATCCGCTGCGTCGCGAAGGTGGCTTGGTCGAACCGGAACCGGGACGTGAACATGAACGCCGAGTTCGGCTGGTAGGAGGCGCGCGCCACGTAGTCGGATCTGGTGGTGTCGAGCCCGCTGTCGAGGCCGGTGTTGGTGAGGCCGCCGACCGCGAAGGAATTGAGCCCGAACAGCTGGTAGGACTGGCCGAACAGCAGATTCACGTTGCCGGCGCGGTTGAATTGCGCGGTGTACTGGATGCCGGCATTGAGGCGGCCGCCGCCTTCCACCCGATCCCAGCCCGAGTACTTGTCGACCTTGAACAGGTTGGAATCGTCGAAGATCAGGCTCTGCGCGTCCTCGTTGGGAAGCGCGCCGATCTGGGTCTCGTTCGGGCGCACGACGACCTGCGCCACGGGCTCGATCGTCTGGGTGCCCCAGGACTGGACGCTGATGAAGGGATATTTGTATTCGAGGCCGACAGTGGGCATCGCGCGCACGATGTCGTTGTTGCCGGGCGTGATGTAGTTGGACACGCCCGCCTGCGGGAAGACGTCGACGTTTGCTGCGTCTCCGCGCAGCGAGAGGAACGGCGTGAACATCTCGCCGTAGGGATCGATGAAGGTGCGCCGCCAGTCGGCCTGCGCCGAGAAGCGCGTGTAGTTGCCGGGAACGCCGCGCAGCGCGCAGTTCGTCGGATTGACCGCGCTCGGGTCGGCGGTGTTGAGCCCGCAAAGGCCGGTGGCGAACGCCAGCGAGGAAACCGGATCGAAATTGGCGGATTGCCGGCTGATCGAGGTCAGGTTGTCGTGGAAGCTGAGCTCGCCCCCGAAGATCGGCTGGTCGAGCGTGTAGTCGTGATCGATCACAGGGAGCACGATCGGGATCTGCCCCTGCACGTCGGAGCCGGAAAATCCGTAGAAGTACATCGCGCGCGCGTCGAAATAGCTGCGATCCCCGCGGCCGGCGAGATAGAGCTGGGAGAGCGCGTAATCGGGCGCGCGCAGCACCGTGCTCAGGTTCCCATTGTTATTGATGGGAGAGAACTGCCCGAGCCGGTAATCGGAGAAGAACGTCTTGTCGGTGAGGATGGTCCCGTCCCAACCCCAGACCCATTTGTCCGACAGGTTGAACTGGCCGCTCGACTGGACGCTGCCGCGAAAATCGGCGACGCCGGGAATATCGCCGGCCGAGGCGAAGGCCTGCTTGTCGAGCTGGAAGATGCCTGCCGCGCGGATGACGTAGGAGCCGTTGATCATACGCTGGCGGAACTCGCCCTGCAGAAGCGGGCCTTGGCGGCTGGTGATCATCGGCGCAAAGGTGGCGTCGTAATCGGGGGCCAGCGCCCAGTAGTAGGGGATGGTGACGCCGACCCCGTAGAGCGAGCTGGTGCTCACCGCCGGCATGAGAAACCCGGTCTTGCGCTTCACGGTCGGGTCGGGCGCGGAAAAATAGGGCGTATAGGCGATCGGGACGCCGTAGAGCTCGAGGCGGGCGTCCTCGAAATAGATCATCTTCTCGTCTTGGTCGTGGATCATCCGCGCGGCCTTGACCTGCCACTCCGGCGGCTTGAGCGGGTTGTCCTTGCAGGGTTCGCAGGCGGTATAGACGCTGTTCTCGAACACCGAGAAATTGCCGCTCTTGCGCTCGGCGCGGCTCGATGCGACGCGCGTCTGATCGGGCAGATCGAGACGGAGCGAATCGACAAATCCGTCGCGGAAGTTGTCGCTCAGATCGACGATCTGGCCGTAGGTGACCTTGCCGTCCGGATCGGACAGCCGGACGTTGCCTTCGGCGTGCAACCGCTTGGTCTTCTGGTCGTAGATGACGCGATCCGACTCGAGCGTGGAGCCCGCAAGGTAGATCTGGACATTGCCCACCGCCGATACGCGCTCATTGGTGTAGTCGTAGTCGATCTCGTCGGCGCGCACGAGCATCTGCTCGGAGCCGGAGTTGACGGCATTGAGCGCGCCCGGACCGGAGCGGGTGGGGGGCGGCGGGCGGTTCGGAAAGGTGAGCAGCTGCTGAGCGCGCGCCAGCTCGCCACGCATCCCAACCGCCGCTACGGCAAGCGCGATGACGAGGGCTGCGCCGCCGCGGCTGCGCCGGCGCGACCTCGATCGGCCATGGCTCACGCGCAACTTTCTCACCCGTCCTCCTGGTACAGCAATGTCATCACGCCGGAGATGCCTCCGAGCAGCGCAGGCAGGGCCGCCGCCGCAAGCGGCGGCATCACGCCTGCCTTGCTCAGGTCGCCGGCGATCTTGGCCAGGACATAAAGGAAGAAGCCGCCCGCAATGCCGCCGAGCACCATCTTCTGCACGCCGCCAAAGCGGAAGAATCGCAGGCTGACCGCCGCCGCCAGGAGCACCATGGAGGCGAAATAGAACGGCTGGACCAAGAGCTGGTAATACTGCAGGCGGTAGGCTGAGGCCCTCAGGCCCGCGTTCTCGGCGAGCTCGATATACGAGGACAGGTCCCAGAACGAGACGGTCTCCGGCGTCGCAAAGCTCTCGCCGACCTGGGCGGTGGTCAGCGTGGTCTTGAGCCGGTAGGTCTCGACCTCCGTCGGCGGCGCCTCGCTCGAATAGACGCGCGCCTCCTCGAGGCGCCAGTAGCCGGGCTCGAGCACCGCGCTCTTGGCCTCGATGCGGTCGCGGAAATGGCCGGCCTCGTCAAAACGGAAGATGCTCACGCCGCCCAGCTCGATGCCCTGGCGACGGCTGACTTTTGCGTTGATGATCGCCTGGCCATCGTCGCTGCGCTGGCGGGTCCAAAAGCTGCTGCCCGGGGTCTGCAGGGCGCCCCCGGTGTTGTTGAACAGCTGATCTTCGAGATGCACCGAGCGCTCGCGCAAGAGCGCCGAGGCGGGGTTGTAGAGCGTCGTTGCAGCAAATCCGATCACCCAGGCCCCGATCAGTGCGGGCGCCACGAATTGCCAGGCCGACACGCCGGCCGAGCGGGCGATCACAAGCTCGAGCCGGCGCGACAGGTTCAAGAAGCACGACATGGCGCCCACCAGCACCGCGAACGGGATGATCCGCTCGGTCACGAACAGCAGGCGAAACACCGTGATCTTGGCGATCAGGAGCGTCGAGACGTCCTTGAGGTCGCCGGCACGCCGCAACAGCTCCAGGAAATCGATCATGGCGACGAGGACCATCGCGCCCACGAAGACCGCCAGCACGGCATTCAGGAACCGCAGCCCGAAGTACCGCAGGAGCGTGCCGCCGATCATTGGGCTTGCCCCGTCAGGTTCGCGAAGCGCTGGGACAGGCGTTCGGTGAAGCGGGCGATCGCATCGACGATGAAAGCGGGGGGCTCAACCACGAAGCCGCGGAATATCCCCCAGTAGCCGAACACGAACGCGCCGCCGAGCGCCGCATAGGGGATCAGCAGGGCAGACGCGTTGTGAGCGCCCGCGAGCGTGCCGACAAAGCCGAGCCCGCGCAGCAGGGTCACCGCCGCGATTGCGGAAAGAAGCGACACGGTCCGCGCCTGCCGGGTCGTGCGCGGCGCGCCAAGATAGGCAAAGGTCAGCACCGCGATCGCCAGCGGATAGAACGGCGCGGTGAGCCGGTCGTGCAGCTCGGCCCGCATCTGCTCGGAGGTGTCGCCCGAGGCAGGTTTCTCGGCCTCGCTGTCGAACAGCTCCCACAGGTAGCGCTCCCGCGCCGTGTAGGGCTGGGCCTGGGCGCTGGAGGCGAGCTGGGACAGATCGAAGGCGTACCGGTCGAACTGAACGATGTTGGGGTCACGGTCCACGGCCTGGTAGCGCTGCACGCTGCCCTCCGCGAGCAGCAGGAACGTGCCCCGGTCGTTCGTGACGATATTGCCCTCCTCGGCGATGAAGGTGACCCGTTCCTTCGAGTTGCGCTGATCGTCGATGAAAATGCCGAGAAGCTGCCCACTGGGCAGCCGCTCGCGGATGTGCAGGGTGAGGTAGCCGCCCTGGAGCGGCGTGAAGCGTCCTGGCTGTACGATCCTGGTCACGAGATCGGTGCGAATATCGGATACCCATTGGGTCAGTTCGCGCAGGCACTTGGGCGACACGTAGGCGGCGATCGCCCCGTCAAGGAGGCCCACCACCAAGCCGACCGCGAGAAACGGACGCAGCAGATGCCAGGGCGGCATTCCGGCGGCGTTCATGACGATGAGCTCGGAGTCGGAGCCGAGCTTGTTGAGCACGTAGGACATCGCCACCATGAACGCGACCGGCGCGATGATCAGAACGAGCAGCGGAATGATGAGCGCCGTCAAGGCGACGAACGCGAAGACGCCCTGGCCCTGATTCGTCACCAGATCGATGTCGCGCAACGCCTGCGTGATCCACATCAACGCGGTGATGCTGACGAGCACCAGCACGAACGCCCCGAACGTGGTGCGAAAAATATAGCGGCCGATCGACCCCATCCGCGCGCACTACCCCACTGCCGGACCACGACCATCGGCTGCGCGCGGGCGTCTCCTGCCCCCGAGCCGCGTTGCCAATGGCGAAGCCTCGCCCCTCCCGGAATCCTTGATCCCGCAACAAAGTGGCTTCGCCGTGGCAAGGCCAATCCTTTATGCCTAATAACAGTTTAAGCCAAGCCGCATAAGGCCAGGAAGAATATGGTTAATTCGGATCGGTAACCTAGTCCCGTGTCCCTTTTTGGTGACAGTCGGCCAGCGCTTCGGACTGGGGTGGCGGGGTGTGGCATGGACTTGGCATCGCCGCCCATATCTGGCAGGCGATAGAGCGGGCAGGGGATGCGAATATCGCCGCGGCCCGCCCCGCGATTATCGCTCCCGAGCACAGGATTCGACCCGATGCCGAGCGCCCTGAAGCTGGAATTTGCCCCTTTCTCGACCCCCGCCAAGGGTGTTCTGGTGGTGTTCTGCGAGGAGGGCCTCAAGTTCGGCTCCGCGGCACGTCGCGCGCTTGCACCGACCGGCGATCTCATCACGCGGGCGGCGGCCGCCGAACGCTTCAATGGAAAGAGCGGCTCCGCCCTCGATATCGTGGCGCCGGCAGGCCTCGATGCGCCGCGTCTGATCGTGCTTGGCGTCGGCAAGGCGCGCGACCTCAAGGCGCGGGATTTCGTGAAGCTTGGCGGCCTCGCCATGGGCCGGATTCCCGCCGTGGCGGCAGTGGCAACGATCATCGCGGACCTCGCTGCAACGCCGATCAAGCCGGACCAGGCTGCCGACCTGGCGTTTGGGATTCGCCTGCGCGCCTATGCCTTCGACCGCTACAAGACCAAGCGCAAGGACGACGAGGAGCGCCCGAGCGAGGCCAGGATCACCGTCGCGGTGGCGTCCGTTCCCGCCGTCGAGAAGGCCTACGCCCAGCGCTCGGCCGTCGCCGATGGGGTGATCCTTGCACGCGACCTCATCAATGAGCCGGCGAACGTGCTCTATCCCGAGGAATTCGCGCGCCGGGCCGGCAGCCTCGAGAGGCTCGGCGTTGAGGTCGAGACCCTCGACGTCGCGGCCATGAAGAAGCTCGGCATGAACGCTCTGCTCGGGGTCGGGCAAGGCTCGGCGCACGAGAGCCGGTTGGTGATCATGCAATGGAACGGCGGCAAGCGCGGCGTCGCGCCGGTCGCCTTCATCGGCAAGGGCGTGTGCTTCGATACCGGCGGCATCTCCATCAAGCCGGCCGGCGGCATGGAGGACATGAAGGGCGACATGGCAGGCGCCGCCTGCGTCACCGGCCTGATCCAGGCGCTCGCCGCCCG
>Ga0126381_100000162_pt1 | contig 73736 bp, 47 predicted proteins | sample PanSoiMetPlot_28_FD_96465 | JGI IMG/M metagenome (GOLD analysis project Ga0126381, IMG submission 96465) | Tropical forest soil microbial communities from Panama - MetaG Plot_28 | ecosystem: Environmental > Terrestrial > Soil > Tropical forest > Bulk soil | place: Panama | collected 2016-02-17 | reverse complement strand
GCAGCAGTTGGAAACCACCGCCCACAATGCCGATCAGCAACGCACTCAGCGCGCTGGAGACAGCAATCCGAACGACGCGGGAATTCAGAACAATCACGGAGTACCCCAAGAAACGGTTTGAGCTCGATTTATGGTGACTCAGTCTAAACCCCGGGGCAGGAGTCATCCAACAGAAACCTTCATACTCACGATGAGCCTGCTTTCAGGTCTAGCTCTTACAACTGCTGTGGCACCGGCATCGCATGGTGCAGGGCCGCCACGCGGGTGCGGACGGTAGCCCTGACGAATGCGCCCTGCGTACCAGCTCCGAGCTTCCACGCAATCACGCCGCCCTCGGCTTCGGTCTCTCACATGAGACATTCGCCCTGCGTTTTAGAGCACTCCTAAACTTTTAGACAAGCTGGGAGCCATCTGCAACATCTGGAATCGGCGTAGGCGTCTAGGAAAGCGTTGAGATGCGGTCCTACGAAGCACCGAGATCGGCTCGGTGGAGCGGATGCCACGCGCGATTGCTCGGTGCTGTCACCAGCTCTCCCGCGATATGTGTGAGAAGCCTAATAACCAGACATGGTGACACTTGGTGACAATCCTTCTTTAACTAGAAATAAAAACAACAACTTAGTACTTCTTGACACATATCGCGCGCGATGGTGACAGTTTTGAAACCGCTCTGTCTGTCACCAGCTGACACCAACCTCTTCAGAGAAGTAGCCGCACGATTCGTCCGTCATCAGCCATCTCAATCTCGCCATTGAAAAACAGATTTGTAAGGCACCGGTTAAACAGGCCGGGGCCATACCGGTTGCTATGGATTCCACGATCCAGGTCCCTCCGCTTTACGTCTTCTCCGTTACCAGCGTGCTCTGTCAGCCAATTCCGGATGGCGACGGCACATTGAGCGTCGGGGTTCTCGCCAGGATTAGGCGCCAGAACCCCACGGACGCGCATTTGATATTTTGCAAATGCCAAGGCTGGTTCCAGTTGATTGCCACGCAGCTCCGGGCGTCCATCTGCGCAGGCGCATATATAGGCAATTCTCAAACTGTGTTCTGCAACTCGCGGGGCGATGTTCTCGTTCTTAATCCACTCATCGCGCACGTCCCAGACTTCGCGGTTGACCGACGCTGGAAATGGATTCAGTTTTACTGGTTTTTCTTCGAAAGGCCGCCAGAGAAACCGATGGGGTTGCGGACATAGCCCGAAAACAAAACGATCGTATAGGCCGCCGGTAGTCGCTGCACCAAATGATCGGTCGAAGAGGTCTTCTACTAGGCCACCGGCAATCGTTAGACGGCAGTCAAGATTGAATTGCTTTCCCTTGCTGCCGCCGGATTGCTGATCGCGGTAGTAGGCCGTGTTCAGGATATGTACGAAGCTCGCCCGATCAATTGCAGCTTTCGACAGGAGATGCGCCAGTTCATCAACCCAGATAAAGCGCCTGGCGCCGGGTTCGACATCACCGAGTCGCTCTATCAGACCCTCGGCTGATCCAAACTTTCCCTCGATGAGTAACTCGTTCTGTGGACTCATTCCCAATGCTTGGAACGCTGCCTCCTGGGTTGCACTCTTGCCGCTGTCCGTCGGCCCTACGGGAGCCCAAAACAAATTTGTCCGAAGCGGTTCACCGTTGCGTGGTACAAGCGTTCCGGCTGTTGTGACCAGCGATCCCCATGCGTAAGCCAAAGGATAGTTACCGAAGCACTGCTGACAGATCTCGCCGACTCGCCCATCAAGCACCGACTCCGGCATGTCAACCCTGCTGATGGTATGAGGCAGTGCGGTCGAGTCTTCGTCCATGCCGTTCGGCTTGTAGTTTGCACCGACCTTGTCCCAGGTGATAGTTCCAAGGTCTTCAGCCTTCATGCGACATCCTCGCGTTCGGCCTTGAGCAAAACGAACGCGGCGCCGGTCCGAATGATCTGCCGCTTGGCCGAGTCCTGCAGTTCATCGTCGCGCTGGCGAAGGGCGAAGCCACGGATCCACTCAGCGGTTTCCATGGCTTCCAGCAATCGTTTGACTTCTGCAAAGTAGGCGTTCTCTTTGGCTTGGAGTTTCTCCTTTCGAGCTTCTTTCTTACGGCGCCACTGTTCTGCCTCTTGCCTGTCGAGCGGCGGCAGAATCCCGAGTTTTTTCGCTGCGGTGACGAAGTCGATGCCGTCACGTTGCTGAATGAACGAAATGATGTCGCCGCCGACGTTGCAGGCGAAGCAGTAGAACAAGCCCCTGTCAAGGTCCATGCTGAAAGGCGCACTGAAGTGCTGACCCCGGTGCGAAGATGATGCGTGAAACGGACATTTGCCGCGTGCTCGACGGCCATAGCGCCGATAGTGCGAGACGTTATCGCGGAAAAATGTGTCCGGCGGTGGAAGTGCTGAGCGGTCTAACCTGCCCTGGTGTACAATCGATCCGTCCATACCCAAATGCTTTCCGGGGTTCGCGCACACAGGCGGGCCCCTTCGTTTTGCGGCGGGCGTCCTTTTTCGAGATCCTGCCAGAAGCCGTCTGCGCTCTCACTACTACTAGATGAGCTGGCGGCCGCCTTGGAAGATGCTCAGGCCGCGCGGCCATTTCTGCTTCTTCAACCAGTCCGCCATGCCCTGCCCGCACTCGCACCCGCCAATCAATGCGCGCAACATCTCTAGGCTGATAGCAGGGGAGCGCACCAGTTCTAGTTCGCCATCATCGTGCCCCAGCACCATCGCTACCGGCGTGATGTCTTCGCCGAAGACGGCGCGTACGGCAGCACAAAGCCGTTTGTCTTTAGCTGTCGGCTTCGGGGGGTTGCTTTTGGCTTTCTTCGCTTTGCTCACTGTTCTCTCCCTTTCTTGCCGCGCACTGGCAGCTTCAATTTCTTGCTTCACCGCGTAGTCGTCCCAAATGTCAGCGAGGCTCATCGCTCGCCGCCCTTCTAGCCTCTGCGCGTGAGCGGCGCGCTTGCTGTGCGCGTCGCAGAACTGCCAGATGACGAGGGCTGTTCTTGCGCGAGGCTGCTGGCGTGATGGACTGCTCGCCGGACTGCCTTTCTGATACACCGCTGCTCGGCCCTTTCGTTTTGCGGCTGTCATTTCTGGGGCGCAGCGGGCACGGTTTTCGCACGCTGGCGCACTGACGCTCTGGCCTTCTGCGGCGTGCGCGGCGGGACGCCTTCGCTTATAGCGCGCGCAACCGTCTCACTCGAGACCATCACACGCGTACCAATGCGGACGCCCGGCAAGGATTTGGCGGCGACCAGCCTCCGAACGGTGTAGATACTCACGCCGAGCGCACTTGCTGCGGCGTCGAGTGGCATCAGGTAATTGCCAACTGCAGTACTCATACTGCGAGCCTCCTATCAGCGGGTGTGGTCAACTCACGCCCATTGACAGCAAAGTTAAGCTGTAGTAGTAGCGTGTCAGTCAATCACGTTTAATAAATAACGGTTTAATTGACTGACGGGGCATCAAGTGGCTGAAACGAAATATCCAAAAGTGCGAGTCGATAGGCTGGTGAATTTTCTTGAGGCTTTCGCCAACTTGCCCGGGGAGCAGATCGCATTCGACGCGGCCGACAAGAGCGAGAACCCGCATATCCTCGCGTTCGTCCGTGAATACGGAGAGTTCTTTCCGGCGTCAGAGCCAGTATGGGATCAGCGCTGGGCGGAGCTCCAAAAATTGAAGGACTGGAGCGGTACAGCACGTGCCGACGAACCGCTGTCAACAGCCGAACTCAGGATTCACACGCTGAATGGGATTGTCATTTTTCGCGATGAATTGCGACGGCTCTGGAAAGTACGCAACTTGCTCGAGCGGGACTGGTTAATGCATGAACTCAGGCGCAAGGCATCTTCACTTTTCCGCCCCGGACGCAAAGCTGATGAACCGCCACCGCATGACCCACTTGAGCAAGCATGCATCGAGTTCATGCGGCGCAGGCTGAAGGTCCGCACATGTCAGAACGAGGACTGCAATCACCCCTTCTTCATCGCCGATGCGCCCAACTCACGATATTGCAGTACGAAATGTTTTGAAGAAACTCGAAAACAAAAGAAGGACGCGTGGTGGGACACCGACAAGGCACGCAGCATTCTGCAGGCGCGCAAGGACCAGCGGCGCAAAAATCGGAGGACACGTGGCACTAGACAAGCGCGGTAAAACTTGGCATTACGACTTTAAGATTGGTGCAGTCCGCTATCGGGGGTCATTGAAAACGGCGAGCTGGCGCCAGGCGCAAAGCCGCGAAAGTGAACTCAGAGAAGCAGCCAAGCGCGGCGAGCTAGCGGCTGGCAAGGCGACAAAGGCGCTGGCGCGACTGAAATTCAAAGATGCCGCCGAGCGCTGGATTGCCGATCGTGCCCCGAATCTCGCCGTCAACACCGTCAAGTGCGAACGCGAGCGCACGCGTGCCATCAGCCGTATTCTCGGCTCGCGTCCCATATCATCCCTCACACCCGAGGACATCACGGCCTACATGCGCCAGCGCAAAGACGCTGGGGTATCGAATGGCACTATCAACCGTGAATTGGACGTTATTCGTGGTGTCATCAAAAAAGCGAAGCGCTGGACAAACCAGTTCGCTGATGAAGTAAAGCCTTTGCGAATTAGAAGTAGCATCGGCCGCGCCCTGCAGTATGAGCAGAAAGTGCGACTGCTGAAGCTTGCGACGATGCGGCCGGCCTGGCAAGCCGCAGACTACGCCGCAATCCTTAGCTTCAATACGACTTGCCGTGGCTGCGAGTTGCGCGGACTTCAATGGCGTGACATCGACCTCATCAACCGCGCCATCAATATACGTCGCAGCAAGACTGAGGCCGGAGTGCGCGTCATTCCCTTGAATGCCGATGCGGTCGGCGCAATGACTGCGCTGTATCGCCGAGCCTTACAACTCGGTCCGGTGCATCCGGATCACTACATATTTTTCGCCTGTGAGCACGGCGCCATCGATCCGACACGGCCGATGAAGGGCTGGCGCTCAGCATGGCGGTCTCTAACCAGAGCGATACGGTGTCCGCGCTGCGGCATGCTGCAAGCTCCGACTGCGAAGTGCAAGGCGGAAGGATGCGAGTAGGATCTGAGCAAGATCAGTAGTCCGCTTGCTGGTTTGCGCTTCCACGACCTCCGCCATCATGCGATCACTGAGCTGGCAGAATCCCAAACCAGCGATACAACCATCATGAGCATCGCCGGGCACGTCTCGCGGAGGATGCTCGAGCACTACTCGCACATTCGCCTGACAGCCAAGCGCAATGCGCTAGATCAGCTGTCGATGTCTCATGCTCAGCTTGGTTATGCCACAAACCGTGCCACAACCGAGCTTCGGGAACGGGAGCAAGACTCGCAAGTGATTGAAAATATGGTGGAGCTAGTCGGGATCGAACCGACGACCTCATCGTTGCGAACGATGCGCTCTCCCAGCTGAGCTATAGCCCCACGAGGAAGGGGAACTCGCAGCGAATCGCTGCGTGTCCATTATACAGGCAACTTACCTGCTCCAGAAGGACACCACCCGACACGCTGACTCATGCTCAATGAGCCCTGGAGATGGCAAAGATCGCGTGGCAGTGCACCCACACTACGCAGCAAGTTGCAACGTGTTCCTATAGTCAGCCACAAAGCGCTCGATGCCTTTTGTGGTGAGCTCGTGTCTGATGTCAAAGCTGTCCCACGACGCATTCAGATCGAGGTCTTTGTATGGAATCGGCTTGAGCTGCTTGCCGTTGTTGTCGACGGCCTGATAGCTGAAGCTCGCATCCGGCTGCGGCATACCCGCGTCGGCCCAACGCAGCAGCAGCTTGGCCGGCGCCGTAGCCAGTTCCGACCCAATCGAAAAGGCGCAGAGCAAATGATCGAGCTTGCGCAAGCTGGCCGCCAGGACATGCACATGACCGTCGCCATGTGCGTACATCTTCTTGATGTTCCACACCAGGTCCATACCATTCTCGCCGCGATCATCCAGCCTTCCCACGAAAGGCGATATGTACACCGGATCATGTGCGCCCAGAGTCGCCGCATACACGGCTGCTGCCTGCTCCTGGCTGAAGCAGAGCGTCATGTTGACGCGGATTCCCCGCGTCACCGACATCTGCGCTGCTCGCATTCCTTCCGGCAGGCACGGATATTTGATATACGCATTCGGGATCCAGGAGAACATTTCCTCACCTTGCGTCAGCATCTCCTCCGCGCTCGTATGGAGATCGGCAAACACCTCAATCGACACTCCGGCATCGCCGACTAGTGGCGAAACCTGTCGCACGATCTGCCGATAGGCCGCCAGCTGCTGCTCAGCGGTAAATCGCCGGCCCGTGGCAATACGTTTCGCAACGTCAGGGCTCTTGGCCACGTAGGTTGGGTTGGTCGTCTGGCCGTCCAGGATCTCCAAGTGCGCCTTGACGGTTGCGGTTTCCTTGGGGTCGCCCCCATCCAACAATATTTTTGTTCTTGGCCTGTCCGCTACCATGACACACCTCCTGCCCCAACGTTAGACGTTCGCCAGCGCCTCAGCGTTGTGCTCAAAAACAGAAGGCAAGATTACGACGCAGCAACTCGTCGAACAGTTAGTTGAGATGATTCAGAGATGAAGGCGTTGACTTAGCGGAGAGACACAAATCGAGCCGACACCGGCGCGTTTGCCGCTGGAATGCTCACAGCCGTGCGCACAAAGCCATCGACACAGGCCCACCAGCCTGGAAATACCTGATCGGCATGGCGGACCGACAAAGGACGCCACGTCCCCATCTCAGGATGCAGCGCCGACGGGAAACCGTTATGGAGGATCGCTGAAACCGAACGCGTGTCCAGCCTCAATCCGGTTCGCAGTGCTTTCAGAGCGCTTTCCTTTGCGCTCCACAGAACCATGACGAGCAGGTCGCGGAGCGCCGCGGGCGATCCTGATATGGTCTTCTGCTCTTCGGCGGTGAAGTAGCCCGCGGTGAATGCCTCGCTTCGTGGCTCGACCAACTCCAGATCGCAGCCCAGCGCCACGTCCTCAGGCGCAGCGGCGCAGATTCCGATGCCCTCCCGATGACTGAGAGACAACGAAATTCTGATTGCCTTGTCCTTCACAAATGCCTCGGGCGCACCCGAGGCATCTGGCCGGATTTCAATGCCGGAGAGTTCAACCGGCTCAGCCGACAATCCCAGATAGCCGGCGACTGCAATCTTTGCCGTCCATCTTCCCAGCCGCCAATCACTCTTCCGCTTCGCGACCTTCATCTCTGCCAGGCGAAACCGCTCGTTCGTACTCAGCCAATTATCAGGCACGGGCACATCGGCGGCGGATTGTTCCAGCCAATACAGCTCCATCACTGCGCCTGTAGAGAGGCTTCGGATTCGACCTCCGTCGAGCTCCTCTCGGAGATCGTCGCAAGCCTCGCCCGTTCCTTTGCGATACCGCGTTCGACGGCGTCGACGAGGTAGGGACGGAGATTTTTCGGCGGAAGGATCGTATGTAGTGCCCCTACCTCCATGGCGCGATGCACACTATGGATGCGGTCGAACTCCGTGGCGACCTCTCCGAGCTTCTGCGAATGTACCGTCTTGAAGAGTTCATCCAGTTCGGCCCTGAACCTTGCCCTCTCTTCGCCTTCGGCTTTCGCCAGCGCTTCGTTGAGTGCCTGGACCCGAGCATCCTTCCGCGCCCGCGCCTCGACTTCAGCTGCGAATACGACGGCCGCCGCCGGGGCTCCACCGATGACCGACGCGTAGGTCCCTTCCAGGGCCGAAACTTCCAACTGCTCGTTCAGCGCGCGAGAGAAGACAACGTAGGCGCCGCCGTGATAGCGCGAGATAACGCAAAAGACCATCGGGCCTTTGAAATTAACCACAGCCCGGCCGATCTCAGCGCCGTATTCCAGTTGAAGCTGGCGCATCGATTCCGGGGAGCCATCGAACCCCGACAGGTTTGCGAGGATAACTACTGGACGGTTGTTGCTCGCGGCATTAATCGCCCGCGCGACTTTCTTCGATGAGAGCGGAAACAATGTACCCGCGGTCCACTGGTCCGGACCGTCAGCCGGCACGAAGCCAAAGCGTGGAACCGGCTTCGACTCAATACCGATGAGACACACCGGGTATCCCCCTAGATGGGCGTCCCATACGACGGCGGTTTCCGCCGATCGCATACCGGACCACCGTTCCAGATGGCCATGGTCCTGGTCGGCCACCGCTTTCATCACCTTCCGAATCTCGAACGACTTCTTCCGGCCGGCATTCTTTTCGTCGGAGAAGATGTCACCCACCAGAGCGAATCCCTCTTCTGAACCGTTCCTATGCGACGACAGGCAAACGTCGCGTTCGACAGGATCGTTCGTCACCGCGCGTCGTGGCCAGCGTTCACCCGGAGCAACATAGGTGTGCTCGTAATGGCGCATGAGAATGCGGCAGGCTTCGTCGATGCTGCGCGCGAAGTACTGTGCCTGGCCGTTGAAGCCCATGATGCGGTCATATCCGCCAATGCCCTGGTTGTCTTCGGCCGAGACGCTGCCGGAATAGTCGAGCGCGCGCTTGCCGGTGAGCACCATCGAAGCCTTCGGCGTCATGATCAGAATGCCGCGGGTGTGCATCAGCATTGTGGCCTCAGCGTTCCAGTAGGGCTGCGCGCCAACGTTCACGCCGTTGACGATCAGGTTGACCTCGCCGCCATCCTGCGTGAAGTTGACCAGGGCGCGCAGCACGCGCGCGATCCAGTCCATGTTCTCGACGCCGCTGTCCATCGAGATCTTCGCGCCTGCCGAGATCGGAAACCATTCCAACGGAACTTTCTTCTCTCTGGCCTTCTCAATGGCCGCCAGAATTCGCCGGCACTCCGCTTCCGCCAGCGCGCCCAGATCTTTGCTTGGATCACCGAGCAGCAGGACCCGCGTCATCCCTTCGGGATGTTTGGCCGTGAAATTCCGCACGATGCCAACGATGATGTTGGCTTTGTTCTCGCCATACGGACGATCGATAGGAACCAGCCGCCCGTTCTCATCCAGATCCAGTTCCACAAACTCGCCCGGTGGAAGTTCGGCGCGGGTGTCATCGAAAGCCGGGGTAAGCAACTTCACGATCTCGTACGGGTATAGCATTCCGCGCTGCCGCATCTTGACGACTTTCTGATCGTAGGCCGTCAACGGCCGCATGGCCTGCAGCTTAACCGCGGGCCGGAAGGTCATGAGCACACCCGCATCGCCGGGGGCTGAAACGCGCACGATGGTATCGCGTAGTTCTCCCGTCCGCTGATTGGGAATGCGAGCGCGGACCACCACCTGCTCCAGACCCAGCCCGTCGGTGGACGCCGCCAGGCGACGGACGATACTGTTCATTTCCTCCGGAGTGAGATTGAGCGTCGGCCAGACATAAAGGAAGATGCGGTTCCAATAGAGTCGCTTGTTCGGCGGACGCTGTGATTGATATTGCCGAATCGCCGCCGTGGCATCGGCGAACATCCGCTCCAGGTGCGGCAGTTGCTCGATGCGTCCCGCCTTGTTGCGCACCGGCGTCAAATCACGAACCTCCGCCACCGCGAAGAGGCGCTCATCTTTGGGATTGTCGTTAGCGACGGCGTGCAGCAGATACACATCGTCTACCGATGGCAGGCGGTCGATCTTGAAGTTCTTCAGCCGCCACAGATGCAGCCGCTGACCCATCATGGGATGGACGCCGCGAAAGAGCGGCACTTCTTCGTAGCCGGAAGCACAGGGCTCATACGTGAAGTGCAGCATGCCGCTCAAACCTGGGTCGCGGCCGGCGCCCGAAACTGCGACGACAATGTGCCGCAGGGTTCGAGTAAATACTGCGTCATTCAGTACCGCATGGATCTCCCGCTGCGCATCCTCGGCAGCCGGCATGCTGCCGTCATTCCAGGTGAAGAAATCGATGACCACGTCATCGGCTTCGGGCACCTGCTGGATAAACGGCGCCATCGCGCGCGCCGCGTCTCCCAACTGCGAATATTGGGCATGCGTGGCAAGAACGTGCACACGCCTTCCGTCTTCCTTGTGTTCCGCCGATACGCAGCTCCAACCGTTCATGGAAAGAGTGCGGAAATTCGTAAGCTCGCGAACTCCGTAGTAATAGCGCGAGAGCACAACCTCCATCATCAGTTGCCGCATTGCGGGCGAAGCCGTCGCAAATCGGCCGGAGAGAATGCCGGCCAAGGGCTGTGGACACTCGATCAGGCTCAACACTCGCTCCCGCCGGTCGGCGGAATCGGGATGCTCGGCGAGGTATTCCAGCTGCGCTTCAGCTTCGGCATAGATCTTCTTCCGCGCCGCTTCGAACAGTGGCTGGTCGAAGCATCGGTAATGCAGCTCGCGCGCCAGGTCGCTGACCGTCGGAAACACACCTCGGCAAATAGAGATCATTCGATCCAGCATCGTGCGAAGTGATTCATCCGGAGGCGCAGCCCAAGTCTTCGCCGGCGCGATCCGACGCTGGAGAATTTCGCGAATCACCGACGCTTGCTGCTCAACTCGCTGATGCGACTTGTAAATCCACAGCAAGCTTTCTTCTAATTCCGACGAACGGTCCAGTGTGGCAAGTCCGTAATGCGCCACAGCGCGCCACAGCGCCGACACAAATTCCGCCGGTACGCCGTCTCCGTGGGTGTCGAGCATTCGCAGGTAAGAAAACAGGTAAGCTTCTGTGCTGGGAGGCTCGCCGCCCGCCTGGTCGCTTATCTTCGGGGTGCGCCGGAACAACGAACAGATGTCGACGAAGATATTCAGAATTTCGTCTTCCCCACGGCGCACTTCCTCACTGTCAGCCTGCTCCTCCCGGAACTGGTTCCATTCGGAAAGCAGTTGCGACAAGTGTTGCGGATCAACCTCGAAGCCCAGCATCAGCTGTCGCAGCTCATCCAGATTTTGCCGCCACCGGCGTGAAGCGTCGTTTATGTCGGCGGGCGTGGAGGGGGAAGCGAACGCCACGCGCTGGCTCGATCCGGAGGAGGACTTCTTATCGCTTGCCGGCTCGATCTGAACTAATGGCGCCCCGCTACCGACCTGGACATTGGCCGTGGCCAGCACCTGCCGGACCTTGCCGGCAAACGGCGCCACCACCTGCGTCTCCATCTTCATCGCTTCCAACACGGCCAGGCGGTCGCCGGTCGAGACCACATCGCCAGCTTTCACGGCGATGGACACGACAACGGCAGGCGATGGCGCGCGCACCATGCCTCCGTCATCGCGATCGATGCGGTGCGAAACCCCGCCCACTTCGATGCGATAGCTTGGCCCATGCTGTACTGAAACAACATGGAAGCGTTCTCCAAATACTGTGAGCCAGTACTCGAATGGACCGAGCCGGTCAACTTCGATATCGAAGCGGCCTCCATCCACCTCAAGACGGTACCGCCGCAGACCAAGGCGGTAGATCTTGATGGAATACGAATGATCGCGATAGCGCAGCTCGACCGTGTGCCCTATTTCGCTGCGCACCTGCGGCCGTCCCCGGACCGCTGACGCATAGAACTGCGCCTGCTCTACCTTGAATTCGGAGTCGTAAGCCTCAATCGCCGCCTGTACCAGCGCGACATCAACGTGTCTGTGGGACAGCAGCTCGCCTTTGGCCGACAAGCGATCCAGCCAGCCGATGTCGACTTCGCTTTTTCGAACTTCCTCGCGTTCGAGCAGCTCCATCAGGAACGCGCGATTGCTCACGCCGCCGCGGATGACGACGACGCTCTCACGCAACACTCGCTCCAGCCGCGCCATCGCCTCTTTGCGGCTTCCCCCGTAGGCGATGATCTTGGCGATCATCGAATCGAACTCCGAGGGAATGCTGTCGCCCTCTTCCACGCCTGTATCGATGCGGACGCCGGGTCCGGCAAGAATGCGGAAGCGCTCGATTGCACCGGGCGAAGGAGCGAAACCATTGTCGGGATCTTCGGCGTTCAGGCGCACTTCAATGGCGTGGCCTCTTGTTCGTGGCGGCTCGCCTTCCAGGCGTTCTCCGCGAGCAACACGGATCTGCATCTTTACCAGATCAATGCCGGTGGTGCATTCCGTCACCGGATGCTCCACCTGAAGCCGCGTGTTCATCTCCATGAAGAGAAATCGCTGGCTCTGCGGCTCGTACAGAAATTCAACGGTACCGGCATTGTGATAATCGGCGGCCTGGCTGATTCGTATCGCCGCCTGCCGAAGCCAGTCATCCTGCTCCTTCGTCAGCGCTGGTGAGGGCGCCTCCTCAACGACCTTCTGATGCCGGCGCTGAATGGTACAGTCACGCACACCGGCCGCCCACGTCGTGCCGTGATAATCGGCAATGATCTGCACTTCCACGTGGCGCGCGCCGGTCACCAGCTGCTCCATGAACACGGTAGGATCACCGAAGGCTTTGAATGCCTCGGCACGAGCGCTCTCAAATGCCTTCTCCAGGTCAGCATCGGATTGCACGCGACGGATTCCGTGGCCACCGCCGCCGGCTGTGGCCTTGATGAACAGGGGATATCCCAGGCGCTCGGCATGGCGGAAGGCATCCTCCACCGTCTCGACCGGACCGCCGCTCCACGGCGCCACCGGTGTCTGCGCGCTTTCCGCCAGCAGCTTGGACGAGATCTTATCGCCAAGCCGCCGCATGACATCGCCTTCCGGACCGATGAAGACGATTTCCATCTTGTGGCAGAGGTCCGCGAACTGCGCGTGCTCAGCTACGAAGCCCCAGCCGACCCACGCCGCCTCGGCGCGGGCCGTTGCCAACGCATGCTCCAGCCGGCCATAGTCGACATACGCGCTCTTCAAGTGCCGGCTGTTGGGATCGACGACTTGGGCGGGACCCAGGCACACCGCTTCATCTGCCTCGCGAACAAACATCGCGCGGCGGTCCGGCTCCGTAAATAGGGCGATAGTGCACAGCGACGTGCCGTGCTCCTGGTTGAATTCGCGTACCGCGTGAATGAAGCGCATTGCCGCTTCACCGCGATTCACGATGGCGATTCGCTGGAATTCGCGCATACGACCCCCGCTCCGAATAGTCACTGCCTTCGGCCGTTAGGAAACGGCTGCCGGCTCCGTCGAAAGGACAGCTTGCAGCGCCTTCAGGCTCTCAGCATCGAGGCCATCAGGCACCGCCACCGTGCGATAACCACCCAGGCTCAGATATCGGTTTCCGGTTGCGTCCACGACCTCCGCATCGAAGCTTCCCTGCTCCGGATGTGGAGTGACCAACGCGTACAGGCGGCCTTCCGCCGATTGCGGCGCGCGTAACCACGAAACCTGGTGAACATGGAGAGGCAGACCCATCCGGCTTTGCGAATTGATCTCCCAAAGTCCGGCCGTCTGGAAGCAGAGCTCGATCAGCCGTGGCGACATGAGGGTCGGCTGATCAGCCGGTTGATGGTTGTTGGGCAAGGCCGCCGACATTTCGCCGATCATGCGCTCGCCGTCCCACCAGGCCCGCTCGAGTACCTGATATGCGGGGCCGTGGAAGTAGATGCGGTAGATCTGGGCAGCTCCGACGATGGCCTCTGCCGACAATCTCGGAGCCGCCCCTGTCACCGCTGACACTGTTTGCTTGCTCACCCGAACCCGCGCCGTGAAGTGCGTCGTCTCCTGCGGCTGCGGTTGGTTGGGCAGCGTACGACGGCCGATCAGACGGCAATTTGCGATCAGCTTGTCGCCTTGCGGCTGGAAGGTGGCGTGGATGCTTACTGTTCGTGGCTCGTCCTTGTAGAACTTGAATGGAGCCAGGAAGTTCACCTCTTCAACCGCCTCAATGTGCCACCCACGATGTATGCAGAGCGCAGCTTCTGCGAACGCCTCTATGCCCATCACACCGGGAAGCACCGGCGTGCCGTCGATGCGGTGATCGTTGAGGAAGGGCTGCACTTTGGGATCGAGCGTGGTGTCCATCGTCAAGCCGGGATAGATGCCCATGCCGGTGATCGTGCCAACCATCGGGCCACGGCCAACGGTCTTCGACAACGCGGCAGCGTCGAGTCCGCCAGTGGAGTCCCACTCTTCGAGAAGAACGCCCAGCCGCGTGCCGACCACGATTTCGCCGCGCGTTCCACCTGAGGTAAGTTCGCGACGAATCAGCGGAACACCGGCTTCCGGTGGCAGCATATCGATGCCGGCCAGCTCCATCATCTTGGGAATCGAGCCGCGCGTCGCCATGCCGATGCCGCCCCAGGCTGTCCAGTCGATCACGATCCCGCGCGTCTGCGGCCGCGTCGAGCGGAAGCTAGAGGTGTATTTGCAGAGCAGATCGTTGGCCGCGCTGTAGTCGGTCTGGCCGCCATTGCCGAAGCGTCCGGCCACGGAGCTGAACGCAACCGTTGCGCCCAGGGGTATGTCGCCGATCGCGCGCAGCAGATTGAACCAGCCATCGGCTTTGACGTCGAAGACCAGGTCGAACTCACGCGGATCTTTGCCGGGCAGGAAATGACTCCGCTCCAGGCCAGCGGCGTGCAGCAGCACGTCGATGCGGCCGCTGGTCTTCCTGACCTGTTCGATGACGTTAGCGACACCGTTCGCGTCTGCAAGATTGACGCTGAAGTAGTGCGGCGTGCCGCCGGCGTCGCGCACTGCATTGATGGCGCTCAGCGCCGCTTGCGCGCGTTCCAGTGCGGCCAGTTCTTTCTCGACCAGCGCCGGCGTCGCGCGTTCGCCACGCGCCTGAATGCGAGCGAAGAGATCGCGCTTCAGGTTGTCCTTATCGGTGATGAAGCGTGCGATATCCGGATTGTTGGGATCAGGCTCGGGCACGAGATCGAGCAAGTAGAAGGTTCCGCCGGATGCCGCAGCCAGATCCGCTGTAATGGCTGAAACGATGCTGCCGGCGGCCCCGGTTACGACGAACACGCTGTTCTGATTCAGCGCGAGCCCGGGTTGGCCGTCTTCCACGGGCTTCTCTTCGAGACCAACGGTCCAACGAAGCCCGTTCTTATAGCCGATCTCGACAGCGCCCGTATCCCGCAGCGTTTCATCGATGAGGAGAGCGGCGATCTCCGAGGCCCTGCGACCTTCTTCGAAGTCGACTGCCTTCACGGTAGCGTTGGGACGCTCGCGCTTGTATGTCTTTGTGAACCCGACTATCGCGCCGCCCATTGGCGCAGCCGCTCCGGCATCATCGTAGCCGTGCTGGCCGCCCAGCCGGGTTGCCGAGACAAAGAACGTGCTCGGTTGTGCGATCTGCTCGTACAGCGTTCGCATCGTCGTGTAGAGAGACTTAATGCGCAGCCGCAGCTCCTCGTGCCACGTGTTGAGGTCCATGCGGCTAATCGGCCCTTCGTTGTCGAGTGCGGGCAGCCAGTAGACTCCCTGCACCGGACCCACCGCAAGCCACACTGACAGACAATTCGTGAGCGCCTCCGCATTCTGCGTTGGGTCGATGCGCAGGACCTCGACGCCCTTCGTTTTGAGTTGCTCCGCAAGCGCATCACCCACGCCGCCTTTGTCGGCCATCAGAGCGACACGGCTTCCCTGCCCCAGCGTGACGCCGGTCGGCTTACAGAGATCTAACGGCGGACGCAGGACCGGAAGCGGTACGCGCCGCGGTATTTTGTTCGCCGCATCAAAGTTTGCGACCGGCACCCGCGAAACTGGTGTGGGAATTGGCAGCTTAGCCGGCTTCGCCTCTGCCGTTGTTGTAGACGGTTGCGCTCCCGGCTGGCGCTTTTGCGCGAACTCAATCACGTGTGCCAGCGTCGGGAAGTCTCGCAGCTTCATGTTTTCGTCGCGAGGAATGTTGTAGGCTGCACGCACCGCCGCAAACATCTCCGCCTGCTTTACGGTGTCAATGCCGAGGTCGGCTTCAAGATCGAGGTCGAGATCCAGCATCTCCGGCGGATAGCCCGTCTTCTCGGCTACGATCTCGAGAACCTTTGCCTTGATCGCATCAAGAGGTACCGCCGTCGCACCCTGCGGCGCTTCTACCGAGGCCGATGCGATTGGTGCCGGATTCGTGGCACTGGCCACCGGCTCTACAGGCGTCGTAGCCGCTGCCGGCGCCAGCGCCGAGGGCAGAGGTTCAGGTTTTGCTGCTTCTGCTGCGACGGGAACGGCCGTCTTCGCTCCCGGCTGTCTTTGCTGCGCGAAGTTAATCACGTGCGCGAGCGTTGGAAAGTCGCGCAGCTTCATGTTCTCGTCGCGTGGGATGTTGTAGGCCGCGCGAACGGCGGCGAACATTTCCGCCTGCTTCACCGTATCGATGCCGAGATCGGCTTCCAGATCGAGATCGAGATCGAGCATCTCCGGCGGATATCCGGTCTTCTCCGCGACAATCTCCAAGACCTTCGCTTTGATCTCATCTGGCGAAACGCAGGCCACAGCAGCAGTCGGTTCGATAGCGTGAGCTGGCGCAGCTGACGGTTGCGCAACAATCGGGGCCGGAGCCGCTGGAGTGGTAGGAGCTTCGGCGTTATCAGGTTGCGTCACAGCGACCACTGATGTCAGGGCTACACCCGGCTGCCGCTGCTGCGCGAACTTGATCACGTGCGCTAGCGTTGGGAAATCGCGCAGCTTCATGTTCTCGTCGCGCGGGATGTTGTACGCGGCGCGAACGGCGGCGAACATCTCTGCCTGCTTCACCGTGTCGATGCCGAGGTCGGCTTCCAGGTCGAGATCGAGATCGAGCATCTCCGGTGGATAGCCAGTCTTCTCCGCCACAATCTCCAGCACCTTAGCCTTGATCTCGTCAGGCGAAACGGCTGCTACTTCAACCACAGGAGGAGCCGCTGCGACCGGCGAATTAGCTGCCGCTGACTGTGCGGTAATTGGCGCCGGGGATTCTATCGTCGCAGCCGCGGCCGTTGACTGGGCTGCGGCTGGCTGTCTCTGCTGCGCGAACTTAATCACGTGCGCGAGCGTTGGGAAATCGCGCAGCTTCATGTTCTCGTCGCGCGGGATGTTGTACGCGGCCCGGACGGCGGCAAACATCTCCGCCTGCTTGACCGTGTCGATGCCGAGGTCGGCTTCCAGATCTAGATCCAGATCCAACATCTCGGGCGGATAGCCGGTCTTCTCGGCAACAATCTCCAGCACCTTGGCCTGAATCGACTCCAGCGATTCCGTTGTCAACGCTTGAGGCGCCGCCGCGACTGCAGGCGCTGCCGCAGCAGGTGCGGGAGCCGGCGGAATTACGACTGGTTGAGCCTGCGATACAGCCGCGGGAGTCACCGTCTCAGGCGCGGGCGCTGCGGCTTTTTTGGCCAGGTCTGGCCGCTTCTCGTACACGAAGCGGATGACGTGCGCGAGGGTCGGATAATCGCGTAGCTTCCGATTCTCATCGCGCGGGATCTCGTACATCTCGCGAATGGCGGTGAAGATTTCCGCCTGCTTAACGGTGTCGACGCCGAGATCGGCTTCGAGGTCGAGATCGAGGTCCAGCATGTCCGCCGGATAGCCGGTCTTCTCGACGGCCAAAGCAAGAATGCTGTCCTTCACCGACCCAGCAGGTGCTGCGGTGGCTGGCACGGGCATTGCCGGCTGCAGTTGCGCGTCGGGCTTCGGCGGCACCGGCGCGGGAGTTGTTTCAACTACCACCGGTGCGACTGGAACGACGTTAGCTTGCACCGGCGCTGCTAGCGCGACCGCACTCGGGGTCGCGCTGGTGTTCACCGCCGGCGCGGACGCAGCCGCCGCAGCCGGTCTCGAGACTGGCGCTACAACCGCAGCAGCAGCTGCGGTTACTGGACGCGAATCCTCAACCGTCTTGGCCACTCGCGCCTGCGGACCCACGTCGCGCACGCGCAGTGTCCGCTTGACGATCTCCAGTTCAGCCGAGGAGCGTCCCGCCACCCTGCTGATCCAGGCATTCCACGCAGCCGGATCGGCGATGCGGTACGCATATCCCAGCTTGTCGGGTGTAGGCCGGTCGCCGCTGGCGGGCTTGACCCAGTGCAGCAGCGCCATACTGATCTGCGATCCGAATCCCGCGCCCAGCCTCAGAGCATACTCAACGGGATACTTGCCGCCCTTTGCCAGGTTTAGCCTGCCCAACTCAGGATCGACTTCCTTGAAGTTCGGAACGGCGGGAACCATACCGGTCTCCAGCGCCTTCACGGCGAGCACCTCTTCGATGCCCGTCGCCATGGCGTGTCCGGTATAGCCCTTGGTATTAGCGATTACGATCTGATCTGCCGCATCGCCAAATGTCTTCCGCAGGGCGAAGATTTCGGCTGAAGCACTGCCGCCACGAGCCGGCGTGTAAGTTTCGTGCGAGACGAACACCGTCCGCGGCGCGATCTCCTTGCGTGAGATGCCGTGCCGCTTCTCCACCTGCGAGATCAGCTGCTCCATCACCCCGGTGATGTGCTGCACGTCGAGGCGCGTACCGTGGAAGGCGCTATTGGCGGTCAGGCCGCCCAACACTTCGCAGATCGGCTGGATGCCGCGCTCGCGCGCAGCGTCGGCGCTCTCGATCATGAGGGCCGCAGCGCCCATGCCAATAATCAGGCCATGGCGGCGCTTGTCGAATGGCGTGGCGGCTTCCTCGACCTTGTCGTCAGTCGCGGCCGCGCCGCTCGCCAGAAAGCCCGCTCCGAACCACTCGATCATGTTGTCAGAGGTGACGTCGTCGGCTGAGAGGATGATCACGCGACGGCAGCGTCCGGCGCGGATCCAGTCTTCCGCCAGCGAAAGGGCCGTCGAAGTGGTAGCGCACGCCGAGTTGATCTGCGTGTTCGGTCCGCGCGCGCCGATGTACTCGGCAAACTGCGAGTGTCCCATCGACAAGGTGCGGAAGAGGAAGCGCCGATCGAAGACGTACGGATTCTTCTCGATCATCGCGCGCAATTCATCGATGCGCCGCGCGATCTCCTGGCCCAGAGCAGAGTGCCCATTGGCGCTCTGTGCGCTCCATTTCTCCAGCATCGCCAGCTCTTCGCGGCGGGCATGATCGGCATGATATGCGCCGATGATCTCGGCGAAGGCGTCATATCCTGGGAATGCCGATCCGAAGATCACGCCGGTGTTATCGCGCATTGAATCGGGCAGGCCCCAACGGTCAGGCAGCTGGGTGCCTTTCGTCGTCGTCTTGTAACGCATGACCAGCGGAATGCCCGCATCACGCAAGGCATCGATTCCGGCTGCAATCGCCAACCGAGTCACGCGATCCAGTGCAACTACGCGGTCACTGGAAACGCCGAACTCGGATTGCAGATCGAAGGCGCGCCCACGTCCCGCCAGCTTGATCACATCGCCGACGTCCGTGATCGTTTCAAACACTGCGTCGCCACTGGCGCTTTTCACCAGGCGAGTGATGTTCTTGTCGAGCATGGCCGTGCGCAGGCGGTCAGGGATAGAGCCGATGAACTGGTCGCCGTTCAGAATGCGGCCAATGTTGGCGTCGTCGAAGATGTGGTCAGCGCCCGGCAAGCCCAAAGCAGCGCCGGTGATGACGACTGCCTCCTTCCTGGCTGCCGCTTCCGGCTCATCAATGCGCTGTCCATAAGGATCGACATAGCGATTGCCGTTAGACGGCGCGGTGATTGTGGAGATGACGATCTTCGCGGGCGGCTCAGTCAAGCCCGCGCTCCGGGTATCCACCTGCGGGGCAACAGCGGATACCGGGGCCTCTTTTGCCGGAATCTCTAAGGACGCTCCGGCAACCCCGCGACCCAACCCCGCTGCGTAAAGTCCGCATAGCGCCTGGTTGAAGGCCGTCAGATCTTCGATCTTGGGATGATTCGTGAACAGCGAGAACACATCGGCGTCGCTGCCGAGCACGTCCTCGGCAAATCCCTGCAACGCCTTCTTGGGACCAACTTCAACAAAGACGCGCGCGCCCGCGTTGTACAGCGTCTGCAGGCCTTTCACGAACTGCACAGGCGCGGCCACCTGCTGCGCCAGGATATCGAGCATGCGCGTAGTCATGTCCGGCGCAGGCTGGTAGAAGTCGCCGCTAACGTTCGAGACGATGGGAATGACCGGTTGCTGCAACCGTAACCGGCCGAGCATCTGCCGCAGCGGCACGCTCGCCGGGGCAACGATGGACGTGTGGAAAGCATGGCTGACCGGCAGCGGAACGACGTTGTAGCCGGCCTGAAGGAAGGTCTGCGTGACTTCGTCAATAGCCTTGCTGCCGCCGCCGATTACGCATTGGCTGTTACTGTTCACGTTGGCGATCACGACGTAGCCATTAACGCTCTTCAGAATGCGCTCCACTTCCGGGATCGGCGCAAAGACGGCGGCCATCTTGCCGTTGTCTTCCATCGAGACCTTAGTCATTTCGCGTCCGCGCGCGCTCACCGCTTCGATCGCGTCCTCGAACGGCATCGCTTCCGACGCAACCAGAGCACCGTACTCACCCACGCTGTGTCCCATGGCAAAGTCGGGATTGACGCCGTAGGCGGCGAGCAGCCGCGTTGTTGCCGTGTCGGTGGTGATGACCGCCGGCTGCGTGATCGCCGTCTGCCGCAGATCTTCTTCAGCCCTGGCGACCGCGTCAGCGTTGGCCGGATCGACAAAGATGATGTCGGTCAGCGGCTTGCCAATGAGCGGAACCATGATGCGATCAGCTTCCGCGAAGGTCTCGGCGATGATGGGTTCTTTCTCGCGCAGCGTCCGTAGCATGTTGACGTACTGCGAGCCTTGGCCGGTGTAAAGGAACGCCACCTTCGGCGCCGGACCGTGTCCGCGGAAGATTCCTTGCGCACGAAGCGCCTTCCAGAAGGCCGCCTGGTTCGCCTGAAACGCTTTGAGCGCAATGCCACACTTGGTGGCAAGTTCGCTCGCGTCGCCGTAGTCGATAGTGAGGCGCTCGGGCGCGCGCAGATCGGCCTCGCTGGGCGCAGCGGGAGCGGGGGCAGTCCCAGCCTGCGCGGACTTCAGTTCTTCACGAAGCCGCTCGATTAACGCTGGTACGGAATCGGCGCCAATCACCAACGCTCCACGCAGTGGTGTCTTGACGGCCTGTGCCACCGGGGCAGCCGCGGGAGCGGCTGTGGCGGTAGCTGCGGCAGTCTTGCTCGCGACGGGAGCACCAGAGGTCACCTGGACAGCGGTCTGCTGCGTTGCTGCGGGCGGTGTTACCGGGACGGCGATCGACTTCTTGCCGTTTCCATTCAGCCTGCCGGGAACGTACTCCTCCATCACCATGTGAAAGTTGGTTCCACCGAATCCGAAGGCGCTCACGCCGGCTCGCCGCACGCCGTCGCCGTTGACCTTCCACGGCTTCAGTTCGGTGTTGACATAAAGTGGCGAGTTGGTAAAGTCAATGTCCGGGCTGGGATGCTCGCAGTGCAGGCTGGGCGGAAGCATCTTATTGTGCAGCGCAAAGGCGGCCTTCAGCATTCCCGCCGCGCCTGCCGCGCCTTTGAGGTGGCCAATGTTCGATTTGACCGAGCCAAGCGCTACCGAGTTCGCCGGAAGATTCGCGCTGCTGAGAATCTCGGCCATGCTCTGCGCCTCGACAACATCGCCCACGCGCGTCGACGTCCCATGACCCTCAATCAACGTACCGGCCATCGGCGTCAGGCCAGCATTCTTCCATGCGCGCTCGACGCAGAACTTCTGCCCGATCGGATTCGGAGCGGTAATTCCCTTCCCTTTGCCGTCGCTCGATCCGCCGAAGCCGCGCAGCACGGCATAGATCTTGTCCTGATCGCGCTCGGCATCCGCCAGCCGCTTCATAATGAAGATGGCCGCGCCTTCGCCCATTACGAAGCCATCGGCGCCCTCGGCATAAGGTCTTGTTCCTGTTGCAGATAGAGCGCCGATCTTGCAGAACTTCACGAAGGTTGGTGCGCCCATATTGCGATCGATCCCGCCGGTGACCACAACGTCAAATTCGTTCTCGATGAGCCCTTTCACCGCCGAACTGATCGCCGCCATCGCCGAGGCGCATGCCGCGTCGCAGACGAAGTTTGGCCCATGGAAGTTGTAGAGGTTGGCAATGCGGCCGGCCATGCAGTTGGCCAACTCGCCCGGCATGGTATCTTCCGTGATCGCCGGGATCAGCTTGCCCATCCGCTCGCGCAGCTGTTCGGTAATGTCACGCCGCACCGACTCCGGCAGGCCCACGAATGCAGGCGAGACTGCCAACTCATGCGCATACTCGGGGAAGAAGACGCGGAGCGAGCTCAGGTAATGTTTCTCGCCGGCCATGGCGTTACCCAGAATCACTGCCGTGCGATCAAGGTCGAGTTGCCGCTTGGGATATCCATAATCTTCCAGCGCCTCGCGCGTGCAGGCGACGGCCCAACGCTGCGCCACATCCATTCCATCGCTCACGCGCGGCGGAATCGGCAAATGCCACTTCATCGGCTCCCACGCATACTCGCGCACCCAGCCGCCGATCCTCGAGTAGGTCTTATCGGGCGCGCTGTGATCGGCGTCGTAGTAGAAGTTCGGGTCCCAGCGATCGGCTGGGACGTCCGTGATGCTGTACTTGCCGGCCTTGATGTTCTCCCAGAACGCAGGAGCATTCGGAGCATCGGGCAGGATGGCTCCCACCCCAACGATGGCAATCGCGCGATGTGCGGTACTTTCCATGATGACGGTCCTCTTCAGGTGGACGAAATCTGTCGGGGAAGGTGGACAGTTTCCGCTCCACGGAATGCGCAGGTTAGGTTGGCTTGCTACAAGTAGTGCGGTTCTCTAGCCGGTGGCGGTGTGTCCCGCCCCTCTCCTCATCGGCCAGCAACCGCGGCCTGGAGACATCTCTTCGTTTGTTAAACTCCATCCGCGGCGCTGCACTGCTCTCGCCGGTTGACAGGAGCTTCGGATCAGGCGCGCAGGGCCATTTCCGCAGGCTCCTCGGCTACGCGCTTCTTCGCGCGGCCATAAAGAACGTCGGCAACGTAATCCATATCGGCGATCAGGCCGGCCTGCGCACGATGGATCGCAGACAAGCCGATGGCCATCTCAAATCCGGACATCTCCGCATCCGTCACGCCGCCGGCGCCGACAATAACTCCTAGTCCCTCTTCGGCAACCTTGAGGGCAGCCTCGCGAGCGAAGGTTCGGCTGATAGCCGCCAGTGCCGGAGCATCGAAGCGATCATTCGCCTTCTCGTTCAACCTGCCCTCGGCCAGCAGTGCTGCGCGGCGCGCCAGCGTCGCAGCGCACTCGGCATAGGCGATCCACTCGCCGATGCGGAACAGCACGTGCTGGAAGCGAGTCAAGCGTCCGACGCGCGCCTTCTCCATCACCTCGGCCAGGGCATGCAAAGCCAGCGCCGCAACATCAGCGCCGACGTTCGGATGCGCCGCATGCAGTGCCTCCGCCTGCTTGGCGCGCTCGTGATAGTGCTGTCCGCGCGTCTTCAGGTGAAGCTGCCAGCGGTCCCGGCTGATGGTCATCTCCATGATTTCGGAGGTGCCTTCGTAGATCCGCGTGATGCGCACGTCGCGGCTGATCTTCTCCACCATGTACTCGTGGGTGTAGCCGTAGCCGCCCAGCGCCTGAATGCTGTCATCGGCAGCTTTGTGACCAGCTTCAGTCGACATGTACTTGGCGATCGCGCCTTCGGTGTTCAGGCTGCCTTCGGCGCCCGCGTCGATGCGCTCGGCCGTCTCTTCGATATAGGCGCGGCCGGCTTCCAGGCGGACGACGTTGGGTACGATCAGCTTGTGCGTGTAGCCCTGCTTCTCCGACAGCGGCGTGCCGCCCTGGATGCGTTTCATCGAGTACGGAATAGCGCGGTCCATCGCCGCCCAGCCTGCACCCAGTCCGAACGCAGCGACCATCACGCGGGTGTAACCGAAGACCATCTGCGCCTGAATCAGGCCCTGGCCTTCAACTCCGCCGACGAGGCGATCCGCGTCGACATAGACATCGTTCAGCGCCAGCGCGGCCGTATTGCTGAGGCGAATGCCGTGCTTGTTCTCCGGCTTGTCGTAGGCGAAGCCCTTGGTTCCGCGATCGACGATGAACCAGCTCGGCCCGGCGGGCGTGTTGGCCAGGATCGTGTAGACGTCCGCTATGCCGCCGTTCGAGATCCACTGCTTGCTGCCGTTGATTTTGTAGCCGACAATCTTGCCGCCCTTCTCGACGCGATCGGCGGTCGTCTTCAGCGCGCCGAGATCGCTGCCGGCATCGGGCTCGGTCGCGCCATAGGCGAACAGCGTGCCTTCGTCGGCGATCTTCCCCAGCCAGAACTTCTTCTGCTCGGGAGTCGCACCGAAGGTGATGGGATCACTGCCCAGGAAAGTCGCGAACAGCGTAGTGGCGACGCCCAGATCGATGCGCGCCATCTGCTCGCAGATGAGGTAGACATCGAAGGTGCTGCCGCCCATGCCGCCGTACTCTTCGGGAATGAACAGGAGCTGAATGCCCAGCTTCTCCGGATCGCTCATGTACTTGACGATCTCCACCGGACATTCATCGCGCTCATCCAGCGCGATCAGCTCTTCGTCAGGCAGGCGCTTCTTGGCAAAATCGCGGAGCGACTTCAGACTCAGTTGCAAGGTTTTCTTCGTGAGCATTGGCTAAGACTCTCCTGTACTCAGGCCGAGACCTGTTTCGTTTCGCGAACTTTGTTGGTCAATTCGGGCAGGAACTCCAGCATGTCGGTGACGATGCCGACATCGGCAACCTGGAAGATCGGCGCCTTGGAGTTCTTGTTGATGGCGACGATGAATGGATTGCCCTTGATTCCCGCCAGGTGCTGGAACGAGCCGCTGATACCGCAGGCGAGATAGATCTTCGGCTTCACCGTCTGGCCTGAGGATCCCACCTGGCGCGACTTCGGCAACCACTTTGCATCGACCACCGGACGCGAGCAGCTAAGGCCCGCGCCGAGCGCTTCGGCGAGCTCCTGCGCGATCGAGATGTTGTCCTGCTCCTGAATGCCGCGGCCGATGGAGACCAAAACCGCTTCTTTGGTGATGTCGACGTCGGCGGCTTCTGGTGCGATCGTCGTGACGTAGCGGCGCTTCGCGGTGAGCGCGCCGACTTCGGCAGATTTGTCGACGGCAACTCCGGCTGCTGGCGCGCTCTCGACCGCCTTGAACGCTCCCGGACGCAGCGTGATTACTGCGCCTGATGCGATGTTGCAGCGAACGTGCGTGCTGATCTGCCCGCCGAACTCCTGGCGGACGACCTTGAGATTAGTGCCGTCGACGCCGTCGATTCCGACAACATCTGAGACGTACGCCGCGTTCAGCTTGATGGAAAGCCCGGGCGCCAGGTCGATTCCGAAGTGATTGTGCGGAACCAGCACCAGCGCGCCTTGCGGCAGCACCTTTACCAATGCCTGGCGAACCAGCTCTGCGTTCGGATAGGCGAGACTCGGGTCTGCAATCTTCCAGACCTTCGCGAATGAAGCACAGAGGGTATTGCAGACGGCGTCAAACTCCGGCCCGCAGCCGACGACGACGGCGGTGGGCGTTTCTGCCGGGTCGATGGTCTTCGCGGCTGCCAGCAGCTCGGCGGCAGAATCGTCGACCACGCCGGCCTTGTGTGCGATGTAAACGAATATGCGGGCCGTCATTGCAAACCTCCCTTGGCTTTCATGAGCTCGATCAGCTTGTCGGCAATCTCCTCATTACTGCCTTCGAGTATCTCGGCGCCCTTCCCGAGCGCGGGCACGAAGTAGTCGTCGCGCTTGACCTTCGCGGCAACTTCGCCGACCGCAGCCTTATCGACTCCAAGATCGGCAGCGCCGTAGGTGGGAATCTCCAGTGAAGCGACCTGGCGGATGCCGCGCATCCCGACATAACGCGGCTCGTTGATGCCGGTCTGGATAGACAGCACGCAGGGCAGATCGATCTCGCTGATCTCCTTGTTGCCGCCTTCGATCTCGCGCCCGACCTTCAGCTTGTTGCCGTCGAGCACCTCGATGGAGTCGACCAGCGAGGCAAAGGGATAATCGAGCATCGCCGCCAGCATTCCGCCGACCTGCGCGCCGCCGTCTTCCGCCTGCACGCCGGTGAGGATCAGGTCGAACTTGCCTTTCTGCACGAAGCCCTTGAGGACAGTGGCGATTCCCTTCCCATCCGAGCCGGCGAAGGCATCATCGGAGAGCAGCACACCGTGATTGGCGCCCATGGCCATCTCGCGGCGCAGGATCTCTTCATCTTCGCTCGTGCCGACGGTGGCGACAGTCACGTTGCCGCCGGACTTAGCGACGATCTGCAAGGCTTCCTCGACCGCGTAGTTGTCCGGCTCATTGATGGAATAAACCAGGTCATCGCGTTCGATATCGTTCCCCGCACTGTTGAGCTGAATTTCGTTCTCGGAAGTGTCGGGTACTCTTCTGGCGCAAACTAAAATCTCCACGTGCTCCTCCAGAAAATTGTTTCTTGCCGAACCTAGAAAGAAGCTTCGTTTTGTTCAGCCGAAGTGTGTCAGGGCACGGCTTTGCCATGCCGAGCAGCTCCCAATAGGCTTCGGGCTTCAGCCCCCTTGCCTGAGCGGCGAAAAGCCGCAGTTTTTGACTCTCGTGAGCACAACCAGAGTCGTGCCCTAACACAAAACCTGGCGAAGCCTGTGCTATACACCGACTTCGCTGCTAGCCTTCTCTTCAGCAGGCGCGCTCTCTCGTGGCTCGCGCAGTAAGCGCTGGTCAACCAATTCGGCCAAATCGATGGCCGTCATCTTGTCTTCCATGCCCGCAACCTTGATCGCGTCCTCGATGTTCACCATGCAGAACGGGCAGGCGGTCACGATTACATTCGCCCCCGCTTCTGCGGCCATCTTTACGCGCTTGACCCCGATCCGCTCTTCTTCCTTCGGCTCGTAAAACAGCATCAGTCCGCCACCGCCGCAGCAGTACGAGCGATCACGGCTGCGCTCCATCTCCACGCGGCGCAGACCCGGAATGGCATCGAGCACGTCGCGCGGATCGTCGTAAACCTGATTGTGACGGCCGAGGTAACAGGGGTCGTGATAGGTGTAAACGTTGTGACCGTTTTCCGATTCGTTGAAGCGCAGCTTGCCGGACCTCACCTCCCGCGCGATGACCTGGCTGATGTGCTCGACCGGCGGAACATCCCTGTAATCGTGCTTGAGCGCGTTATAGGTGTGCGGATCGGAGGTTACGATCCGCTTCACACCCGATTCCTGAATGGCTTCGGTGTTGTGATCACGCAGGGCCATAAACAGCATCTCTTCGCCGAAGCGGCGCACGTCGTGACCGCTGTCTTTTTCGGCTGCGCCTAAGATGGCGAAATCTTCGCCGGCTTCGGAGAGAATGCGCGCGGTAGCTCGACCGATCGCCTGGATGCGATCGTCGTACGAGGTAATGCTGTCGACGAAGAAGAGCGTCTCAGCCGTGGCTTTGCCGTCGATGACCTTGACTTGGCAATCCTCCTGGAACTGTTTTTCCCTGGTCCAATCGGCCTTCTTCTTCTCCATCTTTCCGTAGGGATTGCCGCGGCTCTCCAGCGCCTTCAGCGCCTTCTGGATGGATTTGGGCACATTTCCGTCGTCGACCATGCCACGCCGCAGGTCAACGATCTTGTCGATGTACTCGACCAGGATGGGGCACTCCTCTTCGCAGGCGCCGCAGGTCGTGCACGACCAGATTTCGTCCTCGGAGTAAATCCCGCCGATCAGCGGATGGCTGTTGCTCGACTTGCCGAAGATCGGGAAGTTGTGGAAGCAGTACTCGCGCGCTTTGACCGACAGGAACCGCGGCGAGATCGGGCGGCCCACTGAGTTTGCCGGGCAGTTGTCCGTGCAGCGTCCGCAATCGGCGCAGGAGTAGAAGTCGAGAATATGCTTCCAGGTGAAGTCTTCGAGTTTCTTTACGCCGATCGATTTCACCTGGTCGAGCTGGCCCTCGTCGATGTCCCAGCGGACCGGCTTCACCTGTCCTCGCTCCAGCCTGCCGAAGTACACGTTAAACAGCGACGTAATCACGTGGAAGTGCTTGCCCATGGGAAGGAAGCACAAGAAGGAGAAGAAGGTCAGATCGTGGGCCAGGTAAGCCGTGAAACGGAACGAAGGCAGCCACTGCTCCGGGACCCACGCCAGCACCTGCGCGAAGAACCAGGCCAGCGACAACGGTGCGACCAGCTCTGCGCGCTCACCCAGCCGCGACGCGAATACCGTTCCGCTGGCTTCGAACAGACTCTCCGAGACCATCAGAGTTGCGATCAGAGCCAAAACCAGGACGGCCTCTGAGGTGTGGTCTTTTCCGTACTCCGGCGGCACCTGGTATCGCGCCGGCTTGAATACAACCCGTCGAATTGCGGCGGCTGCGGCTGCAATGAAAACCAGGGTGGCTGCGTAATCCTTGACGATGTTGTAGATCTCGCCGAAGCGTCCGGACAATCCCGGCATCACGAACTGTGGCCAAACGCCGACTACAACCAACGAGGCCGAGCGGACCATCAGCAGCAGAAAGCCGGCAAAGATGACGATGTGCAGCAGCCCTGCGAAGAAATACCGCGGCTGCTTCCACTGCAAAAGCCAGAATCGGATGAGCTGCCTGATCCGGACCCAAGCGGAATTGAAGCGAAAATCAGGCGCGGCGTGCCGAAGCACCGCCACACGCTTGCTCACGATGTAACAGAACAGCGAGATGCCCGCGAGGGCGATGAGGAAGAACAGTAGCTGACCCGCAGCGCCCCAGTACATCGCCGTCATCCCAGTTTGTGTGAGGTCGAGCATCGCTTGCGTGTCCCCTCGCAGCCAGATCGCCTTACGCAGTTTTCAGATAATCAACTTCGAGTTGTGCCTGCTGCTCGAGCGACTCAGTGGCGATGTAGATCCACGTTAATCACTCGAACGCGGCTACCTGGGTCAGCCGGTTGATATCTTTTCGGCTGGTATTTCGGATTTTCATCTGCGTGGGCGTCGAGAGTCAGTGAGCCTCGGGGGGGGGTTGTGTGAGGCACCTCACATGCAATGGTGATTGGCGCGAAATGGCGCTCAGCCACGTCCAACATTTGTGCGGCGAGGGCCCCGCTGGTGAGCAACTGTGCGTCGCCGCGATCGCGCGATGAGTTGAGAGGCTGCAAGCGAGGTACCTACTGAATCACCCGCAGTCGTGACTGCAGTCACAGCAACAATGTTTGCAGAATGCCAAGCTTGATGGCGTAGAGTTCGCTTAAGACTACGGCCTTGGGAGGCTCGAGGGGCTAGCGAGCTGTAAAGGGGACCGCGTATGAACGCAATCGCATCGCCAGGGAACGCAATGGCTTACGGACGTAAGCTGATCAATGCCGGAATCAATGGCTTTCGCAATGGTCACGAGGACCTCGGACCGGGCTCAATTTCGAATGCGGTGGTTGCCGCAGTACCGGAATCTGTAGCTTTAGCCGCCGTGGGAGCTGTTCTTGGCATTCTGCCGGCCTTGCTGGTTCGCCGGCGTCCTCGCGTTTCCACGATGGTTGCCCTGGGTGCTCTGTGCAGCACCGCCGGATTTTGTCTTGGCTTCTCCTGGAAAACGCGAAAGGTCACATCGAGCTTGGCTAACTCCACTATCCGCGAAGTACGCAGGGCGAAGGACGAGCACTGGCTCGAGCTGAATCCGATCGATTACGCGTAGCGCGAGAAAAGTAACTCACGCGCGGCATGACCCGTGAAGCAGAGGCTTTCTACGATCCTGCCGAGTGCAGCGCCTCGGGTTCAGTTACCTCTTCAAAGATGTCAAAGACATAATCGTGCGCGGCCAGCGCGGTTGTGTCCATTCTGCCCGCCTCCACTTCTTTCACAACCTCCGCGCGCGACAGACTGAACAGGGCGTCGAGAATCTGGTTCCGTTGCTCATCCTTTGCCTGCGCCACGACGAACAGCACGCGGGCGCTGTGCTGGATGTAATGCGGCGACAGCAATTGCCGCTTGAGAAGCTCCATAATCACCGGCGCCTTGCTGCGATCGAAGCGGCCTGCGTCACCGCTGCGATCAAGTTCGGCGAAGAACGCCGCGGTCCACTCGTTGTGAACCTCCCAGAGCCGTTGGAAGAGCTCGGGTGTAAATCGCGTGCCTGCTTTAACGGGCAGAACGTTCCGGGCGGGAACAACTCCGTCCTCGGTAAGCTCCGGCGTTTTCAGGTAGCCGGCTTTGGTGATGGTGGCCTGGTGCTGCAAAAGCGTCCAGAGCCACGAGACATAGATGCGATAGGTGGCCAGGTCGTTCATGAACCGCAGTCCAAGCTCGTAGTCGTCGATTGCAGCGGCGAAGTTGCCGTTGAGTATCTGATAGCCGTAGTTCGCGGCCATGTAGAACGAGTGCTGAATGTGTTCGATGGTGATGTCGCCCAGGGGCACGTCGTAAATCTCGTGCCAGCGTTCTTCACTGAGCAGCTTCTCAGGTTTATTTACGGTGGTCTTCGCGACCACGAGCGGAGTGATCTGCCCATCGACGTTCAGCAGCCCGCGGCTTTGGAACAGCGTAAGCTCGGAATCGACGAGACCGCTGGTGACGGTGGGCACTTGCTTGCCCTTCACTTCGACGGTCTGCCGCGGCGCGTCGATCATGGCTTGCAGTTTCGCCAGCGGCGCACGCAAAGGCACATTGCCGGCCTCGACGTAAGCAGGCTCTGGGCTGGCTACCCAGCTTTGGCGATAGCAGTCGTAGAGCTTCCCTTTCGCGCGGCCGGAAAGAATGTCTTCTAAAGCCGGTTGATCGGCAAGCGGTGTGTCGGTAATGAAGATGAGGCCCAGCAGGCGTTCGCGCAGCTTATCGATCGCCATGGCGCGCAGGGCGAGAGGGTTATAGCGCGCGCGTCCGTACGAGTCGCCCGGCTGATAGATCATGACGGCAGCCATGCCGCCGATCGGGCCGGCGTTCGTGAGTTCCCCGTTTTTCATGCCGCCCATCAGCATCATCAGCGCGTTGAAGCGCTGGTAGGCGATCATGTTGGGCGTCGCCATGCCAACCGACTGCGGATCGGGAAAAATTCCGTGAGGATCGTCTTTCCAGATTTCGATCAGGCTGCCGAGGTAATCCCAGCGGCCGACGTTTGTCCCCAGCAGCCGGCGGCGAAACACCCAGGCAATGGCTGGAAGGAAGCGCCCGCCGTTCCCTTCTTCATACAGCATTTTTATTTTGAAGGTGCCCGTGGGCACACCAATCATCGCTTCCACGCGCGACAGGAGCTTCTCGAAGATGAGCGCTTCCTGCGGGGTCTGCATTTTTGGGATGTAGAAATATGGTGAGGTGCCGAGCTTCTTGAGTGCGTCGAAGTTGTTGTAGATCCAAAGCACAACGATGGGAACCGCACCGGGAACCGGCTCCCCGCCGACCGTGATGTGATCGTAAACGATGTGGATGCTCGGCGGCCGCACCAGGCGCGTCGGCCATTTCGACGGCGAGTTGTTGATCTTGTACTGGCGGACCTTACCCTTCTTCGTTACCTCGTAAGCGCGATTCGACCATTCACCTGCGAAGATTTGCTTCGCATTCTGCATGGCGGCGAAGACTCCGACCGGCTCGCTGCTGGCGGTTCCGTCGGGAAGGAAGTGCGGCGGCGAGGCGTCCTCGAAGTCCGGCATGTTCATTGGCGCCGCGCTGTTCAGCGCGTTGAAAGCCATATCCAATGGATGCCAGGGGCCGGTCAGCTCCAGTCCGGGATTGTTCAGCGGGTGAACGTCTGCGGGAATAGGTACTTCGTCGTTCAGGCGCCACCGCCATTCTGTGTTTTGACCGAGAAAATTGTCGACGAGACCCTGTACGATCTGGCGGAAGCTCCACAACTTCCCACTGACTGGATCTTCGAATTGCTCATTCCAATCGGGCCAGGCGTAACGCTCCGCTACGGGCTTGCCCGATTCCAGCAGTTTGCGGCGCGCAGTCAGTGCTGCTGCGATCGCTGGACGTAGTTCTTCGGTGAGAGTGGCAATCGTCTCTTCGACATCGAGCTCGCGGCCGTTGACCAACTTTGTGCCGAACAGGTCGCCGAATCTTTGCAGGAGATCTTCGCGAATCATGGCAATTTCCTCAGTGCCGTACATAGGATGACAGCCGGACAAAGGACGCGATGGCAAACACAGTATTCAAGCCAGAAAAATGTTAGCAAACTACGACCGCGGGCACACGCCCGCGGCAGGAGAATCCAGTTGGCGCCACAGTCAGTTGCGGACGACCGCTTCCGTTCTGGCACTCACTTCATGGAAACGCTTCGTATCGCCGCCCCGCGGATGGAGGCGTCCAGCAGTTCCATGTAATGCATCACCGGCAGAGGACGGCCCTTTTCATTTAGCAACGCGGCGATTTGCAGCTGGCACCCCGGATTACCCGTTGCAACCACCTGCGCCGGCGTGGAGACGATGTTCTCCACTTTGCGCTGACCGAGCGCGCGCCCCGTCTCAGGCTGCAACAGGTTGTACACGCCGGCCGAACCGCAGCACAGAGCAGACTCGGGCAACTCCACCAGCTTCAGCCCTGGAATCGTACGCAGCGCGGCACGGGGTGGCTCGCGCAGACCCTGGGCGGGCTGCAGGTGGCAGGGATCGTGGAATCCGACCTGCAAGTTGATGGGGTGGCGTTCGGCACGAGGCGGAAGCTCGGCCAGAAGTTCGGACGGGTCCTTGCACTTGGCCGAGAACGCCAGGGCTCGCCGGCTGTACTGGGGATCATCCCGCAGCAGGTATCCATAATCCTTCAGCGCGGCGCCACATCCCGCGGCGTTCACAATGATCGCATCAACGTCGAGCTGCTCAAACCTGTCGATCATCTTGCGCGCGTAGTCGAGGGCTTCGGCTTCCTGCCCGAGGTCGAGGCACAAGGCGCCGCAGCAACCCTGGTTCTGCGGCACGAGCACATCGCAGCCTTCAGCTGCCAGGACGTGGGCCGTGGCCGCGCTCACCTCAGCTTTGAAGACGCTCTGCACGCATCCGGTCACCATGGCCACAGTGCGCCGCTTCTCGCCCTGCGCGAGTATGCGCGGCGGCAGGACTGCGGATGATTCCTCGCGCGATAGATCCGGGAGCAGCTGCTCCATCTGACGCAGGCTCTTAGGCAGGAGGGAGGTCAAATGGAGGGCATGCGCGAAACGTTGGATCCCCAATCGTTGATAAACGCGGAGCGCCACCGCAAGCTTCCGCAGGCGCGCGGGATTGCTGAAGGTCGCTGCGATCATGCGGCGGAGTATCCGCTCCATCGGCGACCGACGATGGAGCCGCTCCACCTGACCGCGCATGGATTCGATTAGCTTGCCGTACTTGATCCCCGAAGGACACGCGGTAACGCATGCAAGACAGCCCAGGCAATGATCGAAGTGCGAGACATACGTATCGGTCAGCTCGACCTCGCCTTCGACCGCCATGTTGATAAGCTGGATGCGGCCGCGCGGCGAATCCATCTCTTTGCCCCACAGCATGTAGGTGGGACAGGTCTGGAGACAGAAGCCGCAATGGACGCAGACGCTCAACAGCTCCGCAGCCGGCGGATGATGCTCGTCGAATATCCTGCTCTTGTTTTCTACCGGGGTTGCGACCGCTTCTTCGATCATATTGCCCCCACGAAGCGGCCCGGATTCAGCGTCCGGGCTGGGTCAAACTTGCCTTTGATCTGCTGCATCAGAGGGAGGCCGCCGTTCAGCGGGCCCCAGACATCCAGCGCTTCTTTCAACGCTATGGGGCACTGCTGCACAACCAGGCTTCCATCCAGACGTTCTACTTCACCACGGAGTCCGGAGAGCGCTTCCAGCAGGAAAGCTGGCGTGGGCGCATCCACGCGCACCTGAACGACTCCGGTATCCTGCGCGACGGCAACCGCCGTTGCGGCAGCCGCCTGCGCCTGCTGAAATACGCTTTCGCAGACTAAGCCGGTCTGCGAGGGCAAGACACTGCACTTGCAGATCGCGGCATCGGTGGCCCCGCTGAACATGTTTTCGCGCGCGTTCCACACCGCCGCTGCACATTGCACGAAAGGTGTGCCACCTGAAACCTGTGCCAGCTTCGCGTACTGGTCCTGCAAGCACTCGGGAATACCCTCGAAGCGGACGTCGACGGCGATCTGGTCGGGATGATCGGCACGGACCTGTAAGCCCGTGTAGACCAGCTGCGAATCCAGGATGGCGAGCAGCAGTTTTGTGGCTTCGCTTACGCTGGACAAGAGCGTGGTATAGGTAGCGGTAGCGTTGGCGAGCGGATGCAGGCGGAATACAGCTCTTGTGATCACGCCCAACGTTCCCAGCGAGCCGATCACCAGCTTGCAGAGGTCGTACCCGGCAACATTCTTCACGACTTTGCCGCCGGCCTTAATGAGGTTGCCGTCGGGCAGCGCGATCTCCACGCCCAGCACCAGGTCGCGAACCCCACCGTAGCGAAGAGCGAAGGTTCCGTTATCGGCAGTCGCTAAAAAACCGCCCACTGTGGCGGTTTCGGGGTATAGCGGATCGGCCGCGAGCCGTTGCCCATGCTCCTGCAGGGTGCGCTGGAGATTGGCGATGGTGCAGCCGGCTTCGACCGTCGCCGTCATGTCGCCCCAGGCATGTTCCATCACCTTATTGAGGCGCTCGGTCGACAGAATAATGTCGGCTTTCTGCGGACGATTGCCCCAGGCGAGTTTGGTACCTCCACCGCGGGGGATGATCGCCAGACCGGCACGGTTGCAGAAACGGAGGACTTCGGCTACCTGTTGGGCATTGGCGGGGGCGATAACCTTTGCCGGCTCCAGGCCGTCAATCGCGTCACCCACAGAGGCCCGCCAGATGTACTCAGGGCCGACAATGGCCTCCAGGCCGGTCCACGCAATCTCGATCGGGTATTGACCTTCATTCATAATGTGCTCCCGAGAAGGGCCGCTGTTGCTGGGGCTAACGCCCCGGGTCCTATTACCATTGTTCGGCACAATGGAAGCCGCGCCCTGATACAGGTCAAAGGCATTTCAGTATCTTTGCGCCAAACCGGCCAGCTCGATGGGGTGCGGCTCGTAAGCGACGGGCCGCTGGAAGTTGACATCGGTGCCGGGGAACATCTTTGTCGGATTACATAGCTCGTGCGGGTCGAATGCCTCGCGCAGCCGCTGCATGGCATCGAGGTCCGCCGCCGAGAACATCACCGGCATGAAGTGCTTCTTCTCTTCCCCGATTCCGTGCTCGCCCGTGATCGATCCGCCTGCTTCGACGCACAGACGCAGTATGTCTTCCGCCAGGACCATCGCGCGCTCCTCCTGGCCTGCAATGCGGCGATCGTAAAGTACCAGCGGGTGCAGGTTTCCATCGCCGGCGTGGAATACATTAGCAACGCGCAATCCGGCCTCAGCGCTCAGGCGTTCGATCTCCGCCAGTACGCGCGGCAGTGCGGTACGAGGAATTACGCCATCCTGTACAAGGTAGTTGGGCGAGATCCGGCCAACGGCGGCGAAGGCTGCCTTACGCCCCTTCCACACCGCTATGCGTTCGGCTTCCGACTTGGCCAGGCGGAGCTCCCAGGCGCCGCATGAGGTGCAGATGGGACCAACTTTTTCCATCAGCAGCTCGACTTCGCGCGCCGAACCGTCAAGCTCGACCAGCAGCAGCGCCTGACAGTTGGGGTAATTAGGATGAACCGCCGCCTCTGCCGCCTCCAGCGCCAGCCGGTCCATGATCTCCATTGCCGCCGGAAACATTCCCGAGGCGATGATGCTGCTCACGGCAGCACCGGCGTCGCTGCTTGTATTGAAGGCTGCCATCAGCGTCTGCGTGCATTCCGGCTTCTTGATGATGCGTAGCGTGATCTTGGTGACGATGCCGAAAGTGCCTTCCGAACCGACAAAGGCGCCGACCAGGTCGTAACCCGGAGCGTCCATTGTCTTGCGGCCAAGCTGAACGAGCGATCCGTCGGAGAGCACAACCTCGAGTCCGAGGATGTAGGTGGTCGTCACGCCGTACTTGAAGCAATGCGCGCCCCCGGAATTCTCAGCAACGTTACCGGCAACCGTGCAGACGACCTGGGAGGAGGGATCGGGTGCGTAGAAATACCCCGCCCCCGAGACCGCCGCGGTGATAGCCGAGTTGGTTACGCCAGGCTCGACCACAACGCGCGCATTCGGAATATCGATGTCGAGGATGCGGTTCATCCGCGAGACGCCTATTACCACGCCACCCTTGACCGGCAGCGCTCCGCCGCTCAGACCGGTGCCGGAGCCGCGCGCGACGAAGGGGATCTTCTCGCGATAGCAGATCTTCACCACCGCCTGCATCTCTTTCGCCGATGCGGGAAGCAGAACCAGCTCCGGTACCACGCGGAAGAGGGTGAGACCATCGCATTCGTAAGTTCGGAGTTGTTCGGCGGCGGTCACCAGACCCGCATCGCCCACGACAGAACGGAATTCATTCACCAGCCGAGAGTTCATTGCCTGACCTCTTTGCTCGCCTTGGTGCGACGCCGGCGTCCGCTGGAGAACGCTGGATGTGCGCGTCCGGTTAGGACGATATTCTCAATAGGGGACAATTAGCGGTGATGGCTCTCACAGTTGGAGGTGACCATGTATGCACTGTCTAAAGACGGCATCGGAATACCTCTTCCGATGCACCGATTCCGGTAAACTAGACATCAGTGCGTATCCTCACCCGCTACATATTGAAGGAAATCGCGTCGCATGCGGCCCTGGGCGTGGCGCTCTTCACCTTCATTATCTTTATGCGCGATCTGGGCCGGCTACTGGAGCTGGTCGTGCGGAACAGCGCCCCTCTGCCAAGCGTAGCCGAGATTTTCCTCTTTACCCTGCCGGCGACTTTCACCATTACGATCCCGATGGGCGTACTGGTTGGGATCCTTGTCGGGCTGAGCCGCCTCGCTGCCGACAGTGAAGTCACTGCCATCCGCGCCAGCGGCATGGGCGTTGGAATGTTCATCCGCGCGATATCGATCTTCGCCATCGGGGCGTGGCTGCTGGGGATGGTCAATAGCGTTTATCTGGCGCCGAAGTCGGCAGTCGCCTTGAATCATCTGCAGGAGCGGCTGAAGTCGTCGCAGGCGTCATTCGAAGTTCAGCCGCGCGTGTTCTACGAGGATTTCAAGAACATCGTCCTTTATGTGCAGGACGTGATTCCCTCCAACGGTCAGGCCTTATGGCGAGGCGTGTTCCTGGCGGACATTTCCGATCCGGCATCGCCGAAGATCACTTTGGCTAACAGGGGAGCGTTGTTGAGCGACGCTCCCGACAAACTGCGCTTCCATCTCGAGGACGGTACCCAGCAGGAGACAATCCCGAAGGTCAAAGATCAGTATTCGATCACCACGTTCGACAACACGGAAATCCCAATCACCATACCCGCGGATGAGAGCCGGCCGCATGACCTGCTTCCCGTTGCCGAGCTCAGCCTGCACAGCCTGCTGCGCAATGCGGCGCGCGAGCGTACAGCGGCCCAAGTCGTCCGCAACACAGATCCGGGCAGTTATACCTACGACTTGATCAAGGCCCGCTACTACGAGATCGAGTTTCATCGCCGGTTTACGCTGCCGGCGGCGTGCCTGGTGCTGGCGATGGTGGGCATTCCGCTGGGGCTGTCGGCACGCAAGGGGGGCAAGAGCACCGGCTTCGTGCTGACAATTTTGCTGGTGGTCGTCTATTACTTCTTCTCGCTGCTGGGCGTGCAGATGGCGCGCCAGGGCAGGATCTCTCCCTGGTTCGGCTCGTGGATGGGCAACATCTTCTTCTTCCTTTGCGGACTGTTTCTACTGTGGCGAGTGGACCGTATGCCCATCGAGCTGGGCAGTGTTACGGCGGGATGGAAATCGCTGCTGCAGAAGCTGCAATCGATTGGCAGCGACCGGCGGAGATTCATCGACAGAAGTCCGGTTGCGGGCAGATCCGAATGGCGGCGCAGCCGATTCAGCGCGCGGTTCCCGCTGATCTTCGATGACATGATCCTGCGCGACTTCGCCTTGTACCTGACGCTGATCCTGTCAACCTTCCTGGTGCTGGCGCTGGTGTTCACATTTTTCGAGCTGCTGACGGACATCGTTCGCAACAAGGTGCCGCTGATCACGGTGGCCGAGTATTTGTGGAACCTCAGCCCGTCGATGATCTATCTGATGGCGCCGATGGCCGTGCTGCTGGGCGTGCTGATCACCTTCGGACTGATGGACAAATCGAGCGAGCTGATCGCGATGAAGGCAAGCGGCTTCAGCGTCTATCGCGCCACGCTCCCCGTCATTATTATCTGCGGATTCTTTGCCGGTGCGCTCTTCACCTTCGACCAGCTCTATATTCCGAAGACGAACCGAGAGCAGGAAATCCTGCGCAACGAAATCAAGGGGAAGCCGCCGCAAACCTATCTTCAGGCCGATCGCAAGTGGATTTTCGGTCAGAGCAACGAGATTTATTACTATCGCGTCTTCGACCCCGACCAGGACCGCTTCGGCGGCATTTCGATCTTCGAGTTCGACCCCAACACCTTTCAGCTGACGCGCCGGATTTATGCCGAAAACGCCCACTGGGAGCCGGGCCTGCAGAAGTGGGTCTTCGACCAGGGGTGGGTGCGCACGCTGCGCGGGGCTTCGATCCAGGAGTACCGCACCTTCGACGTGGCGACCTTCGACGAACTGCACGAGAACCCCAGCTACTTCAAGAAGGAGGTCAAGCAGTCGTCGGAGATGAATTATGACGAATTACGACGCTACATCGATGACCTGCAACAAAGCGGCTTCGACACCGTGCGTCTGAAAGTACAACTTCAAAAGAAGATCGCTTTCCCATTGATAACGCTGGTGATGGCAGTTTTGGCAATTCCCTTCTCTGCTTCCGGACGCCGCGGCGGCGCACTGGTGGGCGTGGCGGTGGCGCTGGGGATCGCCGTGGTCTATTGGGTGACGGCGGGACTTTTCGAGGCGATGGGAGATGCGAACCAGTTGCCGGCGATGCTGGCGGCCTGGGCCCCGGATTTGATCTTTGGATTTGCGGGCGGGTACATGCTGCTGAAGGTGCCGACTTAGCAGTTAGCCAGCTGCGTTCAGCGGCTCACTAGTGAACCTTCTCAACGGTGAAACCCCGCACCGAGAATCGCGGGGCTGACACTTACAATCAATATGTTGGTATGAAGTGGCATTGGCTGAATGCTGATTGCTGACTGCTCATGTTTACGAACCTACGCCCACTCTTCCCGTATCTTCGCAAATACCGCCTGACCTATGTCATCGGCGCGGTCTGTGTGTTCTTCAACAACGGGATCTGGATACTTTTTCCGCTGGTCATCAAGCGTGCAATTAATGATTTGAACCGCGGGGTTACGCGGCACAAATTGCTGACCTATGCGTTGCTGCTGCTTGCTGTCGCCGGCGCCAAAGCGATCTTCCAATTCCTGACCCGCTGGGTACTGATCGGTGTCTCGCGCGAGATCGAGTTCGATCTTCGCAACGATTTGTTCGCGCATCTGGAGCGGCTTTCGTACAGCTTCTATCAGCGGACGCGTACTGGCGACATCATGGCCCGCGCCACGAACGATCTCAACGCGGTGCGCATGCTGCTGGGGCCGGGGATCATGTACACCGCCAACACTATTGTGTTTACGGCGGGCGCCCTGGTGTTCATGCTTTCGATCAGCCCGAGAATGACGTTGTTTGCATTCGCGCCGCTGCCGATCTTCAGTATCGTCGTGCAGTATTTCGGGCGAAGAATTCACGATCGCTTTGAGCGCATTCAGGCGATGTTTTCTGACATCTCGGCGCGCGCGCAGGAGAACTTCTCCGGGGCGCGGCTGATTCGCGCCTATGTCCAGGAAGAGGCGGAGATCGAGAACTTTGAGCGCGACAACAGCGAGTACATTTCGCGAAGCCTGCACCTGGTGCGGCTGATGGGAATGTTGTGGCCGACCCTGGAGACGCTGCTCGGCGTGGCGATTGTGATCGTGCTGTGGGTTGGCGGGCGCGAGGTGCTGCTGCACCGGATTCAACTGGGCGACTTCGTCGCCTTCAACACCTACATGGTTCAGCTCACCTGGCCCATCATCGCCCTGGGTTGGGTGATCAACATTTTTCAGCGCGGCACGGCCTCCATGGGGCGCATTCACAGCGTGTTGTCGGAGGCGCCTGAAATTAGCGACCAACCCGGTGCTTCCACGAACGATATTCCCACCGAATTGCGCGGCGATATCGAGTTCCGAAATCTCAGCTTCCGCTATGGAAAGACGCTGCGTACAGCCGAAGGCAACGGGCGAGCGCATGGCGACGAGGAAGTCCTGCGGAATGTGAGCCTGCACGTGCCTGCCGGAACGAGTCTGGCAATTGTCGGCCCGACTGGGTCGGGCAAGTCGACACTCGTATCACTCATCCCACGCATTTACGATGCTGCGCCGGGAAGCGTACTGATTGATGGCCGGCCCATCCGTGACTTTCCTCTGGAGGTATTGCGGCGCAATATCGGCTTCGTGTCACAGGAGACGTTCCTGTTCAGCGATACGATTCGCGAGAATATTGCATTCGGCGCCGAGAATGCCACATTGGAGAAAGTGCGGCACGCGGCCCGGGCGGCGAGCATCGCGGAAGAAATTGAGGGCTTTCCAGATGGCTACAACACGCTGGTCGGTGAGCGCGGACTGACGCTGTCAGGCGGGCAGAAGCAGCGCACGGCGATTGCTCGCGCGCTGATTCGTGATCCGCGAATTCTGGTGCTCGATGACGCACTGGCCAGCGTCGATACGCAGACGGAGGACCGCATCCTGAATCACCTGCGCGAGATCATGCAGGGGCGGACGACGATTTTCATCTCGCATCGCGTCTCGACGGTCCGGAATGCCGACCGCATAGCGGTGCTGCATGATGGCGAGATCGTCGAGTATGGGACGCACGATGAGCTGATCGAGCGCAACGGGTACTACACCGACCTCTATAACAAGCAGTTGCTGGAAGAGGAACTGGAGACGGTGTGAAGTAAAGCAATCAGCAACTGGCGATTAGGTCACTCCGCAGCCGGCATATTCTGGCTCTCCTCACATTCGCCAACTGCCAGGCGCTAATTACTAATTACTAATTGCTATGTACACCGACTCTCATTGCCACCTCGAGAACAAGCGCTTCGACTCCGATCGGGCTGACGTGTTCGTGCGCGCCAAAGATGCCGGGGTGACTACGCTGCTGGCGATCGGGAATGGAGATGGCCCCGGGACTGGCACGCTCGGCTGCGCGGTTAAGCTCGCGCAGCAGTATGAGTCGGTCTATGCGACCGTTGGCATCCACCCTCATGAAGCAGCGCTCGCAACGCAGGCGGATTTTGAACAGCTGGAGCGGCTGGCGAAAGACCCGAAAGTGATCGCGTGGGGCGAGATCGGGCTCGACTATTTCTACGATCACTCCCCGCGCGAGGTGCAGCAGCGCGTGTTCGTGCAGCAGATGGAAATGGCTCGAGCGGCGAAGCTGCCGATCGTCATTCACAATCGGCCTTCCGACAACAGCGAGAATGCCTGGAAGGACCTGTTTCGCCTGCTGCGCGAGTACTGGACAGGCAGCGGACTGGGGGGCGTGCTGCACTGCTTCACCGGTAAGGTTGAGCACGCGCTGGCCGGGCTCGATCTCGGCTTCATGATTTCGTTCGCCGGGAACATTACCTATCCCAAAGCGCAAAATATACGCGATGCAGCGGCGATGGCGCCTCTGGATCACATCTTCATCGAGACGGATTCGCCGTACCTCGCGCCTGTTCCTCATCGTGGCAAGCGCAACGAGCCGGCGTTCGTGGTAGAAGCGGCTCGGCAGATTGGCCAATTGCGCGGAATAAGCATGGAAGAGGTGGGCCGGCAGACGACAGACAATTTCTACCGATTCTTTGGGCTGATGTAGAGTCGCCTTAAAGCAGCGCAGCCGTGCCCTTCCGCGGCTGTCTTGTTACACTGAATTTCATGGCTGAAAACTCGTTTGACATCGTCAGCAAAGTGGAATTGCAGGAAGTTTCCAACGCTATTCAGCAGGCGTTGAAGGAAGTCCATACGCGCTACGACCTGAAGGACTCGAAGTCCGATATTCAGCTGGACGGCAAAGACGCCTTGGTGCTCACCTCGGCTGACGAGTTTAAGCTGAAGGCGGTCAACGATGTCCTGCAAAGCAAGCTGGTGAAGCGCGGCGTGCCGCTGAAGGCGCTCACCTACGGCACGGTGGAGCCGGCCGCCGGATCCACTGTGCGGCAGCGCATCACCATGCAGCAAGGCATTCCGATCGAGAAGGCGCGCGAGATCGTGAAGCTGATCAAGAACTCGAAGAAGAAGGTGCAGGCGTCGATACAGGGCGATTTCGTTCGCGTCAGCGGCAAGGATCGCGATACACTTCAGGAAATCATCGCACTGCTCAAACAACAGGATTTCGGCATCGACATGCAGTTTACGAATTACCGCAGCAACTGAGGAGATTGTTTTCACCACAGAGACATAGAGACACAGAGATTTGGGCGCAGTACTCGGTTATGTGATAGGGGCGCAAGACGTTTGAAGACCGTAATCCGTAATGCCAAAGAAGTCTTTGACCTGCTGCATGACGATCTCGCCGCGATCGAGCGTGAGTTCGGGCGCGATACCGTGTCGGGCGTGCGCGCCATCACGGAGATCGGCGAATACCTGCGCGCCGGCGGCGGCAAGCGACTCCGCCCTGCCCTGCTGCTGCTCTCCTCCAAGCTGATGAACTATTCCGGCCAGGGCGCCATCAGGCTGGGCGCGGTGGTGGAGATCATCCACACCGCAACGCTCGTCCACGACGACATCATTGACGAAGCGCAGACGCGCCGCGGCCGGCCCGCCGCCAATACCCAGTGGGGCAACGCGAAGTGCGTGCTTGCAGGCGACTGGCTTTATATGCAGGCGTTTAAGATAGCCGTGGAGGAGCGGAATTTTGCCATCCTCGATACGCTGATCGAGCTGACGCAGGCGATGGTTGAGGGCGAGTTGCTGCAGATCGAGCGGTTGGGCAAAGCCATTTCCCTCGACGAACATTTCGAGCTTATCTATCGCAAGACCGCGTGCCTCTTCTCAGTCTGCATGAAGCTGGGCGGGATTCTTGCCGGGGCCGGTGCGGGCGATCAGCGGCGGCTTGCCGAGTATGGCCGCAATCTGGGGATGGCGTTTCAGATTGTCGACGACGTGCTGGATTTGACGGCGTCGGAAGAAGTACTGGGCAAGCCGGTGGCGAGCGACCTGCGCGAAGGTAAAGCCACCATGGCGGTGCTGCACGCGCTGGAACGTTGCACGGCCGACGAACGGGCAATCATCGAATCGGTGCTCAGCAATGGCGGATTCAACGGGATCACTCCCGGCGACATTGTGGCCATCCTGCATCGTCACGGGTCGATTGATGCGGCCTACGCGCGGGCTGTCGATTTCTCCAACAAGGCGCGCGAGGCCATCTGCACCTTCCCCGACTCCGAGATCAAGCGTGTGTTGTTGTGGGTGCCGGAGTTTGTAGTGGAGCGCGAGAGCTAGCGCTTGGCCCTGGTGTCATTCCCTCTTTCTACCCGCGGCAATTTCTGTAATGTTCCGCTCGCAGCTATGGTGTGATCTCCCAGACAACGCCGGCACTGTATGCTCCTCCCTCGGAAGCCGTGCCGTAGAGGTTCCCGTCGTTATCAAGGGTCACTCCGCCAATGGGGAAACCGCCATCAGGTCCGAATTGGAACTTATAAAGGTCAGTACATGTCCAAACCCCGCCTGAATTCGTGGCCTTAAAAATGGTTCCCGCCCCGTGCCCGTCAGACATGGTAGTGCCGTAGAGATTTCCAGCCGCATCCATTGTCAACGGACTCTGTGGCCCAAAATTCTGGGCGTTGCCGGCAAAACTGCAGAGCGTATTCAACGTCCAGCCCCCGGCGGAAGGTGAGAGCTCGAAGATGGTGCCTCCACCCCCGCTTCCGCCGTGCGAAGTCGAGCCATAGAGGTTACCCGCGCGATCGAAGATCAAGCCTCCGACCGGGGTGGTCCCGTCACTGCCACCGGTGAAGTTGTAGAGAACCGTTTCCGTCCAGCCCGAGGGCGAGGGGCTCAACTCGAAGACTCCGCCGTGGCCATGGCTGCCGGCCACTCCAACGCCGTACAGATTGCCTGCGCTATCTATCACCAGTCCCGCACTTGTCCCGCCGTTATACGGAATGACTTGTTCGTTCCAACCGCCGCCCGCGGGAGTCAGCTCGTAGGCGACGCCATTGGCCGTCGTCCCATAGAGATTCCCCGCGCCATCAAAGATGACGTTGCTTTCCGGATAACCACCGTCCGGGGCACCCGAAAACTCATACAAAATGGTTCGTGACCATAGACACAGAACTGAGGTACACACCCTCGGCGGTGGCTGCAGGCGAAAAACAATTCCGTAATTCGAGGGGCCTCCTTGCTTCGTAGTGCCATAGAGATTGCCGTCGGGTCCAAAGGTAAGTCCCCCATAATCGAGAGGGTAAGAGATGTTGTCGTCGGTGAAGACAAACTCCTGGAGCGGACGCAGCGTCCAGCCGGCTTGATTATGCTTCAGCTGAAAGACCACGCCGTCGTTATCGTAGGTGCAATGAACACCGCCTAGCTCGGTGCTTCCGTACAAGTTTCCGGCCCGGTCCCAGATGAGTGTGCTGGTCGGGAAGTCTCCGTCGGCACAGCCGGTGAAGTTGTGGATAACGGTGTAGGTCTGCGCGTGTGCCTCGCTCCCGTGGGCGATCATCAATACCGCGATTGTCATGACTGCAATCGTCACCCAGAAATCGATTCCGCGCACCCGCCAGTTCGTTTGCTCCGTGCGCATGTGCATGACCTTCCCTTCTCGAAGTGGCTTCATCAAGACAAGCACCGCCGTTCCAGGATGCAGGTTGGAGTTGAAAATCGAAGCTGGGATCTGCCGCGGCGTTGTCGTGCTGATCCCCTTTACGCCCCGGATGGTGAACCAGAGTATCACGGCTATCAGCAGGACAACCTAATTCTGGATTACGGGCTAGTGAGCCGGCAGCAAGGGGGTCGACGTCGTGGTTTCAAGGTGAATGCGAATCCGGCGATCGCATAAATCGTCCGAAAAGAAAGGGCATCGTCTCAGGTGCGATCAATGCCGGGTGATGGACCACAGGTGAAACTCTTTCCTTTAGACTCTTCTCATGGCTGCACCACGGGAAGTGGAAGTCAAATTCCTTGTCTCCGATCTGAAGGTGCTGGAGAAAAAGCTGCGGGAGAACGGGTTCCGCTGTGAGACGCCTTCCACGCACGAGGTCAACACGCTGTACGATCTGCCTGGGCAGAAGCTGCGCCGCAGGGGCGAGTTGTTGCGGTTGCGATGTTATGGCGACGAGTGGACGCTCACGCATAAGACCAAGGGCAAGATTGGGCGGCACAAGTCTCGCGGCGAGCTGGAGACGGGGCTGGCGGATGGCAAAGCGATGGACGCCATGCTGCGCGCGCTTGGTTATTCGCCATCGTTTGCGTACGAAAAGTATCGCGCGGAGTGGAGCGATGACGAAGGCAAGGTGACGCTCGATCGCACCCCTATCGGCAACCTTGCCGAGATTGAAGGGAAAGCGCGGTGGATTGATCGCACGGCGCGGGCGCTGGGGATCGCGTCGAACGAGTACATCACGAAATCGTATGCTGAACTTTTTTTCGAGTGGAAACGTAAGAGTAAGTGCAAGGCAAAGAACATGACATTCCGCGAGTGCGGGAAACGCGGGGACTAGGGGTGGAGACTAGCAGGGCCTGCACAAGGGATCGAACGTCGAACCGAGGTTGCTGAAGCATCGAATTTCCGCGGAAGCCTGCGCCGGCTCCGGGGTTTAGACCTAGCCGGGCCTGAACCGGAGCCGGAGGCGGCGACTTTCCTGGTGCCTTGTGCCGTCCTATAGCACTCCGGCCCAAATCTCGAAGACACGGAACCGGGCACTCACCTCATGCGCACCCGTCGCTCCACAACATCCTCGCAAACGGTTGTCGCTCACAGGCCGCTGTGACCTCCGCACTTTTGCGCCGCCCGTAACAGGAAGATTCTCGAAGTAGGAAGCCGTGTTCCGGTTTCCGAAGAATCCGGGGGGTTCGCACCGGCAGCAACTCTTTACGGCGCATTTTTTCTTGCCGCCTTGCTGATCCGTCATCTCAATTCTCGCTTGCTGTCTGGCAGCTGAACCCACGCCCAATCCAATTCATGCGGAGGCGAATCATGGCAATCACGAAGCAGGATGCGCTCGACTACCACCAGGGGACACGGCCGGGCAAGGTGGAAGTTGTCTCGACGAAACCGTGCTACACGCAGAGAGATCTGAGTCTCGCCTACACCCCAGGCGTGGCCGAGCCCTGTCTGGAGATCGAAAAGAATCCTCAGGACGCATTCAAGTACACGGCAAAGGGAAACCTTGTGGCGGTTGTCACCAACGGCACCGCAGTGCTTGGACTGGGCGACATCGGCGCGCTCGCAGGCAAGCCGGTGATGGAAGGCAAGGGTGTCCTCTTTAAGAGATTCGCGGACATCGATGTGTTCGATATCGAGCTGAACACAAAAGATGCGGACGAGATCATCAAAGCCTGCCAGCTGCTGGAGCCGACCTTTGGCGGAATCAACCTGGAAGATATAAAAGCTCCGGAATGTTTCTATATCGAAGAAACCTTAAAGAAGACGATGAAGATTCCGGTGTTCCACGACGACCAGCATGGCACCGCCATCATTTCGGGCGCGGCGCTGGCCAATGCGGTGGAACTGACGGGCAAGCGGCTGGACCAGATCAAAGTTGTGGTCAACGGTGCGGGTGCGTCCGGCATCGCCTGCGCTGAGCACTACGTCTGCATGGGCGTGAAGCGCGAGAACATCACGCTGGTCGACACCAAGGGCGTGATCTACAAAGGCCGCAAGGAAGGGATGAATCCTTATAAGGAGCGCTTCGCAAAGGAGACCGCGGCGCGGACGCTGGCCGATGCGGTGAAGGGTGCGGATTGCCTGCTGGGCCTATCCAAAAAGGGCGCGTTTACGCCCGCGATGATTGCATCGCTCGCTCCAAGGCCGGTGGTCTTCGCGATGGCGAATCCCGATCCCGAAATAAGTTATGAGGAGGCGCGCGCCGTACGCGATGACATCATCGTGGCGACGGGACGCTCAGATTATCCGAACCAGGTGAATAACGTGCTTGGGTTCCCGTTCATCTTCCGCGGCGCGCTCGACGTACACGCCACCACGATTAACGAAGAGATGAAGCTGGCGGCGACGTATGCGCTGGCGGCGCTGGCAAAGGAAGATGTGCCGGATTCCGTCTGCCGGGCGTATGGCGTGGAATGCCTGAAGTTCGGCGTCGATTACATCATCCCGAAACCGTTTGATCCGCGGGTACTGGTGTGGGAGGCGGCGGCCGTAGCGAAGGCGGCGATGGAAACGGGCGTCGCGCAAAACCCGGTCAACATAGCCGAGTATCGCGAGCAGCTGGAGAAGCGGCTGGGCAAGGCGCACGAGCTGATGCGCACGATGATCCACAAAGCGCAGGCGAATCCGAAGCGGGTGGTTTTCCCGGAAGGCAATCATCAGAAGATCCTGCGCGCCTGTCATGTGCTCATCGAGGAAAAGATTGCGGTTCCGATCCTGCTGGGCAGAACAAACGAGATCCAGCGTAAGGCGGCGGAGATGGGCATCCCGCTGGCGGGCGTTACGATCATCGAGCCGGAGACGGCGCCGCGGCGTCAGGAGTATGTGAATGAGCTGTACCGGCTGCGGCAGCGGCGCGGAGTGACACTGGGCGCGGCGGATGAGCTGATGAACGATCGCAACATCTTTGGCTCGATGATGGTGCGCATGGGCGATGCCGATGCGATTGTGTCCGGGGTGACGCAGAACTATCCGGATACGATCCGGCCGGCGCTCCAGGTGATCGGCGTGCGCGAGGGGCTGCATAAAGTCTCCGGAGTGTACATCGTCATCACGCGGAAGGGCGGACTGTACTTCCTCGCCGACGCTACGGTGAACATTGAGCCCACCGCTGAAGACCTCGCAGAGATCGCACTCTCCACGGCGCAGGAGGCGCGGCGCTTCGACGTCGAACCGCGTGTGGCGATGCTCTCGTTCTCCAGCTTCGGCAGCACCAAGCATCCGCTCTGCGAGAAAGTGCGCCGTGCGGCCGAGCTGGCGCGCTATGCCGACCCGACGTTGATGATCGACGGTGAGGTGCAGGCACACATTGCAGTCAGCGGAAAGAAGCTGGAGGCGGCATTCCCGTTCTCTGCCCTGAAGGGCGGCGCAAATGTGCTCATCTTCCCCGATTTGCAGTCGTGCAACATTGCTTGCAAGTTGCTGGGGCCGATCGGCGGCGCGGAAGTGGTCGGGCCGATTCTGGTGGGTATGGCGAAGCCTGTGCACCTGCTGCAACGCGGGGTCGAGGTGGAAGAGATCGTCAACATCGCGACGATTGCTGTAGTCGATGCGCAGGACTGTGCGATGCCGGTGAGCACTCGGGTGGCCGCTGCTGTAGCGAGTGTCGGATAACTGTCAGGGACATCCAGCGGGCTAAGGCGCGTCAGCGATGGCGCGCCTGCTTGTTTTACACCTCATCTCAGTCGCAGATAACCACTACATTGACGGCGCCGTGCTCTTCGTCGGCGCAGCTGGAGCGAAGACGAAGGTCTGCGTCGTATGGATCTTCGAGCCCGGCTGAAGAAGATCGAACAGCAATTCCTGCGGTGCCGCGGATGAGAACTCGACGTCGTAGGTTTCCCCTACGGTGACGGTGAGCTGCGCCTTGCTGGGCTGGACCGATTGCGGCGGAAGAGCAGCGCCGTCCTTGGCGACGATCCGCCATTCGGTTGGACCTTTCGGGTCGCGCAGAGAGATCTGCATGGCTTGCTGGTCGGTGGAGATGTTAATCAGGCGGAAGCGATACTTCTTCCCCACTTCCAATTGCAGAGTCTTGTTCTGGGGAGTTCCGTTGATCAATGCCATTCGCTGCAGAGCGCCAAATTCTCCGATGCTGAAGAGGAAGATGCGATCGCTGTCGGGATCGAATTTCTTGCCGGGCGGAAGCACGATGAGCGGGCCATAAACACCATTCACTAGTTGCAGCTCATCATGCCAATGGGTGTGATAAATGAAGGTGCCGGCGCGTGGCGGCGTCATACGCGCGACGAACGAAGAGCCGGGCGCGATGGGCGGCGTCGTCTGCGTGGCTTCGCCGGTCCAACCGGGCACGCCGTCGTAATAGCTTTCGAGCTCGATTCCGTGCCAATGAATCGCGGTGGGCGTCTGCAGTTTGTTGATCACTTCAATCTCCACCGGCTGACCCTGCGTGAGCACGATGGGAGGGCCGATCAATCCCGGTGGAGGCGGATCCGCGGTTAACGAAGCGTCGTGCAGTTGAAGGGCATAGCGAGGCGCGCCACTGCGCTCGCTGATCTCCAATTGCAGCTTGCGGTCCGCGTGCCATGCGGGCTTGGCGACGGACGCAGTCGGGCCGCGGACCGTGATCCCGAGGACGAGCTGACCCATGCCGGTTGCCTCGTGGTCGCTCATGTGGTGGTCTGAAGCTGTCTGGGCAGCCTCGACGGACAATCCGGGGACGTCCGGCACTATGGCCGGGTTCATGTGGATCATCATGTGGCAGTGGAAGAGCCAGCGGCCTGGACGGTCGGGCGACCAGCTCATGTCGAAGGTCTCGCCCTGCGCGATGCGTTGCGTCACGACCATGGGACGCGAATCGCCGCTATAGGTCTGGAGTTGCCCTCCACGATTGAAGGCGTCGATGCGGTAGTAGAAGCCGTGCAGGTGCAGGGCATGCGGTTCGTTGCTGGCATTGATCCAGCGCCAGTGCACCGGCTGGCCGACTTCGTAATCAAAGCGCTGGGTGTAAGGCCAGGATTTTCCGTTGATGGTTGCCAGATTCTGTTTCGCGCCTGGACCGGGATGCTCCGACATCAGTTCGATGACGAAGATCTCGTCGGGCAGCGTGGAGCCCGGTGGATCGATGACGAATGCTCCGGTCAGTTCTGAGTCGATACCGTAGCGTGACTTCACATCCTCGCTGTCGGTTGCGGCCCAATAGTTGAAAAGCCCGGGCGTTGTGGCTTTGAAGCGAACGTGCGCGGTTCCTCCAGGAGCAACCTCGATAACGACGTCGTTACGGGCGCTGATATCCACCAGGCCGTGGACGGTTATCTGCCTGGTTATTGCGTTGTGGATCGATGCGTCGATCTCGGTCCCTTGTGAAACGCGGATCAGCGGACCGGGATTCTGTAGGGACTTCCCGCGCTCACCGAAGGCGTACACCGCCAGGCCGACGCCGTCATCGGCTTCCGGGTGCCAAAGGCCCTTTGCAACCTCAAGTTGAATCGTCAAAACGCCGGCGTGAAGGAGACCCGCGGGACTATGGTTCCCATTGGCGAGGATCGGAGGCACAGGCTCCGCGCCGTGCGCGAGGTTGCAAGCGCACACGAAGAGTACCAGCCATCGCCAAAGCAGCCTGAACCCTGAGGAGGTCATAGACACCAGCTAAGTGCTGTAGGAGCGGTAGCCACATTGAACCACAGGTAGCGGCAGCTGACTACGGAAATTAAGGCAAAGCACGGGCGCGGTGGCCGTTCAACGCCGTGCCGGTTGCGCGGTAGCGGATTCCGCGCGCTGCTGGCCCGGGCTGGCTGCTCGATTGAACTCAAAGGCCGCGTTGATGAGTGAAATGTGCGAAAGGGCCTGCGGGAAGTTGCCCAGCTGTCGCTTACCTCTCGGATCGTATTCCTCGGCCAACAAGCCGACATCATTGCGAAGTGAGATCAGGCGATCGAAGAGGCGTTTTGCATCGTCGCTGCGTCCAAGCATCTTCAATGCGCTGACCATCCAGAAGCTGCACGCGAGGAACACGCCTTCGCCCGCAGGAAGGCCGTCGTCGACGTGTTCTGTGCGATAGCGCAAAACGAAGCCATCGACGGTGAGGCGCTTTTCGATCGCTTCGATGGTGGCGCGCACTCGTGGATCGCTGCAGGGCAGGAAACCAACCTGCGGAATCAGAAGCAACGAGGCGTCGAGCTGATCGGATCCGTAAGACTGCGTGAAGGTCCCCAGTTGCGCATTGAATGCCTTCTCGCAGACATCGCGATGGATCCGGTCGCGCAGCTCGCGGCAGCGGTTCAACTCTGCGGCCTTCAGATGGTAGACCTCTGAGGCCTTGACCGAGCGATCAAAAGCTACCCAGGCCATCATCTTCGAATAGGTAAAGTGCTGAGGCTCGCCCCGTATCTCCCAGATACCCTCGTCAGGCTCTTGCCATATCTGCTCAAGGTGAGCATTCAACGCGCTATGCAGATTAAGCTCGTCGTCGCTCGGGGGGATGCTTGCTAAATGAGCATGCAGTAAAGCATCGGCAATCTCGCCGTAGACGTCGAGCTGCAGCTGCTCGGAGGCAGCATTGCCGATGCGCACCGGCTTAGAGCCGCCGTATCCGCTCAGCCAGGGCACTTCCCATTCCAGCAGATTGCGTTCGCCGCGAATGCCGTACATGATCTGCACCTGATCGGGACTGCCGGCCACGGCGCGCAGCAGCCAGTCGCGCCAGTCGCGAGCTTCCTCGTAGTAGCCGGCATTCATCAAGGCGAGCAGGGTGAAGGTGGCGTCGCGCAGCCAGCAATAGCGGTAGTCCCAGTTGCGCTGGCTACCAAGCCATTCCGGCAAAGAAGTCGTCGGAGCGGCGACAATTCCCCCGGTATAGCGGTAGGTCAACGCCTTTAGCGTGATCAGGGATCGCTCGACCTCGTTGGCGTACTCACCGTGAAGTTGCGCGCGCGAGGTCCAGTCCTGCCAGAAGTTGATCGTGTCGCGGAGGGCCGCTTCGGGCTCGACGCATTGCGGAATTTCATTGTAGGAAGGCCCGTAGGTGAGAACGAAAGTTGCCGATTCACCTTCATGAATGGTGAAGTCGGCGACCGTCTTGAGATCCTCGCCGCGAATCGGTGCGCTGGTGCGAAACACTGCCATGTCGGGGCCGGCAATGGCACGCAGCGCGCCGTCGTCCATCCGCGTGACCCAGGGAACGGTGTGCCCATAATCAAAACGGAGGACCAGTTCCATGGACATGGCAACGTTGCCCTTCAATCCGCGCACGATGCGGACGACGTCAGGATTACGCTCGCGCAGCGGCATGAAATCGAGCAGCACGGCCCAGCCGTCGCCGGTCTCGAACGTAGTTTCCAGTACGAGCGTGTGATCCAGATAGCGACGCGAGCAGCGGGCCGGGCCTTTGGGAGCGATGGACCAGTGGCCGTTCTCTTCTGTGCCGACAAGAGCGGCGAAGCATGCGGGAGAGCCAAAGTGCGGCCAGCAGAGCCAGTCGATGGAGCCCTGGCGGCTGACCAGGGCCGCAGTTTCACAATCGCCGATGAGCGCGTAGTCCTCGATGGGAACGGGCATGGTGGTGAGATGCAGAGAAGAGGTTCCGCGGACCATTTCGAGCGGTAGATAAGAGCATGAACACGGGGTTTGCGGCCCGGCCCCTGGGCAATTGCGGGGTAAAGCGGAGGCACGGGTAGCGCGACGTTTGTCCGGTCGGCAGATGAGGTTCAGGCGGTCTTTGGACAGGGTTTTGCACAGCTCCACACCGCGTTTTCCTCTGGTATCTGAATCGTCATCAGCCTCAACGCTGGAAATGCCGGCTTGCCTCCTTCAAACTGGGACGATGGCCAACCCGGGGGATTTTGCGCATACGTTGAAGGAGCAGGCTGACATCGTCCGCATTGTGGGCGAGTACGTCAAACTGCGCAAAAGCGGGGCGCAGAATTTTCAGGGACTCTGCCCATTTCATCAGGAGAAGACGCCGTCGTTTTCGGTACATGCCACGCGGCAGTTCTTCCATTGCTTCGGGTGCGGCGCGTCGGGGGACGTGTTCGCGTTCGTCCAGAAGATCGAGAACATAACTTTCCCCGAGGCGGTACGGCTGATTGCCGAGAAGCTGAAGGTACCGCTGCCGAAGATGAGTTATGCCTCGCCCGAAGAAGCGCGGGTGGCGAAGCTGCGTGGCGGTTTGATCGACATTCACGAGCGCGCCTGCGCATTTTTTCAGGAGCAGCTACGCCGGCCCGAGGCGGCGCATGCGCGCGAGTATCTGGCATCGCGCGGCCTTACGCCGGAGCAGATTGCGGAGTTTAGCATTGGCTTCGCGCCGGATTCGGGATTTGTACTGAAGGATGCACTGCGGAGGCAGTTTGATGAAGAGCTACTGCGGGAGTCGGGGCTTTTGTCCTGGAAGGAAAAAAGCCAGTTCTCGGAAAAGCAGTTGTCGGTTGTCAGTTCTCAGTTGTCGGAAGAAGACCCGAGTGGCTCGCCGACAACTGACAACCGACAACTGGCAACCGCCTACTCCCGCTTCCGCAATCGCGTGACGTTTCCTATCGCGAATGAATCGGGGAAGATCATCGCGTTCACCGGAAGAACGCTTTCCAGCGACGAGAAGGCCGGACCCAAGTACCTGAACTCGCCGGAGACGCCGATCTATTCGAAGTCGCGGGTGCTGTTCAATCTCGACAAAGCGAAGGAGTGGATACGGAAGTTCGAGTATGCAATTCTTGTCGAAGGTCAGATGGATTGTATTTCCGTTTACAACGCCGGCTTTCAGAACGTGATTGCCAGCTCGGGGACGGCGTTCACCGAGGTGCAGGCGAAACTGCTCGGACGCTTCAGCAAGAACATCATCGTGAACTTCGACCCAGATACGGCAGGCGCAGCTGCAGCGGAGCGATCGCTGGCGCTGCTGGTCAGCGAAGATTTTCAGATCAAGGTGCTCACGCTGGATGCCGGTCTCGATCCGGACCTTTACATCCGGCGCAAGGGTCGCGATGCCTACGAAGAAGCTCTACGCCGTTCACAAAAGTATTTTGACTATCTCATCGAGCGGGCGCGCAAGCTCTTCCCTGCCCGGACTCCGGAGAGCAAGGTCAAAGCGGTGAATTACTTATTACCGCATATTCAGCGGGTACCCAGCCGCATCGTTCGCGACGAGTGGGCTACGGAGATCTCGCATCGGCTGGGAATTGATTCGGCGGTACTGCGGCAGGAGTTGCGTCATGCGGCGTCGTCTCGCTCGGCTTCGCGCGTGAGTGCCGGGAGTGGCGGCGGGTTAATGGATGCCGAGCGCGTGCTGATTCACGCGCTCACGACTCAGCAGCTGGGCCATGATCCACTCACCAGCCGCGAAGGTCAGGACCTGGATTTCGAGCCGGCCCGACAGGCGCACTTCGCGCTCACGCGCGAGCGGCTGCATGAAGAGTCAGCGGCGAAGGCGTTGATCGATGCCCTACTGATGGCACATGAGCAGGGGCTGGATGCGATGTCGTTACCGCTGGAGGAGGCAGACCGTAGTCTGCTGGCGACGGTGCTGATGGATGAGCACGAGGAGTTGACGGCGGAGTTGCTGGAGAGTGCGATCCGGTCGTTGCGGCGGAGGCGTGGGCAGCGCGAGTTGGAGCAGCTACAGCGGCGCGTGAAGGAGCTGGAGGCAAAAGAAGATGTGATGTCGCGAGCGCAGCTGGCACAGGAGAAACTGCGATTGCGGCAGGCGATGCGATCGTTGCAGGAAAGCCAGGTGTGATGGAGCCCGCAGAGCCATAGGTGAGCGCGGAGAAAGCCTCCCACCCAAGCAAAGACGGCTTGGGTGGGACACCCGGAGCGAAGCGTCAAAAATCCTCAACGGACTTGAATGTCAGACACGGCGCGATAAGCGAATCATCATAATCGGTGCCATGTTGTGTATGCGGCCACCTTTGCCGAACTACCAAGGTGACCATTGCCGACGGCGCAGGCTTTTCCTCTTCAATTACAGGGCTGTACAAAGTGACCACAAGGTCGGTGCCCGACAGCGTCATCACGTTGTACTTCTTGGTGTAATCACCTGGATAGCTGCACGAAATGTTATACGGCGCAACGTCGTTAACCCAACCCTGGGGGTTCTCAGGGCTTTGAAAGCCCTTTGCCGGAGTCAGGTAGACTTGCTGAATTTCCCACCCGGAACTTCCCAAGAAGTTCAAACGAATTGTCCACTTCGGGTCCATCCCCTCAGGTAAGAAGTCCTTATGCCCAGTAAAGTTAGGCCCAGGACAAAACATATTAATATTGTCGTTGGTCTTCCAGGTCACAGTCCGATAAGGCGGTAGAGGGAAGGCGGCCCGTCCGTCAAGGCTATTACCGTGGAACGGCTTACTCGCGCACGTAGATGGATTAATCGACGTTTCGACGTTCGCTAGATTGTGAGTAGTGAGATTGATTATGGTGAGGGACCACCACCAGTAAACAGTAGGCATGATGCCTCGGTCCGGCGGGTAGCTGGAGGAAACCTGGGCTGCGGCTGGCATGGCCGTCGCGATGAGTAACCCCAGCAACAGGGCCAGAGCTAATATGCTTCTTTGGCTGGCAGACATAGCTCATTTCTCCTTTCCTCAGTGCGACTGCGGGTGCAGTAGCCGCGCTTTGAGTTCGTCAGCTATCAAGTGCACTACCAGGCGCTCTTGTTGCGTGGGGAGCCTGCCCGTTCCCATGGTGCGAACCATCTCGTAAAGCACCTGTTCTTGCGCGGGAGCGAGATCCTGGAGGATGGAGCGGAGCACGAGAAGTCCCGGACGCCCCTGTTTCTCGAGGAGTTCCCGGATCCTGCCGGCGCCCGCCTGTAACAGGAACAGCTGCATCGTGCCCATGGGAACCTCGTTTAACGATGGACGCGGAGCAAGGCCTGGCATGGCGCCGACGACAAAATCCTGCGCCCGCACCACCGTGACCGTGACCACAGGTTCGCGTCCCAGAGCGCAAATGTCATCATTAGAACCGCACGGGTACGCCTTAAAACCCCGCAGCAGACCGACCTCCACTACTAAATTTGCTTCAGCAGCAGAGTAAGGACCATGGCTGCCGTCAGGGCTGGGCCCGGCATAGCGCGCCGGCCATAGGGAATACACTGCATCGCCGGTAGTCGTCAGGGTGGACGGGTCGCAGGCGAGGCCAGACAGGACACATAGACTGTTCGGGTTGGGAACTACATAGGATGCTACCCACATCTTGCGCCCGTCGTCTCCCCGCGTGTTTTCCGTAGAAGTACTCCATGTGGCTGCCGTTGCCTTTCCCAATTCGACCATGGACAGGTATTGTTGAATCCACAAAGGAATAACCTCCCCCCCGGATCCAATGAGGGCGACGGTCATGAACACGGCATGGAGTGAGGCCTTAAGTTCAGGTAGCCAATGGGCGGTTTGCTTGGCCCCAGTACCGTTTCGATACATCCATAGGCCCACTTGGACGTCTTGAGAGACGGGGTCGGAGCAGATCGACCCGTCGTAATTACACGGTCTGTACGGTACCCCTTTTACGGTGAAATGGACCCAGTTGTCGAGGTTGGCTGGTGGATCAATCGGGGAATGCGGCAGATCGCTAAAAGAAAACACCACCGGATACGGGTGAGAGGTCGTGTCTATGTAGTTCGCGACATAGCCCGGATCGCCTGGCTTGAGGAAGTCCTGTTCCGGAAGGCCGGGGATAATCCCCACCGGAACGAACATAAATCTGTTAAGGTCCTCAAGTGTCATCTCCGTTTCATTACGGGCAGTGATAGACCAGTCCTGAAATACGATGTCGTACGGGGTCGCATTCATTACTAGTACGGTGATGCTGTCCGATACCCCGTTGTAAACTGCCAGATCGGCGTTCGTTGGCGGTGTCGTGGAGTTTACGTCTGGTTTAGGCCGCCTATACTGCCCCTGGGCGCCGACCCCCAGCAGCAGGAAACATAACGAGACAAAAATCCTGAATGATCGTTGTCTCATAAAGCTTCTCCTTTCTGAATCGTTGCCCGAACCAAGGCGGAACGCCTCGGCGCCCGCAACCTGGTTTGTGCGAGGCCCTTGGTATTGCTGCCCGTGGGCTGCAAGGCCCAGGAGGAGCAGGTTGAGCGTCAAAGTTTGCTAGTCGTTGGTTGCGCCAAGAAAGGGAGTAGCGACCAAGGACAGGGAGAAACCCTGGTGGAGGATTCTGGTGACCACATCGATCCTGTCACCACTTCAAAATCAGGATGCATCTAGAGCCGCTGGGAAACAAGCGCATAGCGCAAGTTCAGGTTTTTCCGGGACCGTTTTGGAACGGTTTGCTGAGGGACGCAAGGTCGCAACCCAATGGCAGGTCGGGAGAGGCGGTGATGCGACACTCCTCTCCCTTGCCCCAACCGGACGTTCAGGTTTCTCGCGTCCCCGAATCAACCATCAACTGGTAATGCCTGTTTACCTCAGGGCGAGCTTACGGGTTCCGCAGGAAGCCGTGATGCAGGTTGCCCGCGTCAATATATTGTCCGACGATCGCGCCAAACAGGTTGGGGGTCGCCGGAATAGTGCCCTGGCCAGAGGCCGTTCCTGCCCCCGGAGCGTCGAAGGTGGTGATAGCTCCGAACCGGCTGCGCACGAAGCCGTGATTCACGCCGCTCGCGTCGATGTATTGGCCTGTAATCTCTCCCAGCAGGTCGATGCCCTCAGGTACGGTGCCTTGCCCAGAACCTGTACCCGCTGCCGAAACGTTGAAGGTGGTGATGTCGCCGGAGCGACCACGCAAGAAGCCGTGATTCACGCCGCTCGGATCGATGTAGTTTCCTGTGATCGTCCCCAGGTCGCTGATGCTTGAGCCGCCGGTGCCCTGGCCGGAGCCCGTGCCTGCTCCGCTGACGTCGAACTCGGTGATGGTGCCGTTGCCAGCGCGTACGTAGCCGTGAAGCGCGCCGCTCGCGTCAAAATAAGTTCCGGTGACCGACCCGTCCCGATTGAGGGCGCTAGCCACTGCGGTATTCGTGGATACGGAGCCCACGGGATCGAATGAGGTGAAGGTCGTGTAAGGCGGAGCGGTAACGAAGCCGTGAGATATACCGCTTGCGTCAATGTAGTATCCGGCGATCTCCCCTCGCAGGTTGATGTTGCCCGCGATCGTGCCCTGGCCGGCGCCTTGCCCGGCGTCGGGCTCGTTCAAAATCGTAAAGGTCGTGAACGGAGCAGCCGTCACGAAGCCGTGAGAGACGTTACTTGCGTCAACGTAGAAACCTGTAATCACTCCAAACATGTTGATGCCGAAAGTAATCGTGCCCTGGCCCGCGGCTGTCCCCGCGCCCGGGGCATTAAATTCGCTGAAGGTGCTGGGCGAAGCGCAGCCGGAAACACACTGAAAGCCGTGAAAGACGTTGCCTGAGTCGACGAAGGAACCTACGACAGTCCCCTGCTGGTTGATGCCGAAGCCCCCCGTGCCCTGGCCGGCGCCTGTGCCCGCGCCCGGAGCGTCGAAGGTGGTGATGCTTTGAGCGGTTGCTAAACCACATGCAAGAAGTACGGCACCTACTACTTTCCAAAGTTGTAGTCGATTCATAACTCCTCCTGAGTTGATTTCATGTGAGTGGCCATGGTGGAAACCTCTAGAAGCAGTGGCTCGTGTTCGGTTGTTCTCTTATCGGCCTGGTGAGGGAAGGCGTTGCGGCTGCCAGCCCGCTTACTTTGCGACAGCGCTGAGTCTGTTCTGCCTTGGCCTTCCAGCCAGGCAGTGGAACGCAGAGCAGAAGAGTGCGCAGTTGCGTGCACGGGGTGTACGAAGGCATGCGGGCTGCCACCAACTTCCGCGACATGCCGTCTGACCCTGCCTTTCGTTACGGCACGAATGAAATCAGAGATGGACTACTCGCGGTGCAGTGCGATTGCATGAGAGCGGTCATGGGAAGTAGCGCTCGTTCGCAGATCGGACTGCGGAAAGCCGACGGACGTCTACAAGAAACCACACCTTGGCGGCGGCGATTCTATGGGAAATAAGAGAATGCTAGTGTTATACAACCAGTTGTATCTCACAACTAGTTATTGTTTATTGTTGTTGGGGTTACTTTTGGAAATTAGCTGCCGGCAATGAGGCTAATGGCGTCCTGTCGCTCCAACTGCAACGGCTGTTGAAAAGGAAGAATTAGCGGGAAACGGCGACCATCATTTGCCAACAATGCAACCAGTTATTATCTGCAACCAGTTGTACAATTACTTCAGGCAGGAAATGTCAAGCTGGAGGGGAGGCAGAGTGCGCAAAGATCACAGGTCAGGCTGTGTTATCAACCTGATGGTCGAGATGTTTGGCGATCAGTGGAGCCTGCTCATCATCCGCGACATCATTTTCCAGGATCGCAGGCATTTTCGCGAACTCCTGACCAAGTCTGCGGAAGGGATTGCGTCGAATATTCTGGCTGATCGTCTTCAGCGACTGGTCAAGCAAGGCATCATCGTCAAGTCTCACGATCCCAGCCATAAACAGAAAGCCATCTACAGTCTTACCGAAAGAGGCATTGGATTGCTGCCTCTTCTGATGGAGATGGTTGAGTGGGGACACGCCTATTGGCCAGCCTTTCGGCCGATTGGTCTGGCTCGGGTCCTGGAAGAAGGAGGGCCGAAGCGGAGGGCAGAATTTATGGCTGAGCTTCGCAAAGCGCATCTTCGGAAGCCAAGCGCCCAGAAAAAGGCCCGCGTCCTGACGAGATCTACGCGTATTTCTGCGAGGCGGAAGCTTCAGGCGGCATGCGACGCGGAAATGGCGAAAAGAAAGCAGTTGCCGATCACCGGCAACAGATCCAGATCGCGTGGAAGCGCCTGACAGAAATCCGAAACTCCAGGCTATCCCGTGAACCCTATTCCAGAGTGGAAACATCTAATTTTCTAGGGGTTACGCATATATTGCAGCGATTTGTGTGCAACGGGCTAAGCCCGACAGGTCGTAACCCAAAGAAAAGGCTAGGGCGGCGGGCCTACGCCATGATAGAATCTGAAAGTTTCTGCATATGCCGGTACAGGCAGTACCGCTCCCGCCGCAGTGTGCACACAACTAACGCGCACCTCCAGGTGACGCCACGGTAGAGGAATTTCCGCTTTGGCTCTTGATGACAAGTTCGACGATATCAAAAAACTGATCGATGTGGGTAAGGAGAAGGGCTACCTCACGTACAACGAGGTGAACGATCTCATCCCGCACGATATGCATTCCCCCGACGACCTCGAGGACTTGCTGACCACCATCGGCACGCAGGGCATTGACGTGCTCGAAGGGCCCAAGATGGGCGGCGACAAGAAGTTCGAGGACATGGAAGCCGGCGAGGACATGGAGCTGGATCTCTCGCCCGGCACGCTGGAGAAAACCAACGATCCGGTTCGCATGTATTTACGTGAGATGGGCACGGTCCCGCTGCTCACCCGCGAAGGCGAAGTAGAAATCGCCAAGCGCATCGAGCGCGGACAGCTCCGCGTTCTGAAGGCGCTCTCGCGCTCGCCCATCGTGATCCGCGAGATCATCTCCATCGGCGACGACCTCAAGCGCGGCGTGCGCTCCATCAAGGAGATCGTGCTCTTCGACGAAGAGGAGATCACCGAAGAGGTGGTCAACAATCGCCTGCAGGACACAACCGGCCGCATCGACGATCTGGCCAAGCACTACAAGAAAGCCATCCAGCTGGCCGACAAGCTTGCCGGGATCGTGCAGAAGAAGCGGCCGCGCGACTATCGCCGCTGCTACTGGACGCTGGGGCGCGAGCAGATCATGGTCTCGCGCGGCATTCGCGGCCTGGGCTTCACCAACACCGAGCGCAAGCGCCTGATCGATCGCGTCAACAAGACGGTCGACAGCATGCGCGGGCTCGACAAACAGGCGGCCAACTTCGACAAGCGCGCCGAGGCCACGCGCTCCGACGAGCAGAAGAAGGAGTACCGCAAGCAGGCGCGCCAGATCCGCGCCGACCTGGAGCGCATGGAGCACGACGCGGGCGCCAGCTTCACCGAGCTGAAGCGCACGCAGCGCGAGATCGTCCAGGGCGACGTCGATGCCGAGTACGCCAAGCGCGAGCTCATCGAAGCCAACCTGCGACTGGTGGTCTCCATCGCGAAGAAGTACACCAATCGCGGCCTTCAGTTCCTCGACCTGATTCAGGAAGGCAACATCGGCCTGATGAAAGCCGTGGACAAGTTCGAGTATCGCCGCGGCTACAAGTTCTCGACCTACGCGACGTGGTGGATCCGTCAAGCCATCACCCGCGCCATCGCCGACCAGGCGCGCACCATCCGCATTCCGGTGCACATGATCGAAACCATCAACAAGCTGATCCGCACCTCGCGGCAGCTGGTGCAGGAACTCGGACGCGAGCCTACCTCGGAAGAGATCGCCAAGAGGATGGACATCCCTGTGGCGAAGGTGCGCAAGGTGCTGAAGATCGCGCAGGAGCCCATCTCGCTGGAGACGCCCATCGGCGAAGAGGAAGATTCGCACCTTGGCGACTTCATCGAGGACCGCGCGGTGGTTTCGCCGGCCGAAGCGGTGATCAACGTCAACCTCAAAGAGCAGACGGCGCAAGTGCTGCGCACGCTCACGCCTCGCGAGGAAAAGGTGATCAAGATGCGCTTCGGGCTGGAAGACGGCAGCGAGCACACGCTCGAGGAAGTCGGCCAGTCATTCGCCGTCACCCGCGAGCGCATTCGCCAAATCGAAGCCAAGGCGCTGCGCAAGCTGCGTCATCCCTCGCGCTCACGCAAGCTGCGGGCGTTTATGGACGGCGTGCACGACTAGAGGCAGTTGTCGGTTGTCGGTTGTCAGTTGTCAGTTGCCGGTTGTCAGTGAGCGGGGCGCGATGAGCGCCCCGTTCTTTTTTGGGGACTCATACGCCTGACGAGTGTCTTAATGCTCGGGTGCCCCACCCGCCGCGATAGCGCCTCTTTGCAACGGTCAATGAAACCTTCCGGCACAGCTTTGCGTAGTAGGAACGGCGGCGGAGCCGCCATTTTATGGGGACAAAGCAGTCAAGAAGGAGACGACATGGGCAGCGACACGATCGGTCTGTCGAAGGTGATGATTGGACCCAAAGGATTGCGCGCAGGATGGCGGCTGCTGATTTTCCTGCTGATGCTGGTCGCGATGGGCGCCGTGGCGCGTGCGATTATCATCCGGTTTCTGATCCCGGCGGGATTTGCGCCCGAGAAGCTCACGCCATCCAGTGTCGCCGTACAGGATGCTATTTTCGTACCCATCGTTGCGCTGGCTGCATGGGTCATGAGCAAAATCGAAAGACGCGAGATCGGTCAGTATGGCCTGCCCCTGCAAAAAGGAGTGATAAAGCACCTGTGGTTGGGATTGTGGATCGGCTTCCTCGCCAACAGCGCAACTGTGCTCATCATTTACCTGCTGCATGGGCTTGAGATCGCGAGTCCTACGATTCACGCCACCACGATTCTGATGTCGGCGGCTGCCTGGGCCGGGGCATTCCTGTTAGCGGCCATAGCTGAGGAGTTTCTGTTTCGCGGGTATGCGCAGTTTACGCTGACGACTGGCATAGGCTTCTGGCCCGCGGCAGCGGCCCTCTCAGCTCTCTTCGGATTGGGCCACCTGAGCAACCAAGGGGAAAACCTACTGGGCGGGCTGTCGGTCGTGTCGTTCGGACTGTTGTTGTGTTTGTTCCTGCGCCGCACCGGAACTCTATGGTGCGCGGTGGGCTTTCACATCGGCTATGACTGGAGTCAGACATTCTTCTATGGGGTGCCCAACAGCGGACTTGCCCCGTCGCACAATCTCTTCCACGTGACGTTGAACGGGCCACCGTGGTTGACGGGAGGAACGGTAGGTCCCGAAGCCAGCCTGATCTGCCCGCTCGTCCTGGCCGTAGTGGCGATATTGTTCAGCCTGAGATATCGGGAAGCGCGGTATCAGGCATGAGAGCGGGTACCCCACCCTTCTCGGCGCCTTTGCCGAGAGGATGGGCCCTCGGTATTGAACCTTCCCCGGAACGATGGGCCCATCCTCCCGCCTGAAGGCGAGAAGGATGGGGCACCCAGAGCAGAAAAGGGTGGGCCACCCGTCCACGTCATTTTGTGCTCGGGATTACAATGCTAGCCGTGATCCGCAGAGAATTCGAAGATCCAGTCGATCAAGTGATGTTTATTCTTGGGTTTAAGCACGATCCAAGATTTCGTACTGCCTTGGAAGCAATGATGGCTGGGGCAAATCCTGGAATTGTAGACGCCGTAGATCAGGTGGGAATTTACGGAGCGATTAATGCCAACCTCTGCGGATTGGGAGCAACGATAAAGAAGATCCATGAGGACTTTGGTTCCGATGTCCCGCTCTCGGTGAGGGAGGAGCTCTATGAGATCATGGTCGAAGAGATGGGCGAGAAGGATTACGGGGGCAAATGGTTCCCTATGACCGAAGTACCAGCGGAGCATTGGGTGACCCTGGGAGCCTATTCTCAAGTATTTCGGCGACGGGGGCGGTGGTTACGCGGCGAGGTCTTCTGTGTGCCAGCGCCATATTTCAAGCTGCTGTCGCAATTGTTCGAGTAATGTATCGCACGGGAGCCCGGGTCTCCCGAAGTTCTAGACCCGGGGGCACTCGGCGTGTTCGGTGTCAGCAAGCAGAGGATCGATCCGATGATCGAGTGGAAGCGAAGAGATGCCTTTGTTGGGGTTTTTGACGTTCTGGGTTTCAAAAATCTGATTCGACCGACGGATCAGGAATTTCCACGGGCGATGTTGACGAGGCAGCTTGATGACCTTCTACGAACGTTGGAAGATCGGAATGTGAAAGAACACGGACAGGTGGAGTGCGTGGTCTTCTCCGATACGATTGCGATTTTTGCACCCGACCTTGGCGGCGATAGTCCATTGCGTTCTTACGGATGGTTCAGCCTTCTATGCACAAGACTTATCGAGAAGTCTGTCGAGATCCGATTACCCCTGAGAGGGGCGATAAGCGTTGGAACCGCCTTTACTTCAACTTCTCCGCCGATAATCCTTGGCCCGTCTTTCCTTGAAGCGCATGAATATTGCGAGGATCAGGATTGGATCGGACTTCTACTAACTCCTTCGGCTACCCTGAAATTCTTGCAGGCTGGCTTTGACCCTAATCGTGCTGACTTTGTTTCTGACAGCATCCCTTTCAAATCAAAGAACATGTCATCGGAGAACGTAATGGCTTATCGCTTCCAGAACGGCATGTCGAATTTTTCAAGCCCATTACTGCCAGTCCTCGACGAGATGAGGTGTTCGGCACCGAGTTACGCCAAAGAGAAGTACACCAAAACAATAGACTTCATCAAAAGGCATTATAAGTACGTAAGCTAAGCCTGCTGCCTGCGGCGGGTGGCCCATCCTTTCCCTCATACAAGGTGGTTCCACTCAACTTCGGGTGCGGGTGCCCAGGGCTGTCTGTTTGTCGTCGCCAAACGTAACCGGTCTACCTGTGACAGTTAGCTGCAAGGGCATGCCCATGCGTTCACGCTTGCGGCCTGTACATTCCGACTCTATCTCCACCACACCTTCGACCCCGGTTGCGTAATGGAGGAAACTGCTCCACGGCCAATCCTCCGGCTTCTCGACTAACCCTCGATGCACAGGATTTCGGTGGATATAACGTAGCTTCTCAATCTGCTTCTTGCGCGTCCTGACGTTGAAGTCGTAGTACCTGACCTGCCAGAAGCGCTTGGGTCGCGCGTTGGGCCCATCCTCTCGCTGAAGCGAGGAGGATGGGGCACCCGTACCCGTACCCATACCCGATGATGCCAACAGTTTGGGCTTGAGCTTTTGCGACACAATCTGCTTCAGCATCTGGAGGGCGACACGCAGGCTGCTGCGTTCGGGCTCGCTGACCAGCAGGTGCACGTGTTCGGGCATGACGACATAGCCCTTCACATACAACCCGTACCAGCGGCGGACGTCTTCAAGGGTCTCCTCGAAGACTCGACAGGCGTTGGGTGTGGAGAGAAATGGCTGTCTCTGGTAACAACTGAAGGTAATGAAGTGCAGGTCTCCAGTGTCCTGGTAACGCTTCAAACCCCAAGGCATGGTTGGAGTCTAGGTGCGGGTTGCGGTTCGTGCCGTGATGCGGCTCACAGCTCCGGGCCCATCCTCCCGCTGAAGCGGGAAGGATGAGGCACCCACACCCGAAATATTCAGGAGTTAGATTGAAAGGGTGGGCCGGCACCCGCTTTAGTGTCCAAAAGATGGACGCGAATCCTTCGACTTCGCTCAGGACAGACTCTGTGGCACCCGCTTACAATTCCCTTTTAACCATGACCGCAGACCAGTATCTACACACCATCCTTCTGCGTGAAGCGGTGGATGCGGGCCCAAACTCGCCGCTGCTTACCCTGCAAGCTACTTTAATGCCCATCCTGCGGCAATGGGCAGGAGACAATCTGCTAGGTGTCCATCCCAGCGGTTCTTTCATGAAAGGCACTGCCGTTCGCAGCGGGACGGATATCGACCTGTTTCTATCGCTGTCGGAGCATACCAGCGGAACCTTGAAAGAGCTCTACAACAAGCTATTCGACTGCCTGACCTCGGCCGGCTACTCGCCCAGGCGCCAGAATGTTTCGCTCAATATATCGGTGCCGGAAAAGCAGATCCCTCGTCGGGCTGAAGCCCTCCTCGGGATGACAACATTAGGGACTCACCACGGCACGGCTGAAAGCCGTGCCCTTTCAAAGTCAAACTACTCCGTGGATCTGGTGCCGGGGAAACGCCAGAACGCGCTTTCCAGCGATCACAGCCTCTACCGGCGCAAGGCCGACACCTGGACCAAAACCAATGTTCTTACCCATGCCCAAACGGTCATTGGCTCGGGACGGGCGGACGAGATACGCGTCTTGAAGCTGTGGAGAAATCAGAAAGGGCTCGACTTCCCGTCGTTCTATCTTGAGCTCTCGGTCATCCGCGCTCTCGCGGCGAAACCGTTGCCGGGCCTCGTATCCTACAACCCTCAGCCGACGCTGTCGCAGCGCGTCATCGGAGTTTTCGATTATCTCCGCGATTCCCTTCCGACGGCCAGAATCGCCGATCCGGCAAACAGCAACAACATTATTTCGGACGATCTGACGGCACAGGAAAAGGCAAGAGTCAGCGCAGCCGCCAAAGCTGCGAGAGAAGCCGCGGCATCGTCCTGGGAGGACATCGTGCGATGAGCTTTAAAGTCGAGTGGTCGCTGCCGAGGCTCATGCAGGCCCTGCACCAACGCGTGGAGCAGGACTTGAAAACCGCCCGCGAGGCACTTGCGCATTCGTCTGCCAAAGGCGATAGCAGCGAGGCGGTGTGGATTACGCTGTTCACAAAATACCTGCCGCAACGCTATGCCGTGGCGAAAGCGACCATTGTGGACAGCAACGGCCGGTTCAGCGATCAGATTGACATCGTGCTCTTCGACCGTCAGTACACGCCCTTGATCTTCGAGCACCAGAATCAGATCGTTGTGCCGGCGGAGGCCGTCTACGCCCTCTTCGAGGCCAAGCAGGACATCCGGCCCCGCTATGTGAGATATGCCCAGCAGAAGGCCGCGACTGTACGCCGTCTGCATCGCACCAGCGCCCCGGTGCAGACCATCGATGGGCAGCGCACGGCAACACCGCAGCCGATTCTGGCGGGATTTCTCGCTTTTGAAAACACCTGGAAGACAGCTGACATCGGCAAATATCTTTCGCCCTTGCTCGCCGCCGACCAGGATGAAGGCCGGCTCGATTTCGGCTGCATCGCCGCCTATGGCACCTTCGGCTGCCAGGGAGCAAACTGCGTCACCCCGGCCCCGCATGACAAAGCGACGACGTGCTTTCTCCTCGAACTCATCAGCCGGCTGCAAAAAATAGGCACCGCCCCGGCCATCGACATGGCTGCCTATGCTCCCTGGCTTGTGCGAAAGAACTGACCGGTGTACGCGGAAGCTCACTTCATAAGCGCGATGGCTGGGCGCCACATCAAAGGCTTCGTTTGCTCGCGTGGGACTTTTCGTTACGCATCGCACCCTCTGAGACGGCAGGCGCCCTGAGCCCGGCCGGAGCCTGTCGAGGGGTCTCGCGTAGTTCGAGACTGGGTGAGCGCGGCCTCCTTCACTGCTGCTGCGCGATCTCCAGCGCCTTCTGCAAAACAATATCGCGCCCCGTGCGCAGCTCCTCGGGCGTCACCTCCACCGCAATATTGGGTGAAATACCGACGCCTTCGAACTGCGATCCGTCGGGAAACGTGTGATGCACGGCGGCGATATTCAGGATCATCCCGTTGTCGTAGTCAACGTGCCGCGTCATGGAGAAGCTGCCGGCGGTCGTCTCGCCTACCAGCGTCGCGCGCTTCGAATACTTGAACGGCATCACGAAATCTTCACAGGCGCATGAGCACACGCGATCGGTCAGCAGGATCAGCTTGCCGGCATACGCCGGCGCGCCAGGAGTGACAACCGTATCCGTCAGCGTCAGGGTTGAGTGCCCGGGATACGGCAACCCGTAGCTGCGCAGCATAGCCCCGCCATGTTCCTCGCTGGACTCGGTCCACGATTGATATGGCCGAAGCATCAAGGCATGCTGCAAGGCATTCGGCGCTCCCAGGCCGGGGTTGCCGCGCACGTCGAGGATCAGCACCTTGGCGTCGTGGAACTGCTTCAACAACTCGAGCGCCTGCGCCTGCGTCTCGATGCCATGAAATGTCGGCACCTTGATATATGCCACCGACTTTTCCACCAGCCAGCGGCCCTCGGACTTCTCGGCCGGCAGCGGACTCTTCTTGTCGTTCTTGCGATCAATCGTCACCTGCCGGCCACCCTCCACCGTGATCGTGAACTTCTCAGGAAAAATTGCAGGCGTGTCGAAGAAGCTCAACCCGGCATCGCGATCGCTCGACGAGGAAACGTAAACGCGCTTCTGCGCAAAGAACTCCTGCATGGGTGTGCCATCGATTGCGGTAATGACGTCGCCCACATGGATCGCGTCAAGCTGGCTGCGTACCACGGTCCACTTCGTGCCCAGCGGATAGGCAAGAAAGCCGATTGGCTGTCCATAGTTCTGGTCGAGCCAGTTGTCGTAGAACCAGGAATGCCCGTCGTGCAGGTCGGCGATCAACTTCATCGACGCCAGATCGAATTCCCGACGATCGTCGGAGCGCAAGATCGTTCCGAGATACTGTTCATAATCGGCATCGAACTTCTCCTGCGAGAGCCCCGGAAAGAACGTGCTCACGATGTGATAGATCCGCGACGCCATCAGCGTACGCTCTTCGGGCGAGATCGTTGCCGGCGCCTGCGCAAACAGCCTCCCGGCGATCGTGACGGTAAGCAGAAGAGTCGATGCTTTCAGCAGGAGGGCTCTACCCGAACCAAGCGCCCTCCGTGAGCTTACGCGGGAGGCATTTGCTGCAGCGAGCCTTTTGAACAAGTCGACATGGGTCTTATCCCTGATTTCTCCCAACATCGAACACACCTCCGCGTTGGCACGTTGAATGCGCTGACGACTTGGACGCATGCCGCCGCAATCCGATAGTGCAACACAACCCACATGCGGGCGAGCAGATAGGACAATGGCCCAGGGCTCAGAGTGGTGCTCTGTACATTCGCTCTCACGGTCTGCTATGTTGCCCCATAACCTACAGCACCGGTTCACCGACGATGTTGCGTAACCCCGCACCAGACTCTGACAACAACGCCCTTGCGAACGAGCCTTCCAGGCTTGAGCGCCGCCTGTTTCTCGTGCTCGCCGGCGTTGCGCTCGTGTATGCGTTTCTGTCAGCGCTGGCCACCGTCGGCGACCCAGACTTCGGCTGGCAACTGGCGCGAGGCCGCTGGATTGCTCAACATCACCACGTCTTCACCACCGACGTACTCTCCTACACCATTGCAGGAAAGGACGCGGTGTATCCCCCGCTCGGCGGGCTGATCCTTTACTGGATTTACTTGCTGGGTGGTTATCAACTGCTCTCCTGGGCATGTGCAATCACCTGCGCCGGGATTGTGGCGTTGTTATTGCGTCGTGGTAACGCCGCATCCGCCTCCATTGCGATTCTGGTCATTCCGTTTATCGCGATGCGCACGGTTCCGCGCGCCGACTTGTTCGCTCTTGTCCTATTCGCCGCCTATCTCTCTGTGCTTTGGGAAAACCATCAGACCGGCCGGGCGGCGCTCTGGTTGTTGCCTCTGCTGATGCTGGTTTGGGTGAACGTCCATTTCAGCTTCTTCGCCGCTTTCGGGCTTTTCGGGGCATTTGCCGTAGTCGAATTGTTGGAATTGCCCTTTGGCGAAGAGCGCCGCGTTCGCGCCATCCAGCGCCTGAAGCGTGGAATCCCCTGGTTCCTAGCTACTGTTGCGGTAACCATCCTGAACCCCTGGGGATGGAAGATCTATAAAGAGACAAGCCAATTCACCGCGTCGACCATGGGCATCTCCGTTAGTGAAATCGCCCCATTGCGCTGGAACTGGACCAGCCCCTTCGCCAGCTTCACAGTGCGGAACACCAATGACCTTGCACATCTCATCTTTGTCGTTGTGGTTCTCGCGGTTATAGTCGCCCTCCTGCGACGCCGCCTCGGAGCAGCATTGCTGCTGCTCGTTGCCCTGTTCGAAGTCATCCGGCATCTCCGATTCATGGCGCTGGCCAGTTGTATTCTCGTCGTGGTAGCGGGGTCAGTTCTCTTTTCTGCATTGCCGTGGATCCGCTCGCGAATCACCAACCCCCGCAGGCGCGCAGCGCTGGCCATGGCCGCGGCCGTGATTTTCGTGACAGTTGCCGTCGTGCGCGCCGCTGATGTGCTTACGAACTACCACTATCTCGCCGAACCCGCTTTATCCACCTTCGGTAGCGGCGTGTCGGAGTGGTTTCCCATACGCGCGGCCGAGTTCATCCGCAAACAGAATCTTCCAGGCGAGGTCTTCAATACCTTCAACGAGGGCGGATACATCCTTTGGGCGCTGGGACCGGAACGCCGTGATTACATCGATGGCCGCGAAGTGCCCTTCGGCATTGAGTTGCTGTCACACGAAGCTGAACTGCGCCACACGCCGCTGGATTCCGAAGCGTGGCGAAAAGAGGCCGACCGTTACGGCATCAATACCATCATCTTTCCTCTAACCTTGTCGGAAATCGCGCTCGATCGCCTGAACCAGGATTGCGGCAGCAAGGAGTGGCGTCCGGTATATCTCGATGAGGTAGCGATCGTTCTCGTGCGACGTACGCCGGCCAACGAAGACCTGATCCGCCGATTCGAAGTCGACTGCGCCACTGCGCCCTTGCCTCGCGATCCCCTGCCGCTGAACGCCGCCTCCTTCAATCAGTGGGTCGACGCTGCTTCTGTCCTTGCGGCGTTGCACCGCAACAGCGAAGCGCTCCAGGCTGCCGACCAGGCTATGGCGATCTTCCCCGCCAGCGCTCATGCCCGCTGGTATCGCGGCCAGATTCTTTTTGCCTTGCAGCCCGACTCCGCGGCTGAGCAAGATTGGCGCCTGGCGCTGGCTCTCGCGCCCCGTGAAGTCACGCCTTGGGCCAGGCTGAGCGAATTCCAGGCTCAGGTTTGGTCTTCGCTTGCGGAGCTTTACGGGCGGCAGGGGCGCACGGCGGACGCGGAGGAGGCGCTGCGGGCGGTTGTCAGACTATCCTCTGATCCCTCTTTGAAGCTTCAGAGTATGGCCCGGCTGGCGGCTCTTTACTATGCAGGCGGTCAGGACCCGGATGCCGAGAAACAGTGGCTTGCCGCGCTGTCGCTGGCCCCCAAGGAAGCTCAAATCTGGTTTTCGCTAGCTGAATTGTATGAGCGCAACCGGCGCTATCCAGAAGCGATCCATGCCATGCAACAGGCCATTCAATTTGCCCCAGATCCGTCCATGAAGGCTCAAGCGCTCTTGAAGCTGGCTCTGCTCTACTTAAGAACCCGACAGCCGCAGCAAGCTTTGCAGGCGCTCGAGCAGGCCAGCACCACCGCGCCACCTGACTTGCTCGCAGCCAGGGAAGGACGCAGCTTCAGCTTCATCATCTTGCAAGCGCGCGCCGCAGCCTGGATGGCCTTGGGCAATATCGGGCAAGCGACTTCCTTTGAGGAACAGGCGGTCAAGCTCAATCCGGACGCGCCGGAGGCTTGGGAGCATCTTGCCAAGCTCTACCAGCGCGGCGGCCGTCTGGCTGACCAGCAAATCGCCGAGCGTCGGGCCAGCGCTTTGCAAGGCCTCTCCGGCCGGAATTGACCGCTACTCTTCCCGCTGCAGAAACACATGATCGATCATCTGCCGCATAAAATGACCGCCATGCGCGCCCGCGCTTGCCGCCAGCAGTTGCAGAAAAGCCCCGTATACCTGCCCGCGGTCATGCGGCCAGTGCACAACAAAATGGTAGTAGGCCAGCATCAGCGGCACGCCCACCCACACCAGCAGCATCCATCGCCAGGGCCGCTGCTTCTTCCACACACCCATCATCATGCTGAAGGCCAGCACGCATAGCGCAGTCAGCAGCGCGTCATCTACTTTCTGATTGACCCAGCCGGAAAACAAACCCAACGCGATCGCCACCGCGTAAACGAACGGGCTGGTGCGTGGGACCGGCTTTGGAGGCTCTAACTCGCGAGGATATCTTTGACTGGCGGCCTGTTGTGGTGACTCGATGCGGAACTCCAACCTCCGAGTCTAACAGACCCGTCACCGCTGTCATCTGCGGGCGATCGTGCGCCAGCGCCGCAGCTTTCGGCAACCAGTCCTGTCGTTGATCCAAGAAGCCGCGTTCCAGGACCTCTGATCTCAGGACCCATTCCCTGCATCTCGGGGTTGAGCAGGTGACGCGCCATTTCGCACGCGCACCAGCACGCAGGTAGAGTTGTCCTCGCCACCGCCGTCATTGGCCAGGTCAATCAGAGTGTCGCACGCCGTCTGAAGCGAAGGTAATTGCAGCAGGATATTTCGAATCTCGTCATCATCCACGTGACGCATAACGCCATCGGTCGTTAACAGCAGGGTGTCGCCCCCCTGAGCGGGAAACTCGCCCAGGTCAGGCAACGTGCTTTCATCCGTTCCCAGCGCGCGCGTAATAATGTTTTGCGCCGACGACTTCTTCGCCTGCTCCATCGTGATCATCCCTCGCCGTACCTGCTCCATCACCAGCGAGTGGTCTTCAGTCAGCTGCAGCAGCTGGCCCTCGCGGAAAAGATAAATCCGGCTGTCACCCACATTGGCAATGCTGAACAGGCCTTCGGAGAAGCGCGCCGCCACCAGCGTCGTCCCCATCCCGGAGGTGTTCTTGTGTTCGTCGGCGTAAGCCAGAATGGCTTCATTGGCCTGCTTCACCGCTTCGGCCAGCAGGCGCGCCCCCAGCGGAGCGTCTTCCAGGTAGGCCGTGTCTCCGGCCTCGGGTTTGCGATCGCGAAAAAAACTCAGCACACTCTCGACAGCGATCTGGCTCGCTATCTCTCCGGCGGCGTGTCCTCCCATCCCGTCGCACACCACAAAAATGCCGAGCTGCTCGTCAAACCCGTAATGGTCTTCATTTGACGGACGCACCCGCCCCACATCGCTGCGCCCCGCCACTTCCAGTGTGAGTGACATTCGGGCAACAGTTTACCCTCTTGTTGAAAACGGTGCGAGTGCCCAAAGTGGGGGTTTCAACTGCGCGAACTTGTTGGCACAAAGATGGAGCTCCTTTCCGGCAAACAAACCCGCACCAACCAGCTTCCAATCACTATGCCGCTTTCTCAGCAGGTCGCTTGGCTTTCAATCAACGAGGCTGCACAAGAGCGCTCCTAACCCATGGGAGCAACCTCGTTTGACATCTGAGCTTTGAGCCCTGAATGCTGAGTGCTGATTGCTGACTGCTCCGTGTGACCCCGATCATGGCAACCCCTTCCGCCCCGCCCTATAATCCCGCCATATGGCTGACCGTGAAGTCGACCTGCTCGTCATCGGCGCAGGCATCGTAGGACTCGCAACCGCGCTGGAAATCACCCGTCGCTTCCGCGACCTCCGCCTTGCGGTGGTTGAGAAGGAAGACCGCGTTGCCGCTCATCAGACCGGCCACAACAGCGGCGTGATTCATTCCGGCATTTACTACAAGACGGGCTCGCTGAAGGCGCGCAACTGCGTTGCCGGAGCTGCTTCGATGAAGCGCTTCTGCCAGGAGCATGGAATCCCCTTCGAAGAATGCGGCAAGATCGTCGTCGCCACCAGCCCGCAAGAAGTTCCCCGCCTCGAACAACTCCATCAGCGTGGCATCGCCAACGGCGTCCCCGGCCTCCGCATGCTGCCTCGCGAGCAGTTTCGCGAGATCGAGCCGCACTGCGACGGCATCTTTGCCCTGCAAGTTCCAACCACGGGTATCGTTGACTACACCGTCGTAGCCCACAAGTATGCCGACCTCGTCCGGGACAGCGGAGGCCAGATCGCCTTCAAAGCCAAAGTTGTTGGCCTTCGCCAGGATGGCACGGCAAACGTCGTCGAGACTACGGCCGGAGCCTTCCGCGCACACTACGTCATCAACTGCGCCGGCCTCTACAGTGACGCCATCTCCCGCATGGCCGGAGTGAAGACCGATCTGGAGATCGTGCCCATGCGCGGTGAGTATTATGAAGTGCGTCCCGAGCGCCGCTACCTTGTCAAAAATCTGATCTACCCCGTCCCCGATCCGCGCTTCCCCTTCCTCGGTGTGCACTTCACCAGGCGAGTAAACGGAAGCGTCGAAGCCGGCCCTAACGCGCTGCTTGCATTTCGACGCGAGGGCTACACCGGAGCCGAAGCCGATTTGTCCGAGGCCATGGACACTCTCCGCTTCCCTGGCTTGTGGAAGATGGCAAGAAAATACTGGCGAATGGGCCTCGCCGAACAATACCGTTCATGGATGAAATCGGCGTTCACCAAGGCATTACAGAAGATGGTGCCGGAGCTACAGGAATCGGACCTCGCGCAGGGCGGCTCGGGCGTCCGCGCGCAAGCTGTGGACCGCAATGGCAACCTGCTCGACGATTTCTACTTCATGCACAGCGCAAACATGATCCACGTCTGCAACGTGCCCTCACCAGCAGCCACAGCTTCGCTGGAAATCGCCAAAGAAATTGTCGACATGATGGCCCAGCGCTTTGCGTTGGAACCCGCCAGGACGGTCTAGTGGAAAGGGATTAGGGGCTGGGGGCTGGGGGCTGGGGATCATGGGTTAGTAAAGACTCAGCAGAACCGACATAAATGCCAGCTCGAAACGAGAAATCGACTTCCAGAAACTGCCCTTACGTCCCCAAGCCCCCAGGCCCCGATCCCCAACCCCCCCTTCAGCCTTTCATTACTAGCCCCCGACCCCTAGCCACCCGTCCCTGTTTTTTTAACACAATTACCCCCAACCCCCCCACCGACCGAAT
>Ga0126381_100000161_pt1 | contig 73818 bp, 95 predicted proteins | sample PanSoiMetPlot_28_FD_96465 | JGI IMG/M metagenome (GOLD analysis project Ga0126381, IMG submission 96465) | Tropical forest soil microbial communities from Panama - MetaG Plot_28 | ecosystem: Environmental > Terrestrial > Soil > Tropical forest > Bulk soil | place: Panama | collected 2016-02-17 | reverse complement strand
TTGTCCACCTTGTCCACCTTGTCCATCCTGTCCGGATTGCTGAAGCGGAGTGAAGGCCGGCAGATTCACACTCGTTGCCATTGCCGGTTTAACCGGTGACAACAAGTTGACGCTAGCCAGCGTGTTCTCGGGACTGACCGGTGCGGCCGGATCCACGGCACCCATGTTGGTGTCCCACTGTCCGACCTCTGGATTCTGAGCGACCGGTGCGGCGTAGGTTAACGGAATGCCGCCAACGTAAGTTGGAGTGCGTTGCGGAGGAACCGGAGTTGGCGATGGCGTTGGCGTCGGTTGCGGAGCGGGAGTCGGACTTGGCGTCGGCGTTGCCGGTGCTTGTTGACCTCCGAAGTAGGTTTGGTTCGAGACGGGCACCTGATAGAGCCGCCCGTCGCTACCGTACATTAGCTGATAGCCGCGGTTGAGTGCTGCTAGACTATTGTCGAGGAAGTTCGGCATTGTCGCCAAGCTTGTCGCGCGATAACGCGACCATCAGTTCGCGCACCGTTCCAAAGCCTGCCTCGCGGACATATTCTCCCAGACTAGTAGGGATCGTCAATCCAGCTTTACGCGCGTGCTGATTCAGTAGGATTGCTACGTTGGTTTCACCGCCGAGCTCGAGTGATTCTTCTCCGCCTTTCTGGGCGATGAGTTCTTCGTGCGCGGCCGCGGCGTTAGCCCAATAGGTGTAGTTCCGGTTAAGCTTGAGATAGTCAAGGAGTCTCTGGGTATGTCGCCTTGGCCCAGAACGCACCATAAGCGCCCGGCGCAACTTCCGAAGCCGTACCTCGTCTGACAAAATTCGCACCAATTCGCGGGCGTTAACATGGTTGTCCTTGAGCCATTGGTTGTGCTCTTCGAGCGAACGCAGATTCATTCGGACGTTAAAGCGTTGCCACTCGGTATCGAGTTCGGTGTAGGAAAGAGTAATGCGGTAGATGTCGGCAAGCATTAGCGCCAGGATCCGGTAATCGGCATTTGCCGAGTGCTGGTCGTACTCCTGATCGTGAAGCATCACGAACGCATCCAAATCCTGAAGCTTGACCGGGCGGCCGCCGACGTTGACCGAGCGATCGCGCTCAAACTGGGCGGTAAACAAACCCGAGAGAGCCTCGATGCCGAGCTTCGTAGCACCGGGCTCCGGCTCGAGTTTGCGAAAGGTGCATAAGAGTTCGAGAGCGTCGATCTTTTTCTGGTCGTGCTGCTCGATCAGTTTCGCAAGGTTCGGGTCCATATGCCGAAGCGTGCGTTGCGTCCAGTGGACTGCGCGTTCTTGCCTGACAAAATATTCTGCGGTCCCTTCGTCGATTACTCCGTCTTCGAGCGCTTTGAGAAGTGCACCGTAAACGTTGACCATCGGAACAGTGAGAGCACTCGAGATGACATTGGCATCGGTACGTAAACCGTAAGCAGACGCGACGTCCGCTTCTTTGAAAGTGATCCCTTCGTAGAACCAACGGAAGATGCGGCCGCAGCCAATCATCCCATACGGCGCCAAATCGGCCGCGCGCAATGCGCCCATCGAGGCCGCACCGTAGATGCCTTTGATGCCTGGCATTTGCAGTGCCCACACAATCTCCTTGTGCCAGACACTGAGGTTTTGATGAAAGAGTCCTTCGATGATTAGGACGTGCGAAGGTTCGCACTCGAGCAAGTCGGTTGAGAAGTCACCGTGGCGCACCGGGCCTTTGACGATGACTTCGCAATCGGGAAGCTGTTCGGCAATCGTGCCGTAGTCGAGACTCGGCCCGGCGTAGATGAGGACTTTCTCAGGTTGGTCGTCCACGTTCCTCTTCCATTCGATGGGCTAGTTCGAGCAATTGTCGTTGGAATTCGTCCATTGTCTTGGGAAGTCCGATGTCAATCGGACACTCAAACAGTCGCCCATCCGCAGCTTTAAAGAAAAGTCTCCTCTCGCCTTCGAAGAGATGACAGTTGCCACAATATTTGTCGCGGATGTCATACGGATTATAGCTGACCATTCCGCACTTCGGGCAAGTATAACTTTTAGGTTGTTCCAAGTTCATTTGCTAAGTGTGAAGTAGCCCGTCCGGTAGTTTGCCAAGAGCCGCACCAAACGCCTTCGAGTTTTGGGGCGATTGCTTTGACAACCACGACGGATTCGCCTCCGAGTTCCAAAGTGTGCAGTGTTTTGTAGTAGAGGTCGATTCGCTGGTTCGTGAGAATTTTCACTAGTTCCATCAGTTCGTCGCGAACGGAGTTGAAGCTTTCATACTTGGCCGGATATTCGGCCCAAGTTCTGTAAGTCGGTTTCAGGGCTTCGAGTTGCGAGACAATCCACTTACTTGAGCTACGCTTCATTAGAAGAAAATCGCGTCGATACAAATCGTCCCGAGCTCCGGAAATGTAGCAAAGCCGCGATTGCGCAGCCTCGGTTAGCGCCCGCCCAGCCGCGACACGAGGAGAAAGGTGACAACCATAGCCACCGAAGGTGCCGACGTTGTCGTCGTCAAAGAGAGCGCAGCCGATGACCGGGATTTCCAAATTGCTTTTGCAGTCGAACAAAAACGGATGACAGCCGGCGGCCCGCATCTTAGCGACCAGATCGGCGAGTTCCGAAGGGAGGTTAGCGAGGTTGATCTTGCGCGGAAATCGGCCGGTCACCTCGCGAATATGTTCGTTGATCGTCCAACCGTCACGCTCGACTAGCTCATAGATAGCTTGCAGAAGTGCATCTTCCAGAGTGCAACCTGCCGCTAAGCCATTTGAGCTTTGCTGCACGTCTTGAAACTGAGCTTGGGCGCGATCAACTAACCAAATCACGTTAGAGGGCATCCAAACGGTTTTGGCGCCGGCGCCAAGCTTAGTGACTAGCTCCCAAGCAATCGGTGTTTGCTCGTCGATGATGTTATCACGGGCCAAGGGATAGTCTTCGAGTGCTAAATGCTCGGCTTCTGTTTTCTCCTTTAGACGCGAATAAGCACACAGAGTGCAGGGACTATCCTTGGGGTTTTCAGCCGCCCAAAACTCGAGTGCTTCGGTAATTGCGCCCGCAAAAGCCAGAAGCGGATCAATCGATTTGCCGCACGTTACGCTGATCGAGGTGCTCGGTGGTCGGTACGCGACCCAAACCGGGATGCCGATGGTATCGAGTTCGGTGATGTCCCGGTAGCTGGAGATCCCGAACTCGAGCAAAGTGGAATAAGGCAGACGCCACAAGTGGCGAGCACGCTCAGCACGGAGGCAAGATCGATCGTAGTTAACATAGTAGGCTTGAGTGTCCACACTCTTTTCCTGGCATGCTCTTCAAGCCAAGGCAACAACCGCGGCCGCGGCGATTCCGCCGATGATATTCGAGGTTTGGGCATTACTGGCATTAGCGCTCATAACACTTTGCTGCGCGGCAAGTCCGGTCTCGTATTGGCTAGCTTGTACTTTATAAGCATAGTTTGCCTGGTTGAAATTGTTTTGGCCCGCTATGTTAGCAAGTGCTATCTGCGCAGCATCGGCGCCGGAGAGTCCGAACGTCCGCGGCCGGAAGGTGTCGTTCGCCGTCTGGAATTGATTCAAGACCTGCTGTTGGTAGCCCATCTGATTGAGCCCCAAATTTCTCGCAATGTTCGCCATTCCCGTCGTCCCTGTCCCTAGACTCCAGCCGCCGGTTGAACCCAAAGCGCCCGCTAGGCCAGATCTCGCCCAGACATTCTGCATCTGCGGGTTGATGTTCCCGCTTATCTGGTTTTTTAGGTTGTCGAGAAACGTCTGCTGACTTTGCCACAACTGTGGGTAGCGCTGTTTGAAGTCGGTATCGCTCAATCCGTAAGCCTGTTGATCCATCGAGACCGCGCCTTGCTCGATATTTTGCGGATTTGCGCCCACGAATGCCGGCATCGGACCCGGCTGCTGATAATGGGGCATCGTTGGCGCCGTAGTAGGCATTAGCGACCTCGTTCCGGTTCGTATACTGCGAGCGCTTTCGCCAAGAGTCCAACTTTTTTCAAGATCGCCGGCACGTTGAGTTTGGAGTGCTCATCGATAAGCCAGACGGGATTGCCGTACTTGTCTTGGGTCGCGGACGCGATTGCGCAGGCCGCCTCGTAGAACGCGCGCGGACTCATCCGAGTCGGATGCACCGTGGGATAGATGCAAACCTGCTGAGCGGCGTAATAGAACGCCGCGGGTTGCCCGTCTACGAAGACGATCCAGAGCGGAAAGCGCGGTAAAATCTCGATGCCACAATCCTCGGCAAATTCTCTGATCAAGGCGACATCGAGCGCTTCGGCTGAATCGATGCGGATCTGGCGGATGTGGTGCGCGCTTCTCACTGAAATTTGATCATGAAGTTGATGCCGACATAGGGGGGCATGACCGAGAAGTTTTTCTGATTTGATCCAGTGGGGTTATTCGACATATCGACAATCGGCATATCGGCTTGGCCGGTCGAAAAACCGGCTTGTGCTTTCTGGATGTTGGCGATGGGAGTGCCTGGGGTAGTTGGTGAGCCGTTCGCGTAATTCTGGGTCACTAATTTGAGAATGACTTGCATGCCAGGCATGTCGCTTGGGAGCAGGCCGGTTGTCTGCGAACCGCCGATTGCGGCAACTCCTTCTGGAGAGGATTGCACCGGCGTTTGTCCCGGTGCCGCTGGCAACATGTTCAAGGGCACTTGTGCTTGAGCGGAAAAGCCAGCGGCGTTGACAAAAAAGACTCCGCCCGGCGGCAAGTTAAAGGTGCTCGCTCCGTCGCCTGGACCCCAAGTCTCACCGATCGCATTGAACAGAAATGAATAGGTGAAACGAGAAACCTCTTGTCCGTAGCAGGAAAGCCAATTAGCCGGAATCTGGTTTCCGTAACCGCCCCACATCGCGATGGAACCGATCGGCATTCCCTGTTGATCAGGAGTGTATTGGCCAGCGAGCGGATCGAAGAACCACCAACCTTTTCCGTCGAACCACGGGCCGATATCGTGCTTTGGCATGTTGCCTCCGACCTTTCCAATGAGAAAGGTCGGATCCAGCTCGGCTTGGAACGAAGCTTGAATCAAATTGAAAAGGTCCGGCAGGTTGCCTTCCCAGCCGATGGGAACAGCTCCGACTGAAAGACCAACTGGAAGAGGGACAGCCATTACTGATATTTGATGATGTAGAAGATCGCGACGTAAGGGGGCACAGTCGCGACGGGTTGTTGATTCGAACCGACCGGAGGTCCGAACTCGGCTTGCACCGGATAATCGTAGGCAAGAGGAGTAGGTCCGCTGATATCCCCAAGGCTAGTGCCGCTGCCGTCTATGATATTCGGGTACAGGTAAGGGATCGTAATTTTGAGTCTCGGCATATTGGTGCCGCTCAGCTTTTGAGAAAGTGCGCCTCCTTCTTGGCCGGCATGAAGGAATCCTCCGTTGGGAGGGAAAGCGAGCGGATCCATAAGCGCGCCCGAGCAATTGAAATAGAAGACGCCGCCAGGAGGCAGATTGAAGTTTGCTCCGCTTCCGCCCCACAAATAGCCAATCGCATTGAAAAGCGCGCTAAAAGTTGTCGTCGAAACGCTTTGGCCGGAGCAGAAAAGCCAGCCATCAGGATAGGGAGTGGCGCCGTAATAGCTGCTCCAGATAGCGACCGTTCCAATGGGTGCGCCTTGCTGGCTCGGTTGATAACCGTGCGAGCCGTATACGTACCATTTTTGGTTATTAAGCCAGGGACCGAGATCGCTAGAAGGTTGTGAGCCTCCGACTTTTCCCGTAAGCAGCTCAACGTCCATCGAACCACTCAGGTTAGCCGCGACGAGCTGGACCAGTTCCGCATACTTGTTGGGACTTTGGGCGACCCAACCGAGCGGTGGAGGCTTGAGCGTGAGAGTGATGGGAACCGGAACAGCCATTTATTGGTATTTGATAACGTAGTTAGCGCTGGCGAATGGCGGCATGATCGAGAACTGGGTCTGTTCCTGAAACTTGAGCGGAGTGCCGTCCGGAGTCAGGACTTCATAGATGTAATTTTCAACATTTTGATAGGAAGGTTCGAGGATTGGCAAGCCGTAGGGACCAGGTTGTTGTTTAGTGGTGGCAGTAAAACCAACCTTGCATTGCAAAGGCGGAATGTTAGGAGTGACTAACAGCGGAGCGATTTGGGTTCCACCTTGGACGCCGCGATCCCACATCGAGCCATTAGGCGGATAATGAGCGGCCGCATAAAAGACTCCGGCGCCTGGCGGAAGATTAAAAGTATCTTGCCCGTCACCGGCGCCCCAAGTCGTACCAATGACCTGAAAGAGTTGGTTGTAGGTGGTGCGGGATTGTTCGCTTCCGTCGCAGGTTAGCCAGTTAGGAGGTGAGCCTTGTCCGCCCCAGATGATAATGGTGCCAACCGGCACGCCGTCCGTGCCGCGGACATAGGCACCTTGGTTGTCGCTCCAGAACCACCATTCCCGGCCGTTAGCCCAAGGACCGTAATTTTGGTTAGGGAGAATCCCTCCGAGCTGTCCCAAAATATAATTACTTCGATCGAAGGAAGCGACTAATGAATCGCCAATCAGGTTGAGCAGCTCTTGAACGCCGAGCGGTTTTTCGGCCGGCGATTTATTTAACTGGAAACTGACTGGAATAGGAACAGCCATGGCTAGTTACGCGCCCAACTGGAACGGAAGGTGATCGAGAGCGTGGAGTTGACGACCAGCCCTTGCGGACCGTTCCAGAAATAGGTTTCGATTTGATTGGTTTGATCCGGAAGTCCGAAGCCAAAAGAGCTGATAGCCGGAGGAGTACCAATCGTGATGTTGGCCACCTGATCTAAAAAGAAATTGCCGTTGGTGTAGGCGTTCGGCAGACAGGTAACCGTGTAGATTTTGGATGGATCGATTGAGACGGGAGCACCGTTGCCGCCGAGCAATGACGGACCGGCCGGCGCCGCCCAAGCTTGCGGTTCCCATCCCATCACGCTAATGCCCGGTTCGCCGAAACCGAGAAAAGCATCCGCAGTCGGAGTCGGCGGCGTACTTTGCCCGGTTGGACCGATGAGATAGATGCCTTGGCAGCTGCGGAAAAAGCCGCCAGTGAGCGGAGTAGTGAGGTTATCGGAGGTGATTGCGGGCGCACTCGAGTAGGAAACCGATAAGCTCACCACCGTCGACGCACCGTGCGTCGGATCAGTGATCGAGGACACATCGAGCACTTGCCAATTGCCGTTGTAGAGGGAGGAACCGGCCAAGGTAACGTTTTGACCGACAACCGCCGGCATGTTGCCGGTCACAGTGACGGCGAGTTGCCCCGGAATCGTCGCCGAATTCGCGTATTTGGTGATCGGAAATACGACCGGCAAATTGGTAACGGCAATTGTGCCGGTGTTGACTCCACTGAAGAAATTGCCGGCGCCCGAGCCGTAATCGAAGCTCACCGTCAATTGGTAGGTCACTTGCAGTGCTTGCCCACTGGGCAGAAGCGCACTCGGTCCCTGGAGACTGACCGGCGTAGCTAAGAGAATCCGGCTAAAGAGATTCGGTCCTGCGCTCGAGTTCGGCGAAAGGCCAATCTCGGTATAGGTGATATTGGTCGTCTCCGGCGTGAAGGCAAAGGTGCGCTGCAAAGTGACCGAGCCAGGCGCCACGATAGCTTCGTTAGCGCCCGGCGCAGCGGAGTAAATACCGGAGCGTTTCACCTCGGTCGAGAGCGTGGCTTGAGTGACATACTGGACAGTGAAAGCGGTGGCGCTTGCAATCGTTCCGGCGGTTTTGAGAGTGGCCGTGGCGGAGGGCGAAGCGCCACCGAGAGAGAGAATTTTAAAGCGGACGTTGCCTGGAAAGAGCACGTCGGCATTGATCATTGTGGTAGTGAAGAACGCCGTGCTTGCGGTGATGGTAGTTCCGCTAACCGTCGCGGTAGTAGTGCCGGAACTTTGGTCCGTCGCCGCACTGCCGGTCCCGGCCGCGCAGTTGGTAAAGGTTTGATTAAAGAGCATTGAGGCGATCATATCCATCCCCTGGTCGAGGATGAGATTTGTTTGCCACGGCAATTTGCGCATGACTCGGCCGGTCGCAGCGTCGAGCACCGCGACTTGGACGCGTCCGCCTAAACCGAAGGTATTCATGGATGAGTATAAGTTCCCGAGTGGATGGTCACGCCGACTCCTAGCCGGTCGAGAGGTTGAGTGACAACGATATTTGCTAAGTAGACGGCATTAGCGATCGTGACTCCGAGGCCAATGAAGACCGGGACTTGGGCGCCCGTTTTCGGGTCGGTTTGAGTTTCTCCCAATATGTTTGGAGAAAGCTGGACAATGGGGAAAGGCGGAGTCAAGCCGGCGAAAGAGTCGTAACTCGAGTCGGGAGTGCGCGGTGTCCAGACGCGTTTAAAAGGATGATAGATACGAGCTCGCCCAGGAGGAGCCAAAACTTGGGCCGCGGGCGGAACCACAGCTATTGGCGGAATCGCAATCGGAATCACCGTGAATTCATTTGCCCCAATGTCATTCGAGCCAGTGCTGAGCGGATTGCCGTAAAAGTCGCGTGCCCCATGATTGGCGATCGCAACCCCAGCATCAATCATGGGCGATGCTGCCAGGAGCAAGTACGCACTCAGCATGGATAATTTTGTGGGATCGCCGATGGTGCCGCCATTCCCCGGATTGACCAATAACGGATCGGAAGTTAATCCATGAGCATCCTGTCCCCACGATGCCAGCGTCGTGTAGGTAGTGCCGCCCCAAGAGATTTTCCAGGGCGTGCCGGGAGCGGCGTAATAATCGTTGTGATCGTACGTGACTCCGGTAGTGGATGCCGAGGTCTGATTTAGGAGCTGGTTATTGGTTGCAAAGAAGATGTTGTTCTGGACGGTGATGCCAACCGAATACCCGAAGTTATTTACCCCTGGTCCCTTATTACTATAGAAGACGTTGTTGTAGACCGAGCTATTAGTGATGGGGAAGGAAGCGTTTTCCCCCCAGAGTCCTAAGCCGAATCCGTCATTCTCGCTGATATTGTAGCGAATGACGTTGTTGTTAAAGGGATTGGCGGTATCCCACTGAAACAGGGCAAAGCCTGCCCCGTAATTTCCATGGGAATAGCAGTACTGGATTGTGCAGTTGGTGCATTCACCGTCGATGTCGAAGCCACCACCATCGTTGCCCGTTACGCTGGTATTATTGTACGCCTCGCAGAATTGCACCGTGACGTTATTGCAGCCCCCCAAAATGACACCAAAGTTGCCGCCATTGGTGCCATTCCCGTAAAGGCTGCAATATTCGAGGGTGCCCCCATTGACGACGTTAAAGTTTACCCCTGTCCCTGACCAACCGCCGGGAGATCCGCTGGGAATGCCAGGGTTATTGTACGTGTTGCAATATCCTACGTAGACATTCGAATAAGCTCCGGTCACGTTCCCATCGGTGAACATGATGCCGTTGAGCTGATTCGCGTAGACGTTGCAATTAGTGATCCGGACATCGTTATAGCCGTTCTGCGGCGAGGTATGCCAAGCCGAGTTTCCGTTTAGGAAGATGCCGTTCTGGTAGCCGGTCACATTGACGTGATCGAGACGGATGTAGTTATAGATAGTCGCGGCTTGATCAACGAGGAAATATACTCCGTGCTCGTTAGCAGTTGCTATCCCTGGCCCGGTGAAATTCAGATTGCTTAGGGCAATGTAGCCGCAGTTATGGGCATAAAATCCAATCGTGCCGACCGGACTCTGAATCGTAGCCACGCCGGTCCCGTAGCTGCCAAAGCTTATGGGCAAACCCGAAGTGCCGCTGGTGCTTAGCGCGAGTCCGCCCGCGAAAGTCTGGCCACCATTGAAAAGGATGGTGTCACCGGGAACGAAGGAGTGGGCGTTAACCTTGGCTAGCGATGCCCAAGCTGTACCGGGCGTAAGGCCGTTGGCGGAATCATTCCCAGCAGTTGCATTAACATAATAAGTTGCTGCGGCCGGCGGAACGGTTGAGACGACATTCGAGATTGACGAACCGCTGGCATTGACGGCTCTAACTCGATAGTAATAGGTCGTCCCAGGGATCGTATCGGTAAAACTGGTCTGTCCTGCGTTCAGGACTTCGCTGACGAGATTGACGCTAAAGCCGGAGTCCGCAGCACGATCCAGGTAAAGAGCATAACCTTGTGTGGCGTTATTGACCCAAGTAAGTGAAACGCTCGTGGGAGTACCGCCCAGAGTTAGAGCGCTCGGAGCGGCCGGTTGCCCTGTCCCTTGGGGCATCTCGGTGTCAAATGACCATTGTGGAAGCCAAGTAATTTTAAGATGATTACTCGCATCTAGTTTGATTGGCAGAATGAGCAGATGGTAATGGGCGGTGGTATCGCTGGCATTGGGCCAAGTGCTCGAGGCAGCGTCATAGCGTTCCGCTAGCCATATGTAGCCGTTGGTTCGGCCCGGGATAACCCAAAGACCTCCATTCTGACCGTCGAAGCCGTATTGATTGGACGGGCTGTAAATGTTCGGACTGTACCCAGAGTTTCCGCCCGAGCCGGTTGAGCCGCTATCCGGTTGCAGGGGATTATAAGGAGCACTCCAAGGACCGAGCGGACTCGAACCCTCGACGCATTGGTTCAGGCCCGGCAATACGCTTTGAGGCATCGACGCCATCCAATAATAGGTCGAGCCGATTTTGAACATCGAGTACCCTTCGGGAGTATTCGAGAAAGGATTTGGTCCGCCTGGATTCGAACCGCCCATGATTTCGTACTGCACGTAATTGGGCGATCCGGCCGAATTAACGAAATCAGGAGTTAACTGGCAGATTTCCATCGAGCCGCCAGCATTGAAAATCAGGTAGGCTTTTCCAGTAGATCCATCCAACCAAGTCTTGATGTCGCCGCCTGGCGTAAAGCCATCAATAGTGGGACGGGAACCTTCGTAGCCAGTCGCACCACCGTTCAAGGTGAAAGGGCCGCCGGGACTGGTCGCCGTCCAGACATACATCGTGTATGGCGTATACGCCGTTTGCTGCCACGCCACGTAAGTACCATTGGCCGCACAGTAAAGGACTGCGGTCCGGTTAGGGAAATTGTTTGGTGCTGTCCAAGTCGCTGCTGGACGCATCACATTGGCGACAAAGGACCAGTTTCGGAGATCAGGCGAGGAGTAAACATTAACGCCGGCGTTCCCCTCGGTATTAAAACCGACCATGTCGTTGTTCTGCCCGTACGCATACCAGAGTCCATCCGGAGGATTGAACATCAGCTGAATACCCATGGCGAACCACCGATAGCCGCCTCGAGTCACTTCATGCTGGATGTCGGCTGCGCCCTGTCCGACACTAATCACGTTGATGTAATAACTGGCAGCTGTAACCCGAGAAGCAGCCAAACCCGTAAGGGTAGCGCAGGCTTGAATCGTAGTGTTAGTACTAATAACAATTGGCCCAGTATACGTCTGGGCCGTGCCTGAACTTTGCGGGTTGGTGCCGTCAGTGGTGTAGCGAATGGTGGCCGTGGTAGTCGGACAACTCATCCGCACTCGGACTGGCGCATCGTAAAAGCCTCCCGTCGTTCCATTGAAATTAGTAATCGCGACGGGCGCGCACTGCCCATTTACACCGCTAGCGTAATAGCCGTAGAACTCCAGATCTGCTAATCCCGTGGTTTGACCATTGGGCACTAGCCAACGGTAATACCGCCAAGTGTAACCAGAGTAAGCGGCCATACTAAAGCCGTTGAGCAGCGTCCCGCAGGTAGGCGCAGCACTGACTTGCCAAAGAGTAACCACTCCGGTTGCCCAGGTCGCATCGTTACTCGCTTGGAGTTTTGCGCCGACTGTTCCTGCTTCCCGAGTTGCACGCGCCGAGAATTTGACGCTCGTAGGATTAACGGCAACCCCAGCATCACAGTAGACGTAGTCAATGCCGGTCGAATCGGGATTATCCCAACGGGTCCAAGCATTCGCGTCACTCAAGTTTGGTTGGGCCGCGCCCAGTTGATCTTTAAAGCCAGACCCAAGAACAATCGTGCCTTGGGCGGGCGGAGTTTGAGTCGGAGCATAGGTCTCGGTAAGAGCGACCAAGACCAAGGCGTTAGGATTGCGGCCGGCGCTGGTTATCTGGACACTGGTACTGCCGCCTGCTACTGAGATCATCCAGGCGGATTGGTCGCCGAATGCGCCTCCCACTTCGATAGTCCAACCCGTCGAAGGAACTAACCCGGCAATCGAGCCGGGAAAGCCACCCAGGAGCACAAAGCTGTTAGCTGGGACGGCTAGAGGACCGATGGAAGGATTACTAACCGTGCTGTTGGCTTGCACTCCCACCGCTGAGCCAAAGGTAGCCGCGAAGTCTGGTTTGACCTCATAAACCACAGTCTGGTTTGAGGTGCCGCCGGTTAGACTGACAACGTTGCCGCTCGCGTGAGCGACACACGAATAGCAGACCCAAACACTAATATCGTATCCGCTTACCGGAGTGCCGGAATAGAGATAAGCCTGGGTATAAGTGTTCCCGGCTGAATCATGGACTGCCGTGACCGCAGGTTGTGCACCTATGATTGCCACGAGCATATCGCCAGCGATATTAGCCTGACCGAAGGTACTGGTGGCTGAAAACTGGACGAGATTCATGGCGGTTTACGGCACCACTATTTGGCAGACTTTCGGAGGCGGCAGACAACCGACAGCAGAGACAATATTCACTTCGCCTGTCTCAGTGGGAGTGCACCTGCCAACCCCAGGTTGAGGGTAATTTTCAACAAAAAGGCGCATTTCCCTGATTCCCATTCTACCCTGCCAGTTGATCAAGATCTGAAAGCCGCGGTCGACGTTGTGCTGATAGTCCGATTCGATTCCGCACGTGTCGCTGCATCCATCGTCTTCGGCCGCCGAGCCAGAGAAATCTGGAGTGCGGACGGTCCGGACCTGCGGCCGGAAACTTTCGAAAACGGTGTCGGTAGCCAGCCCTTGATAGGTCCAGAGAGGAAACTCATCGCAGCCAGGCAAGCCTTCATCAGCTGAAAGAATCATCGAATAACAAAGCCGGTAGTGGCCTTTGATGCCGGCGTAGAAGATCTGCAATGCGACAGTGCCCAAGATTTCGACGCAATCGATCTCGACATACTTAAAGCGAATCAACTCGCCAACTTGACTGACCTCGAAAATTTTTGATTCCCACGAGCACTCAATCGGAGTGTCTTGTCCGTCGATTTGATCGGTTCGCCGGCCGATAAAATCCTCCCAAATGTGAATTTGACACATATTGCCGGCTGGATCCGGCTCGGGTTGGCAGGAGTATCCAATGTGGAAGCACCTAGGGACATCTTGGATCTCGCCGGTCGCATATTGCACCGGATAATCGCCGGTCCAGATACCGGTCCAGCATCGGCCGGCACCACCGTTGAGCTGCGCTTGCGGTGCCCCGTCCATGACCCAAGTTTGGCGGTTGTAACGTGACCCACTCGGCACACTGACAAGCAGGAAATTCTCGAAGGCGACTCCGCAGATATTAGGTGCCGCGAAAGCCGAGATGTTGTCCTTAGAACGCAGCATCTCCATGTCGCGAGGATTCACGGCCGAAGATCCGTATTGGTTCAGGGCAACGTCGAGCGACAGAAGTCCGACTTCACTCCAGAACCACGGAAGTCCGAATTGGTTCGCAACCAGAAACGGCGCCACGTTGCCGTAATCGCGCGAGATAATGGTTTGGAAATTGGCAGTATTCTGCCACTGAGTCCTATCCAAAACGTTCGAGAGTAAGCTCGTAATCGTAAATGGGCTAAAGGCTAGGAGCGAAGCTAGCTCAGTCGGACCGCTGGCAATCTCGAGCATCCCCGTACACGGCTCTGGCAGTTTGAATCCATCGGCTTCGGCTAAATAGGTGCGTTCCGAGAAACTGTTCGGGTTGTCTAGGTCGCTAGCGTAAATGGTTTCTTGGTACGCGACCCAGAGTCGGTTGCCGCTATAGAACATGATCGTGCCGGTCGGACACTGGAGCCAGGGTGCTGCGGGCTGGTTGTGGGCAGCTTGCAGCGGAGCCGTGCTAGAGGTAGCGATGTAGGCAGCGCTAGCCGTAAAACCATCCTGCATCATCAATATATCCTGGGGTTGCGGCAGAAGGGTGAGCGAACCATCGATATTGAGCTTTACGCCTTGGCGCGCCTGACAGAAATAAACGCGCGGTGCGTGTTTGTAGAAGGCGACTTGGCTTTTCGTGATCGCCGAATACTTCGTGAAGGGATATTCGGACCAAAAAATCTGACCGTCTACCGACCACACAAGTTGTTCTTTCTCGCGATAGGGACGGTAGATCGTGATTCCTTGCGCGCGCGTGCCCGGCAAGCTGAAGATGCGATTGCGGCCGGAGCGAGTTTGCATCACGCCTCCGCGGTTGACTAGGTTCTCGGCCCAATAGTATTGGCCTTGCGGAAGGTCGGTCGGAAAGACGAGGGAGTTGGCGCCCTGGATCCAGTAACGGTCCTGCACCGGTATGCGAGCGTTGGCAGGGTAAGCCATAAGAGCCTCGTTCCGATCCCTATTGACACGCCACCAAGGTCGAAGCTCAAGTCTTTTGTGGAATGAGGCTGCTCAGAGAGAAAGATTTCTGGAAGTGGTACAACGAGACACGGTCCTACAAAGGGCTAAAGGTCTTCGTTCACGGTCAGCACCGGGAACCAACCGCGCACATTCCGCGTACCGGACGCTATTACCGAGTGATCGTGCGGCCGGGCAAGCCGAAGCTTTTCCTTAAAGCGCGAGAGGTCGAGCCCACTCAGAGACTCGACCTCTAATGATGAAACACTCAGGGAATAACCAATCTACAAACAATCGCGTGCAATCCCGAGCTAAGCGCAAACTAAAAGCTCTTGTCAAGGAGCAAAAGGAGGAGTAGACCTCTCAGCACGGGATCTTTGACGAGGCTCGTTCCCGGCCTTTCAGAAACGACTCGAGTCCGCCGGTCGCCGCGGCGTAACAAGCGGGTGCCGAAATCAACCTTGCTCCGCAGGCGCGGAAGTCGAGGTCTTCGTTCGCACTTTTAACCCCTTTAATTCAACAGAAATTTTTATATATGGGCGATTGCCTACTTAGCCCTGCGGCAGTTATCGATTTTGCCTCACGCGATATTTTACGTCTCGTTGGTAACATTACCTTGCTCCTGATGAGGCGGGCACCTTACGCGGACGTGCTCGATGGCGGAGTGTTCGAGAGCGCTGTTAGTGACGAACAACGTAACATCGTGATGGAACGTCCGGTGTTAGGACATTCGTTAGTATTACCCACTTTCTTCAACGATGTGGATTCATGCGCGGACCTCGGGCAGGTGGCCGAAACGGGTAGTACAGAATATACTACCAAGTTAGGAACTGTGCGCGGCCGCGGACCAAAAGTTTGCATTAAGCAAATGCGGTCGGCTTTCCAAGGTAGTTATTCTGCTACCCAAGATGCGCTGCAAAAACAAATGTTATATTTTCTTAACATTGATGTTAGGAGCCAATTGTTTTTGCGCAGTGGTGTTAAGATCAAATGTAACACTACCTACACTTTCCCGCAGATGGTTAGTGGAGATGTGCAAGCGATCGATGTTAGCATGAACGACGATACGCCGCCGGACACAGCGGTTACGTTCCCCTTCCTGAAGTACGTAGAAACGTGGGCGCATGAGAACCTACTCTGCGAACCGTTTGAGAGCGAAGCCGGCACCATTGTTAAGGTAATTGCGGGTGCTGATATCATTGATAACTTACGCGCGGACCTGAATGTCAGGTACGATATGCGTGCATTAACCACGGGTAAATACACGCTTGGTGAAGAGACTTTAACAGGCTACACCTGGTCTGGACCGTACCAGGGGGTCGCCCTAGGCATCGATCAGCAGCCTCTGCGCTTTAACACTTTCGGTTTGTTAAATGGTCAGTTAATTCCTGACTTCATTGAGCCCGAAATTGCAGTGCAAGTTAGTAAAGGTATCGGCGCGCGAGCTAACCCTGACTATCTAAATGCTATGTATGAAGTTCTTTTCATGGTGTTTAGTAATAGTTTCCGCCGGTTAGTTCCGGAACAATACACGGGCGCGGGTGAGTGGAAATTTCCGCCGCAGTATAGTCAAGGAGAGCTTGAGTTCGTCGTGCTGAGGGATAACGACTGTAACGCCTTTGGCGATTTTGGCTACCACCTGTATCAAGTAACACGTGCGTATAGGCCCGAACGCCCGCATGCGGTGATTCCTATTATCTACCAAAGATGTCAACCAGACTTTGGTTTTGCTACCTGCTTAGGTTATCCGGGTACTACCGGAACCGGAGGCGGAATTAGCTTAACCATCTAACTGGTTAGGAGAATGTTCGAAGCAGCAAGCGTAGTAAACCGGAGCAGCCCAGCTCCTGTCTCTTCGTTGTCAAACTGTCCTCGTCCAACAGTTTGTTAGGAGCTGGGCACTTACTTATGCCGTCTTTGATTCATACGTTGATCGCGAGCAGTCGCCCATCGACAATTCTCGGGCGAATAAGGACCGTCATTTCTTTTGCGATCAAGCGAATGTTCAGGCGAAGGTCTTTCACCCATGTCTTGCAGAAAATTACCGAAAGATTTTCGCCAGCGTTTGCAAACAGTGATTCCACGTGCTCCGTACCATTTATAGGAAACAGAGCGCGAATTTTCGCACCTCTTAATCATGCTGCAATACAGCTGGTACAAGGGATGGTTACTCCATCCTCCTTTGTTCGGATGCCTCTCGACCGCAAGGCACCCGCAACTAAGAGATTTGCCGTTTCGCAAATTTTGGCCCGCGACAAATCGCCTCGTACCGCATTCGCAGATACAAAGCCAGTAAGCTTGCTTGTGAACAATCACGTGGTCTTCATTCGTGACAGACCATCTGCCGAACTGTTGCCCTTTCATCTCAATCAACGGCTTTAAATTACTTGCCATTATGGATGGAATCTACTCAGTGTGCGCGCCAACTCAACCAATGCGCCCATTCTGGATGGGTGAGGGTGACGTTTACGAAAACGAACGCTGGCAGGTTGTCCAGGGAGACACGCTTGCGTTCTTTATCGAAGTCTTTTGCGATTGCCCGATGACTCCTGATGTCACCGGGTATTCGTTTTATTTTGTGGTCAAAGCGTCCATGGATCCGACTGATCCGACCAATTTATTGGTGACGGCGTGGACCGAGTATCACGGAGCTTGCGGTTGGACTGCCTTAATTGTGTTGGGCGATCTCACCGCCCAGGTGCCAGAGGGTCGTTATGCTTTTGACTGCAAATCCCGCTCGCCTGGAGGAGTCGTTCAAACCATGAAACGCGGCGAGATCGATTTTCTACCTTCAACCAACATTGATCTGTCGAGCGGCACCGTCATTCCTCCGCCGGGTCCGACCGCACTCGGCGCCCAGCAAGCCGCAATCGCTCGATTAATGAGATAACATTTTTATGCCTTCCCGATTTACGAGAGCTGATGTCGTGGAAACGCCGATGCCAACGGATTTTGGCGATACTCCTTGTTTGCCCTTGGTCGTGATGCAACCCGCGGCCGATCTGAGCGACTACATGTTCAAGTCGGTCTACGCGACGAACGGGCAGCCCGGCACGGTCGATAAAGCGCTCACTGCGATTACCGCACTGAATCTGCCAATTCACGGTATTCAGCATCTTGCCAACGGAGACGATCCGATTCCTGTCGCCACAACCACCCAAGACGGTTTGTGTCCGGCCGGCAGCGGTGCTCCAACTGATTTTCTCGGTGGCGACTTGATCTTTCACTCGAGTCTCGGATCGCAGATGCTCTTGCGCAGTGAAGGTAAGGCGACCGTGAGCGCGGGTGCAGGAGCAGGAGCTACGCTTTTTACCGGTACGCTGAATAACCCTGTGCCTGGCGTTTACGCGGTGGACATGGCTTATCTCTACGACGCAAGCCAAGCCCCCGCGCCGGCTGGAACGGTCCACTTTGACGTTTATGACGTGACGAGCTCGAGTTGGATTGCAGCAACCGCATCCACTGACATCAGTGTGATGAACGCAAAAAACTATCTACTGCGTCCGATCCTAACTTCGGCCTCTCTATTGATGATGTTCCCGGCCGCAGCGAACTCGCTGAGCTGGCGCCTGGTCTTAGACACGCCGGGATTAGTGAACTTCACGGTTCAGGTCGGTTTTAAGTTTTTCGTCGGAGCAATTCAAACCCTCTAAAATCATATGGGACTTGCACAAGCTGGCGTTTATTTACCTCTCAAGGCTTTGCTGGGCGGCTCCGGCATCAACCTGACCGAAACCGCTACCTCGATCACAGTTGCAACGACCGGCAGCGGGCCAGGAGGTGGAGACATGTTAAAAAGTGTCTACGCTCCAAGCAATGTCGCGGGCAAGGTCGACCACGCGATTACCGCTGATAACTTGGCCGCAGGAGGATCGGTGCCTTTGGCTAATGCGGCTAACAGTGTGCCCTGGAGCGGTGTCACTGGTAAACCTGCGACTTTTTCTCCTAGCGACTATCTCCAGTTAATTAATCTGCCGACCTATTTTCCGACCCAATGGTCGCAGGTTGCTAACCAACCGACAGTCTTTCCCAGTGATTGGTCTCATATCTCTGGGATTCCGGCCGCATTCACTCCCCTGCCCCACGGTTCAACTCACTTGCCGGGCGGCAGCGATGGAGTTGCCCTAGCTAGTGCCACTGCGCCTGGCTGGCTCGCGCAGCTTGACGGGCAAGTCAACTCCTATGTCGGAGGCGATAACCACGTTCATCCTTTACCGGGCGCGACCAGTGACTACGGGGATTTACAAGCTCCGCTTAGTCCTAGCGTTTACGACGATGAATTCACCGGCACGAGTCTGAGTTCAAAATGGACTCCGAGCAATAGCGCCGGCACAACCACAGGTTTGCTCCAGCCCACGTATTACCAGATGGTGCAACCCTTCGGTACGACTGGACACACTAAGATTCAGCTCAGCCAAGCTTTCGGAACTGGCGCAAATCCTCCGCTTGCGGCCGGGTTTCAGTTTCAATTTAAGTTCCGGTTCCAGATGAACCCGTATGCGCCTGCCACTGCGGGTAATTCGAACTATCTGGATGTCCATCTTGGACTGACCTTTTCGACGACTAGATCAATTGGTTTCTTAATAGAGGCTCAAACCTTTTATCCTCCTAGCGGCATTGCTGCGAGTCTCTATTTTTTAACCGCTTGGGCGACCAATGGTCCGAGTACAAACATCGGGATCGGCGGAGGTCCGATCAATAATGGGCAGCAATTCGTTATGACCGGTTTGGACCTTCGCGTAAAAATCGGCCTTTTCGGCGGCAATTTGCAAATCTGGCTTTCTAACGATGGATGGAACTGGACGCTCTTTTACACCGAAATCTTTAATGGTGGTCCAAGCCTGAACAACAACTATCCGGATCATATGATTCTGGATTTCGATAACGCCAACAGCAATCAAGCGAATTCCAGTGGCTACGTAGCCTGGGATTACGTAAGAAAGATTGCATGAGCAGTGAAATTCAAACCAGTCTTGAGAACGACGAGTTGGTCGAGAGGATCGAACTCGACAGTGGCAACTTCGTGGTACGAAACGAAACCGGTGGCGTAAAATTTTATCTGAAAGGGGATCGAGAGCTTTTTGGGCTCGATGCTGGCATTGTCACTTTTGAGCGCAAGGCTCTGCTTGCGGTGATGCAGATTTACCTGCTCGCCTTCCGCCACGGGCGCGACCAAGAAAGAGCGTTACTCAATGGGAAGATAGCTAGTGCCCTGCATCTCGTATTCGACGAATAGGAGTTCACCATGCCAGGCAAAGCAAAAGGCACAATACACGGCAAGAAGACCACGGCGCCCCAACAGAAAATAATGGGGATCGCGCGCGGGATTCAGAAAGGCGAAGTCTCGCCAAAGTACTCGAAGTCAGCCGCGCGAATCGCGCGAGATATCCCGGCCGCTGACTTGCATAACATTGCGAAAAAACCCAAAGGAGGGTTTCGTTCTAAGAAGCGATGAAACGTCGATCATTCTTAGGTCTGTTTTTGGGCGGCTTAGCTGCGCTCTTTGGACTGAAAAAGTCTCCGGCGGCGCCCGTTCCGTACGTCCGCAAAGGACTCGAGCTCAAGTATCCGCATTTGCCGATCATCGAGAAACACCATTGGTGGCTACCAGAAGAGGACCGAACTGGTCCATTCGATTTCACTGGGTTTCACGCTTCGGAGTGGCAACGCAATATGGTTGTTGGTGCGGCGAGCGAGAACGATCTGGATCCGTTGCCTTACAAGCCAATCGATTGGAGCACGTTATGAAAGTCACCAGAAAACGACCTTCGGAGAAAGAACTCTCTAAGGTGCTAAAAGATAACGGAAGCGACGAAGTTGCGCCTAGCTTGTTCTTGCACCACCTGCCCGGCGAGCTCTCCGGTATCGAGGCCGGCAAACCTTTCGAAGCCCACATCAAAGGTCACTGCCGCGGACACGAGTGTCGCGACGAACCGGGCGGGAAACAGACGCATAATTACGACTTGGACATTCACGACGTCACGCCGCACAAAGGCGAGGCAAAACAGAAACCGTCGACACGGGACGAGGTCGATGCGGCCGCGAAAAAACACGGTCTAGGCGAATCCAAGAAAGAGGAGAAAAAAGAAGAGAAGAAGTGATCGCGACCCTTCTATACTTGGTCATCGTAGCGATCATCTTGGGGTTGGTCATTTGGGTGGTTAATCAGCTGCCATTCTTGGCGCCCTTCGCACAGATTATTCGGGTGGTCTGTGTTGTCATTTTTGTCGTGTACGTCATCTATGTTTTGATCGGTCTTTTGGGGCATGTTCCAATCGCACGATGATTTTAGTCGGAGACATTATTGGCGAAGTCGAACAAGTGACGGGTCGATGCGACCAACCCTACTTGTTCGGCGTTCTGACACGTGCCGTGGAAACCTTGGCGCGGAAAGTTTGTGCGGCCGCCGGCAGCGTCACCTTTGATCCGCTTCAGATTTATTTGGATCTGCCAGTCCAGCAAAGCTATTACGTCTATCTACCCTACCAGATCGAAAAGCCCATTCGCTGCAACCTGAACGGCAACCCTGCTTTCAGTCATAACACGCTCTATGAATTCCAAATGAATGGGCCAGGATCGTCCGACCTCGAGGCAGGCTGGCAGTGGCAGGACCGGCTCACTTCTCCCATTCAGCGGCGATTCCCGCGCGGCGGTTGGGCACTGACGGCAACGAGTGACTCCGAAGCGGACGAAGCTCTCGAACTCAACGTCAAGATCCGAACCAAGAGTGCGAACGACTACGTGATCCAGCTTCCGATCGCGCCGGCCGGCACCGTGGCGGCGCCGTCGCAGAATGTCTACGGAGTGATTGAGGTCGTGAAACCGGTAACCGTGGGAACTGTGACTTTATCGGCCGGTCCCTACATCTTGGCCTATTACTATCCGGAGGTCACACTTCCGGAGTTCAGCTGTATCAAGCTGAGCCAGAAAGCAGTCTCGGTTCGGATGCTCGCCAGGCGGAAGACCATGAAGATCACCTCGCTTCTGGACGTGATTCCGCTGAATTCGTCGCAGGCCGTTATCATGCAGTGCCAGACTATCAAGTATGAGGACGAGGTGCACTTCGACCTGGCGCAGCAAACCGAGGCGATCGCGGTTCAGCTTCTGACTGAAGAGCAAGCCGCCCGCAACCAATACATCGCGGCGAGCGCTACCACCGAGGTTTCCAGTGCTCTCAATCTCACGATTGGTCAGCGAGACGTCGTGATCGTCGCGGACGTTTATGATGATGCTGCGCGGCTCTTCGGTCCGATCGGCCGGCAGAAGATTTTCGATCGGATTACGTCGACGATGGAGGTGTTGTATAACAAATGCCAATACTGGGACTCGCTCACTGGCGTTGTTACCTTGCGCGCGGACGACGATTATTACGTGGCGTTACCGCGGTACGTCGACACGGTGCTGGCGATGAACATCAATCGAACGATCGGCGCCTATCATTCGCCTTGGTTCGAATTTTCTTACGCCGGCATGGGCGAGTTTGGCGACCTCGATCAGGATCCGAACCAATGGGTGCCTTGGCCGCAGCTCGCTGCAACTCAAGGCTCGAGTGTCTGGCCGAGCGATCCATATACGAGTGCCAACTGTTCCTTTACGCGCATCAATGGATCCAATCGCTTAGCAAAAGGTTGGGAAGAGCAAGGTTCGACTCCGCTCGCTTTTCGCTTGAAAGGGCCGGCGCAGCTTTTTGCCGTGCCCGAGCTCCCCCAGGACAATGGCGCCACAATTACGGTCTACGGCTATTACCAAGACCAGCCCGTACTGAATTCTCGCGGAACTTGGGGTGTCGATATTCCCTGCTACTCGAATCGTACCACTCCTTCGAAACAGATTTTCGACCAAGTCGAACGGGTGACCAAAGATCCGACCTTCGGATTTCTCAACCTTTTCGCGACTAATCCATTCGCACTTCAAGCCACGCCGCCAATTGTTCTTCCTCCTCCGACCGGGATCTGGGACGGCAACACTAATTGGCAAACCAACTATCCGCAAACAAACTTCATCGCGCTCTATTGGCCGTGGGACACTGAACCGCAATATCGGATCATCAGGGTCGGCACGATGTGTAAACGGGTGAGGCTGAGATATAAGAAAAACTGGCTCAAAATCAGCGAGCTAACTGATCCCTTACACGTGCGCTCGCGCGAAGCGATTATCCAAGCTTTGACCGGCGTCGCTGCGCTTCGTACCGCGGGGGGGGGAAGTGCGATGAATACGCTAATGCCAACGGCGCCGGTCCAGATCGCCATGGACCAAATCAATCTCGCGGTCGACATGTTGGATGACGAATGGCGGGCGCGCTATCCGCATCAGACAATCACTTTACAGTGGCCGCGGAGCACCTACGGAAACAGTTTTCCGCAAGTCTTATAACTGTAGCTTGCTCAGGGAGCAGATAGGTGCGAGCAAGCCCAAATGAAAGCGTTCCTAGTTAGCTTCTTTTTCTTAGCCCTGGCTCACGCAAGTCCAGGCTTTACCAAAAGCGGTAACGTCTATACCACCAATGGCAGCGCAAGTGACGTGCAAGCGGCACTAAACGCCGCACCGAGCGGCGCCACAGTCAAGATCCCGGCCGGGAAATTCGAGTGGACTACCTATGTCAACGGTCCACGCGGTGTTCGGCTGGAAGGCGCGGGCGTCGATAAAACCACCGTGGAAACGGTGACACCGCAGAATTATCATTTTGTATGTAATCTGACCTGTGATGCTTCGCCAGTTATCGTGGATGGAATCGCTTGGACAAACCAGTTCAACCTGCAAATCAGCAGCAATCCAAACGCAGCCACCTTTAGGGTTTACAATTGCACCTTCGATGGCGGTACTGCCCAATCGATCTTTTTCCAGACTGGCGGCAACGGTAAAGGTCTAGTCGATCACTGTACGTTCAGCGGAGGAGGAGCCTCGGAGATGATCCATAACTTCGGTCTCGGTGCTGGGAATACAGCAGGCTGGAAAGACGATGTGCATCCCGGCACCGACGAAGCGCTCTATGTCGAGAATTGCACGTTCAGCAAGAACCCACTGCAAGACGACTACTTTTGGGGCACAGCAGCGCTACAAGGCTATTACGGTAGCCGCACGGTGATGCGCCACGATATCTGCAAGGGCAGCCATATCGACCAGCATGGGACGCCAGGATCAGTGGGAGCACGATGGTTCGAGTTCTACGACATTACCTTTTATGTGCCGCCGCCCGAAGGCGATTTTGCCGGGATGAACCAAGGCGATTATTTCGCTCTGCGCGGTGGCAGTGGCGTGGTGTTCGACTGTCACGTGGAAGGGTCCAATTTGTGGGGTAACGGCATCATTCACATGTACGACGAAAACGGTGGTTCTCAGCCGTTGTATCTCGCGCGCGGGATCAATCAGAATCCAAGTCCCGTCTACATTTGGAACAATTTCCAATTTGACGGAACCCCGATGAAAGTGGGTGCTGGTGAGAACGTGGTGCTCAACCGGGATTATTTCGTGAGTGACTCTCAGCCTGGGACTATGAAAAAATGGCAGCTCAAAACGGATAACAGTGGCACCACTTACTCCTATCATCCTTTCCAATACCCTCATCCTTCTAATGATTTGCCGACTGATGAGTATGGGCCAGTAAGCGGTGGTGGTGGACCGCAGCCGACTCCGACACCCACGCCGCAGCCGACACCCACTCCTCCGCGGCCGACACCTACGCCGACACCTACGCCGGCGCAAAAACATCGGATAACAATCGAGAGCGATTCTCCGATGACGATAATCGAGCAGAATTAAGCAGCAACGTGTCCAGCTACCTCATGGAAGTCAGGGAGAATTTCGCTCCACTGTCTCGCTTCCGAGGAGATCTTCTCGCTCAGTTTCCAACGTAGGCTGTTAATCAGTTCTTCTTCGATCATGCTGACGTCAGCTTCCGAATTGCAACCAACTCCAAACCAGTTGCTCACCGAGACTACGAGCTGATTACAGGCATGCGCCTTAAGTGCTGCCAGTAAGAATTTCTGCTCTTCTGAAGTCAACTCTACTGAATGCACTCCTTCATTCCTGTGGTGGAGGCGGAGCGACCGGCCGGTTGCCGCGTAACGGAATGATCGGTGTCGAATCCTCCGGCATGAAAAAGGAGAGTCCGATGTGGCCGGCGCGCACTTCAGTGTCGAGATACGGTTGAATTCCGCAAGCTTTGGCTTGCTGACAAAAGTACACGTCTTCTCCTACTCGATCGGTTTGAATAAAGTAGGGATAGTTCTGCTTAGGATAGGTCGGCTCGAAGGGAAAAGCTTCCGCGATCTTTTCGAACACCGCGCGGTGAACCAACATTAGCCCGGCGGCAACCCAATTGACGGGGTGCAAGCCGCCGGCCGGCTTGCCCTCTCTCAGTGCGTGGCTCACTTGCTGGTCGTGCACGTTTCGCGGTTCCAAGTCTGGTTGGATAGTAAGCGGAGCTCCGCGAAATCGGCCGGCGTAAACGCCTCCGACTAAAGCTTTGTTGTGACTCATCATTCGGAGAAGCGTGTTGTGCTCCGCGAAGTTTCGTCCCTTCTGAATCCTGGTGTAGCCGATGAACGGATCGGCTTTGCCGTAAGGGATGAAAACGTCACTGTCGACCCAGAATGACCATTCAGCGTTTGAACGCAGAAACCGACCAACTAATTCATTGCGAGCTTGGGCTACTAACGTATTACCAACTAACTCGAACCCGATATCCAAATGCTTCGCATAGTAGAGCATGGAGGCGACGACAGGTCCGCGGATGCCGTCGACGTACGGCATCATAATCGTCACCGGGTAGGAAGGTTTCCGGTGCGCCATGGAGAAATTCGATTGCTCGAGGTCAACGGATTCCTCGGCATCCGGAGGGAACATAGCGGGTAAGGCAGTGCTCATGATCCAAAGTGTTCCTTGAAGGCGTCTGCCACGCTTTGCCCTAACTTAGTTCGCGGTGTCTCGGTTCTAGTGGAGGTGCCGGAACTAACCGTGGAAACGCGTGAACGGGCGCCCGCGATTTTATTGAGTTCGTCTTGGGCGGTTTTGAGCTCCGCCTGAAGCTTGGTAATTTTCGCGTTCGCGGCATCGCGTTCGCGACGAAATCTTTCGCCGGCAACGGCCGAAAGCGCGACTCGAGTCATTCCGCGCGGACCCTGCGTAGCAACTTCTGTCAGCACTTTCTGAAAGAGGTCTTCCCACTCTTTGTACTCTTTGTTGTGCGCTTCGAAAGCAGCACGCTCCGTGGCACTCTTGGCAAGAGTAACGTCTTTGGGAGAGGCCCATTCACCCAATGTGGGAGCGAGCTTGATAGCTTCGTCCGTCGCTTCGGTGGTAAATTGCCCCCAATAGTTTTTAGCTTGCTGGTCGCGATATTGCTGATAGCCATCAGGCTGCGCCGCAACTTTAGTCCGGAATTCGTTACGCTTCTCTTGAGCATCCATCAGGCTCAAGACTTTGCGGATAAGACGTTCCCGATGCAGCGGATCGCCACACTGGTTGATGACTCCTTCGTTCCAATAGGTTCTGTCTAAGCGATCCGGGCCGGCCGAGCGCATCTGCTTTTCCCATTCGGCCGCCTGATCTTTATCGACCGAGAGATTGACTACGTCCTTAATAATCTCATCGAAGATTTGTCGGACGGGCTGCTCGAATTCTGCGTGATAGCCAGTGTCATCGAAAATCTGATGCTGCTGCTTAAAAGTCCGAAGTTCGGTGAGCTCCGCTTGCACAGTCGGATCCGCGACCGGTCGCACCGACGTGCGCAAAGTACTAAGCTCTCCGTCTTGGGTTTCCAGGCGCCGTTGAAGCTCTTTAATCTGCTTCTTATCGGTCTTTACCATCCCGCGAAGCGTGCGGACGACTTCGATCGTCTCGGGCCGAGCATCGGCGCCGATTCGGATTTGATCGAGCTCCTCGTCCGGTTCGTCATCAGGATGCGCCAGCGGTTCGGCCGGCGGCGTTTCCGGACTAAGCTTAGGTGCGGCCGGAGGTGGTTCTGCCGGTTCCTTCGGCTCGGGCGTTTCAACCAGCGGCGTTTCCTTTGGCTCCGGTTCCGGAGGAGCTTTTGGTTCCTCCTTCGGCGGTTCGGCGTTATCGCCAAAGGCTGTCTCGAAGGCTTTTTCTAGGTCGAGTGCCTGTTCCCTGGTGGTGACTTGGTAGTTTGGATCCCGCGTAACGGGAATCGTAGAGCCGAGACTGCTTGACATAGGCTAGTCCCTCAGGGTGTCGACGAACTGGGCGGGTGCCACGACGGGCGACGGCAACCGACTCATCTCCTCGATCTTAGTCAGAAGTTTTTGGTAGCCGCGGACCTCAAAGCCGTAGCTAGCCATTTGCATTTGATCGAAACCTTCCGGTGTTTCGGGAAGTTGTTCTTGGAGATAGCGTAAGAACTTTTGGCCTAGGTTTTCTTGGAGCCATTCGCGGAAAGCGGCTCGATCGTCATTCGTCCAATGGGTTTTCAAGCGGGTACAGTGGTTCCAGTAGCGGGGTTGGGTGTCGCCGGCGGAAGCGAGGTGGGCATTCCTCCGATGCCATGCCTGGTGCCAGGAGGTAGCGGAGCCGGCTGTCCTGATGGCCAAGTATGCGCCGGAGGTTGCATTGACCGATCCATCGGATTAGCCATTGCTTGGGCGGCTTGAGCTTTCGCGCGGTTATTTAAAATCGCTTCAAAGACTTTGTTAGCTTCACCGAGCTGAGCGGCGAGTGGTTGTATCTCTTTGGTCCGTTTACCCTTGCCGCCGGATTTGATAGAAGAGTTCTTTTTGTTCTCGGCCTGCACGTGCGCCTCACCGTGAAGTAGCGCCAACTTCATCGTGTTGAGGTCTTGTTCTGGAATCACCTCAGGCGGGATCTCCCTCATCGTGTTGAGCGATGCCATCATTTTTTGATTTAATGCAGTCATATGCTGCACGTGATCGTCGCGGTCGGAGACGGGCATCGCTTGACCTTGGGTCATGTCGGTGAATTCGGAGTATTGCGCTCGCTGTTGTTCCAGGTTAGTCGACATCGATGGATCACCCACGAACAAGTCTTTCGCCCGTCGATATCCGATCATTGCCGCGCCCGCTTCGAAATTTAATTTTCCTTGGTCCCAGTAGGGATTTGCGAGTGCCTGCATCGCGAATTGCAGGAGCTTGTTATCCTCGATTGCACCGACATTCGTATTGTATTCCTGGGCCGGCGTATAAGCTAATAAGAGGATTTCATCGGGAGCTAACCCAGCGTCTAGCAACTGCACTATGGTTTGAACAGCTTCGCCGTCAGCACGCCCGTAGGGAGGAGCAGTGGTATAATTCTCGCCCGCGGCCGGATCGATTTTCAAAAGACGTTCCATCATCTCTTGGTCGACGAGCTTCAGTCCGGCCGTTATCGCTTCGTCGCGTGCCTCGGCGAAAGCAAGCGCAGCCCGTATGTTAAGCGGAGTGTAAATCCTCCGCTGCATCTGACTAACCAAGTGCGTAAACTGATTCCACCACCTATTTAAAATACCCTGACGAATCTCCTGTTCACGAGTTGCGTCAATAGTTGCTTCAGTGGCTGTCTTGTCGCTTTGTCCGACTTGTCCGCTGGCTTGAATTTGCTCGGGTATGAAAGTGCCGGCGATGATTTCTGAGATGGCGGTGAGTTTGTTATCAAGACCTGCAAACGCCTCGGGATTAAACTGCAATTGTTGCGCCATCAGTTCGAACCCTTTAGGTAGGATCAAGAAAGGTGAGAGCACCTTCGGCGCTAAAAATGGAATGTCTTTTTCTTCGGCCGTGCCGATGAGTAAGCCGGCTATATACTGTTGGTCGAAATATAAATTACGTTCACGTTCGATCGAAATTGCGATGTTAACTAACAATCTCCCTAACCCTTTACTACCAAAAAGCCGGTCGTTGCCAGATTGGAAGGTAAACAAGGTAATTATGTCTTCCATTAGCTCGGCAACGGAGTCGCCAAAGAATAATTCTTCACCTCCGCCAACGTTATCGTTAGTCATCGGTCCGACACCGGTCGACCCTTGCGGACCGGTGCCGCGGTTAACCCACCAGTGATCTATTCCACCAACATAATTCCGAACAAAAACGTGAACCGTTTGGATCATTTTTGAGGCTTTATGCCAGGAGAAATAAAGCGAGGCTTCCCGTGCCATATCAGAGAGTTGCCGCGGATCAGACGGCAAATCATCGCGTGGCGGCATCGCGTGTTCGATCGCGTATTTTAAGTTTTCGACGTTGAACCCGGCGCGCTCAGTCGTCTCCGGCTCTTCGAGCAGGGAGATGAGTTCGTGAATGAAAAAATCTTGCTCAATACAGAAGCAATCGAGCCTATGAACGTCTTGGCTAGTCTGTTCATCAAAGTACACATCCTCCTGGCGATAGGTCCGCGGCCGCCAATTATGCTCATCGATATTCGCAGCCATGGTGTAGCCCTGGAGCACATCCTCGGTGACGACGCGTTGAACGAAGTCGGTCCAGCCAGACCACTTCCTAATCAATTCGGTCGTCTTCATTTGGTACAGCTCGGACTTGTTCTGATAGTCGTCGTAGCTGTCTGGCAGTTCGGCCGCGGTCAGATATTTGATATCGTGAATGGCGCCGGTGAAACGAGGCGTGACGCGGTCAACGATCGAAGAAAGGAACTGGGTCGACATATTGCTGCGCCAGCCCTGGTTCTGGTCGTCGAGTTCCTTTTGGTCGTAAGGACTTTTGCCGTTATACACATCGGCAATAATTTTGTTCCGGTTTGCGCGCGCGCGGTTTTGTTTTTTGAACCGCAGATAGAGCGAATAAGCCTGTTGAGCACTTGAGATCGGCTTGCTAGTCGGACGTCCCGCTGCGTTGAGTTCGGGTGGGTTAAATTGACCGATACCACCTGGTCCGTACGACGTAGCGGGGGAATAGGTGTCAGGCATAGCGCAGCGAAGCCTCGTTCCAAGAAACGATCTTGCGCGCGGTCGGAGCTGAAATCAAACAAAGAGTGGATCTGGAGGGAATCGAACCCTCAGTGGCTACGCTGTTTCTGACGACCTTACAGTCTGCTAGGACGCTGATGCTTAAGTCATCGCGCTTTCCTGGCGCAACCCTCACTCTACCAATCAGACCCAAAAAAGGTGCGCGGCGAATGGTTGCCCATCCGAGGAACCCGTTCACGCCAGCTATCCAGAATTTCAAGCTCAACGCCGATGATCCGAAGTGACCGGCAGATACGTTCCTACTACCGCGCGCTTTATATGTATTTAGTAGTATGGCGGCCGAAAGCAAGAAGGACGTGCTGCTGACGGCACGTCCTTCTGCGATGTCCTAGATGTGTAACCTTACGCTTTTTTATCCCACCAAGGTCGTAAATTGTCGATCTCTTTCAGAGTCGGAAAGATGCCATCGAAACGATAGGCTCGGTCATCGATGTAGAGGATCGCGGGAAATTTCACATCACTAAACCAGAGTCGCGAAATCCTTGTCTCATCCATCCCGTGCTTGGTAAACCAACCTTGCAATGCTCGTCTGCCGCCTTCGCGACTCGCGCGCGTTGTCCAGATACATACTTGGTAACCGGCGTTCACCAGGTCGCGAACGAAGTCGATGGCGCCAGCTATCGGAAAACCGAAGTGCTCTTCGCCTTTCCATCCGTCGTACTCCGCTAACACTCCATCGAAGTCTATGCAGATGGTGTTTTTAGGCTCCGGCGGGATCTTTTCGCTCATACGGCAGCTTCAGTCGTTTTCACGAATACGATCCGAAATTGCTCCTAGCGCTACCTCGATATCTTCCAGAGCAGTGGCGATTCGGGTTAGCTGGATAAGGGTCATCGCTCGAATTTCCCAGTCAGTGCGTTGCTTAAGATCTTCCAAAGTGATCATCGTTTTTCAGTCAGTTTCCAGCATTCCGCCGGCGGCTGCCGTCTCGGGCCGGTAAAGTCGTCTTCGAGCCAGATGCTGAGCACGAGCAAAGTGCCGAAGGAGACACATCCTTTGAGCTTGGGTTCCAATCCGGTTGATCGGCTGCCGCGGATCAGCTTCTCCCTGCGGTCCACATTGGCGTTGCAAGGTTTGCAACTTCCGACGCTCCAGGGTTGGTTCATCGGGCACTTGAGACAGACCTGCGCTCGTTCGCTTGCTCGAGCTTGGTCCACCCATTTTAGCGGCCTTTCAGTTAAGACGGTAAGCCAGTCCTCAATTCGGTTAATCGGTCGAGGGTAATGTTTAACTGGCGGAGGCGTCTTGCCAGCGTTTGCAAGTTCAGCTGCGGAGCCGGTGCAGTTGTGTCTCCAGTGTCCGCAGATATAGAAAGCGATGTCTTGCTCTGCTTGTTCACGAGTTGCTGTGCCGCTAGGAACCATCTCGAGGTTATTGAGCCGGAACTGAAATACATTCTCGACCAATTGCTCATAACTCATCGCTCCGATGACTTGCGCCCGCGGCCGCGCCGGCTGAGACACCAACTTCTGCCGGAAATGCCAACCACCTGGGGGGGTCATTCCTGAGATAACTCTCATCATCGATTAGCTCGACGTGCAGTCTGGGCTAAAACGGCTTGTCTCTTAGTCTTTGTGCTTTCGGAATGGGTCGCTTTTTCGAGCTTGGAAGCGGCAATTGGTTTGCCAGGTTTGGCGCCGGTTTTGCGACGGAGCTGCCCGTGCGCATTCTTAAAAGCCTCCGCCATCCATTTCTTTTTCTCAGCCATACTATCTCCCGTGCTTCGTGCGCCCGTTTGCCGCTGCCCGGTTTTTCGCGAAGTCCCGATCCACGGGTTCCTTATAATAGATGGAACTCGGATAATATTTCAGGGGAGGCGAATCGCCTTGAGGTTCCTGGCGCGCCGGCCGGCTCACCGTGGCTTTCTTGGTCACATTGATGTTTCGGCTGACCATGCGCGGAATCTGACTTGCTCCACCACCGCCCCAATCTCCACTAGCCATAGGGTTTATACCTTTCTCTTTTTTCCAGACAGTAGCGTGTAAACATGACTTCTGGATATTCCGAAATGTGTGGCGATGTCTTTTGGTTTCATCCCCTCCATGCCAAGATGAAGGAGATCTCGGACTTGGGCATCAGTTAGACACGCATTTGGATGCCGCTCTCCAGCTGGACAGCCGTTTGCAGCATATCTTCCGGCTTTTACCGCTCTGTCGACATTTTCTTTCGCAGTGACGTATTCGAGGTTAGAGAAATGATTGTTTGTCTTATCGGTATCGCCATGATCCACCACCATTTCTTCTGGTGGTGGTCCTAGGAAGGCTAGCGCCACCAATCGGTGGACGGCATAAGTCTTACCTTGGATGCTGACCGTTTTGTAACCTTTGTTATTCACGTATTGGCCCAATAATCTGCCTTTGAACGGTCGCCCTAGCAGCGTGATTCTGGGCATCGAATAGATACGACCAAAGCTGGAGACTTGATAATTCTCAAGCCCTGGTATTGCTCTCCAAACCTCTTCTTCTTCGCTCACTTACGAAATGCTCTGTATCCACCAGGGTTCTTGATCCCGTTATCGCGAACGCGGAAGTTCGGAACTCCGCCTTCGCCCGTATTGCGACCTCCGCTGCCGGAGTCAGAGAACGGCACAAGTTTCGTAACCGATTGAGAGGCTTTATCGCAATAGATCTTCTTAGTGAAACCTTTGCGTTGTCCACTCTCTTCCCTACTGGTTGAGCCGCCGATTGATTCGCTCCCGGTGCCGCCCTTCTTGAAAGGAGTCAGCGTTCCGGTGCCGATTTTTGCTCGTCCCATGAGCTTTGAGGCTAGCGCTCAAGCGAGTTCTTTGCTAGTTCAGAATTTGGACAGAAGCCCTTCATGAGAGATGCCGCTGGCAGACGATCACTGCACATGATCCTGCCAGCGGCTTCGTTAATCCGGTAAGCAGCAATGGAACGAGGCAAACCGGCCTTTGGTGCTCTCTCGGAACCAAAACTTCATAAAATCGGAGGGATGCCTGCGCCACGTTAGCGCAGGCTCCGAGCGGCAATGCTTATGCCAGACCGTCGTCTGACTACCGGCTCTGTGCGGTCCCTCGCCGCGACATCTTTTTCATACCAAGCCATGCCATAGCTGAGCTTGCCTCTGCCGACCTTATCCCGCCCAGCCTTCATACTAAATTTAACTGTCGATCCCGGTTGCCCCACCGACGATCCAAAAAGGCTTTCGCCTCCTTGAAAGTGGCTTTCTCTGCCTCGGGATAATTATATTTCACAAGCCAGCGCAGTTGTTTGAAAGTCGCGAGGTCTTGCCGCTGGCGCCCAATCAATTTGCCCAGAATTTTGGACGCGTGCCCTTTATTCTGAACCGCATCCACGTTCACGCCGTAGGTCTGAAGGAGTGTCGCCTGTTTATCCGACACGTCCTCAAAGTGCCAGTGCATGGTCCCTTCGAAATCTGCTAATTCTGGATCGCTTAAAACGCTGGCGAATTCGAGCGGATCAAATACCTGGCGTTGACGTTTTGCCATCGCGGCCGCGCGTTCCGCGAGTGCCGCAGCCCGTTGCCGAACCAGTTCGAGATTGATCCGATCGTTTTTACGTTGAGCCGAGAGTAAATCCGGTTCCCCAGCGAGCAATTCCGTAATTGCCTCTGATTCAGCCTCACTCTTCGCGATGAGGCTAGCCGGCTTAATCAACGAGTGTTCACTGGAAAGCCACAAAGGATCCAGAATTAGCAAGTTCTCTTTTCCGTCGCAGATGCGTGTGCCGCGACCGACACACTGCGCATAGAGGCTCCGGCTTTGCGTCGGACGAAAGACGCAAATAGCGTCCACCGAGGGTTCGTCATAACCTTCGGCAAGCAACATGGCGCAGCTTAAGACTCGGGTGTCGCCATCGTGAAAGCGTTGGAGTACGGCTTTGCGTTCGTCGTCCTTGAACGAACCGTCGATATGCTCGGCCGCCACTCCTAAGTCACGAGCGATTTCGGCGAACTCCTGGCTCAGTTTCACGAGCGGAAGGAAAACGAGCGTTTTGCGCTCCGGCCGGGCGGCGATTTCAGCCGCCAAAGCGCCCAGATATGGCTCTAATACGTGCTCAAGTTCGCTAGCGTCTAAATCACCTTGGTTGTCTAAGCCGACCTCGGATACGTCAATCTGGAGAGGGATTTGTTCGACACGAATTGGGCTAAGCCAATGGTCGTCGATCAATCCAATCAACCCAATCTCAAACGCGATATGTTCAAAGACCTCTCCCAGCGATCGCTGATCGCTCCGGTCCGGTGTTGCGGTGATTCCCAGGGTCTTGCAATCGACAAAGTGATTGAGAATCTGCTGATAGGATTTCGAGGTCGAACGATGGCATTCGTCGATAACGCAGGTGCGGAAGTGGTTGCGGTCCCAGCGTTGGAGCCGGTTCAGATGCAAAGACTGAACCGACGCGACAACAACGTCGTCTTGAGTCGACGCTCGAATTTCGGCCTGCTCAAGTCCGATCTGGAATCTCCAGTTCGTCTCGCTATTAACCCGATAAATTTTGTCCCTTGCTTGAGAGAGCAACTCTTTGCGATGAGCGATGAAAAGGCATGGACCTAAAGACAATCGTTGACGGAAAAGGTGCGAGGCAATGACTGTTTTCCCTGCGCCGGTAGCGGCAACGCCGAGAATCCTATCCCAGTTTTCCCAAGCTGCTAAGGACTCTCTAACAGCGAGTTGCTGGTAAGGTCTTAAGTCCATGGGCTTTAAGTGAGGTTATCGCAAGCGAGCAAGCCTTGCAAGCTTGCTACTAGCCAATGCCTTGCGATTCAAGTTAAATATTCGTAATGTATTCCGAGCAGGAACGAGACCACTCTTCGCAGAAAATTGTTGAAATTTCTATCAGGGGATGCCCTTATTGCGTTGCGCGATGGAACTCAAGCACCACAAGTCGGTGCCTGACCCTCTGTTTGACGTCTTCTGGAAAAAGTTCGATCCCAAGCACTGCTACGGAGAAGCTACTGAGCGCATGATGCGAGGAGTTTGGCAGATCACAAGGCGAGTCCGACAGAGAAAGTGTGGTGTCCCTAAAGGACTTTCAAAAAGCGGTGCCGGTTTTTAATGTGCTTGTGCAGAAAGTTGCCTTTGCTATCGGCCTTCATAAAACGGTCGAACAGGCTTTGCGTTACGTGCTGGTACACGTAATGCCCTCCGGAATGGAATACCACGTGTAGCGCGCCTGTAGGCTTATGATAGCCTACCGCGGCAACGTTCGAGCTGCCCTTGACCGGCTTAATTGCCACATCAGGAGGAGCTTTGCTGGGATCCGTTTCCGTGGGGTTGGTTGCCATTATGACCTCCGTCTAATTCTTGGGTTATCTTTTCGATGGAGGGGAGAACTTCGCGTAACCAGACAACAATATTCCTCTCGGAATGAGGTTTGTCACTTTCTGATCCGCCGAGCAGCCCGGCCGTGGCGCCGAGAATTTTCATTCTCTTTTCCATGGCACCGATACAGAATGCGCTCGCTTTAAGCGGGATATCGAAATCGTCTTCGCGAAAAACTTCGCCGGCCCGGATCCGTTCGACGGTGATGGCGCCCTCCATCGCAAGCGGCAACCAATAAGCGATTAAGCGGTCGATCCGTTCGTTATCCAACAAGCGATAGGTTTCGATACTGAGAGCCAGGCGAGTCCGATAAGTCGAGAGAGCCTCATCAAGGAAATCAGTATCGATCTTAAGCTTCTGAGCTATTTGATCCCGGTTTTTGCCTTTTAACGCCAAGTCCCATATCTGCCGACCGGTCTTCAGCGGCCGGGAGTCTTCGACGATCTCGAGAGGTACGTCCTCGCTTTCTCTCTTTAGTTGATTGTACTCTTCGAGCGTCAGTTCTCTCAGAGGTTCGTCGAAGGGATCCATAAGTCATCTACTCCCGCCTTGTGGTGATCATTCCGTCATGCGTGCCCAAAAATCGAACGCATCCCGTTCCATCGCGGAATGAAAAGCCGTTGATCTGTTTGGCTTTTGGCGCTTTGCGTGCCGCCTTTTGTTTAGCCCAGGAACGCTGCCCATAAAGCTTCCTTTTGTCCGGATTGGCCTTTTGCCACCGTTTACCATAGCGATGTTTCCATTCTAGCGTGTAGCCTTTCGGAGGTTTGTGTAAGACGAATCCGCCTGGATTAACTGGTTGATCGTCGTCATAGTCTCTCATCCAATCCTTAGCGCTATTTCTAATGACGTAGCGCTCCATTATCGGATGACCGGTTTCGTCTAAGACCTCTACGTAGGCGACACCGGAATAGACAAACGCTCTGCGAGTCTGAAACATGCGCCGGCAACAGACGGCATATGCGCAGTTTTCCGGATCGCGGCGAGTCGATTTTTCGATGTCGGCTTTCGAAGGTTGAACCAATATATCTGCTCGTGCTTCGCGCACGGGGATTCCCTGGAAGTGGCGGCCCTTTCTCTGAACAGCGGATTTCATCATCATGAATAATATGCAAGAGAATAATTGCAGGCAAATCCGAGGTGTGCAACCCTGTACTGTGACCCGAGGTGATTACCAATCTGGGATCGATTACAGCTTTGGCCGGCGTTCCGGTCGGATAACCGATCCGATCGCACTGAATATTTTTTACCGTAGAATCTATGACCAACCAATACGAATACCCTATCGAAAGTGGGATAGAAACAATCGAGACCCGTGGGCGCCACGCCTCAGAGGAGCACAACAAATTGCTCACTATGCGGCTCGAGGAATCCTTTTTCTCGCCCAAAAGGCGCGAAGCGCTTTACGAGCTTGCGCGCAGTATCGGCGTTAAAGTCCGAATTTTAGAAGCGGAGGGACCGCACGGAGAACAGGGTTACCGAGTCTGGAAAAAGGGCCATCGGGACGTAGAGAAAGCAAATGAACGCCGAGCCGCCAAAGCGGCACGGGCTGCCGAACGCCGCGAAATAGGAAGCCGAAAACACCTGAAGCGAGGACATGGAAAAGCAAAGACAACCAAAACTGCGAACGTTTAATAGGACTAAGGCGGCTCAGAAGATGAAGAAAGCTGAGCCGGCCAAGTCGATTAAGGCTCAGAAAACGGCGCCGGTTCGATGATCTACGAACTGTTGCGTCATCTCCACCGTGCGCGACGATATCGCGAAATCAGCAACCTCATCGCTGGCAGCGTCACCGCAACCAGTCTTGAGCGAGTCGAGAAAACGCTTCAAGACGCATATCTAAAGTCAGTTGCGCAAGGAGCTAATCCCGAGGATCTCAAATCCTTCAACCAACAGTTGATCGATCAGGTCAACGAACTGCTTGCCAAAGAGAACGGAGTACGTGTTCGACAATGGACAGAGGCGATTTTGGAGGCGGAGGAAAGAACTGGGCGCAGCGGATAAGACCCTGGATGCTAATTGCTTCCGGTGCCCTTTGTATAGCTAACCTGGGGTTGGTTCTGGGTGATCTTTATTGGCAAACCTATTGGTATCTCTACCGAGACGTTTTGATGTGCGCGAGCAATGCGGTGATTTGGGCGACGTGGAAAGTTCGCATCCGATGAAATGGCGTCTAGACGTGATCAATATCGATGAAACGGACTCGCCTCAAACCCGTCAGTAAGAAGCGAGCTGCACAACTGCGCGAATATTCGAAGCTGCGGAAAGCATTTCTGAACGAGCATCCAATTTGCGAAGCTTGCGCCAAGAAACGCTCTGCGGAGATCCATCACAAGAAAGGCCGCTTCGGCCGCTGGTTACTGGATACCGATTACTGGGCGGCTCTTTGCTGGAACTGCCACAGAAAAGCTCACCACGTAGCAACGGGTTTCTGATATGATGCAGATGCAATGGAACGCGTTGCTGGTAAATGAGTGAAAACGGTAACGACAAAACCGGCATCGGGAAAATCATCAGCGGCGGCAAGTTAGATTGGCCGACACTGGTGCTTATCTTGGTCACCGGCGGTGGCAACCTTGTGTTGAGCGAGCGCAACAAAGGTAGTCTGAGCTACGAGCAACAGGAAGCGTTGACCAAAATTCGGGAGCTGCATAAAACCATGGATGATTTTGAAGACAGCATGAGAGCCAACCTCAATAATCAGGCGCAGATCTTAAACGGGCAGACTCAGATTCTGGATGACCACAAAGAATTGCTTCAGACGATTCAACAGAATCAGGAGAAGTTTAAGAAACAGTCATTCGGAAGTAATATCACTCCATGAGTGACCGGGATTGCGTCGAACATGGCTACGAGGAAGTGATCGTGAAACTCTACCACAATCTCTATGATCGCTTAATTACTAACCCCCCAGGCGACGAAGAGGAAGCGAGTGCGAGTTTCGCCCGAGGGGTTAAAGCTGCGCGTCATGCTCGAGAGCTTGCGTTCAAGAGCATGACGGAGAAATGACTTAGTGCGGCTCTACGTGAGGCGCATCAGGATTTGGCGGCGTCGGTGCCGGCTGCGGTTTATCGCTCTGCGGGGGAAAATAACCCCACCCATGTTCGGGTGAATACCCCCAGCCTCCCTCTGGTGGCGGTGGCTTAACTCCGCCATCGGCTGGCGGTGGCGGGACGATGACTATCGGGTGAGCCGGAAATCCAGGGATTGTTCCCGGCGGCAGCACAATGGGATGTTCCGGTTTGAGATCGCTATCCGGCGGAAGCGGGATATAGATCGGCGGAGTCGGCACCGGCAACGGTGCACCGCCCCAGATACCGAGCGGAGGTTTAGCCGGTGGAGTTGGCCAAATTTCCGGAGGATAATAAATGGGTGGGGTAACTACCCCACTGGGTGGCCAAATGCCTGGAGGCTGTCCCGGTTGTGTTGGCGGGATATGAATTGGTGGAGTCGGACGCGGATCGGTCGGCCCCCAAATGCCTGGAGGCTGTCCTGGCGTTGGCGGAATAATTGGACCTCCCCCAATTTCTGGGAGGTAAGCTTTGCCTACAATACAGACGTCAAGTATTGGCATAACAACGACAGGGCTAACGCTAGCAAGCTAGGCATGCAAGCAGTTAGTTTAGTTTAGTTCTGGGTCTTGCTCGGCCGCTAGTCCCTCTGAGATTATTTTGGCCGAGTTAGCAACAATTTCGTCACGCTGCCTTTGCACGACATCGTTGAAGTATTCGACAGCCTCCGGATCGCCGCAGCCTTCCACCGTGACGGCTACTGCGATTCCTAGCGCGCCCAAAGCCTCGTAAACATTCTCGCGCTTGAATTGGCCGGCGCTAAGGTAATGATCCCGCAGGATCTCCAGAATTTGTTTCGTCAGTTGTTCGGCCTTTTCTTTCATAGACTGTGTCCTCCAAAAGTTTGATACGTTCGCCTTGGAGTGCGCAAATGTCGCGCAGCGCATGGAGTGCTTCGGTCTGTGCTTTGGTCAGTTCTCTGAGATCGTTAATTAAGGCTTCTACATCCATTTGAGTTCTTTCGCAGTTAAGTACAACAGGTTGAAAAGCGGATCAGGAATCTTGTACCGGTCCTTGTTGATTCGGAGCGACCGCTCAAGTGAACCGCCATCCAGATGGCGCATGCCGGCCGCTTTCCAATCCGCCAGCATTTCGAGCAAGTCGAGCATGCTCATGCCTCCAATCCCGTTGATGTAGTATTCGGGATGGTGGCTATTGGCCTCGTAATGATGCTTTAGAATGCCGCGCATTTCCGCGAGAGCGGATTTATACTCCTCGCTCCCGTACGTCGTGCCTTTGAGCTTTGGAGTCATCGTATCAAAGGCGGACTTCTCAGGTTCTTCGAGTTTGCTGGCATCGTGGACTCGGGCGCGCGTTTGGATATTGCGGACAATCTCATCGAGAAAGGTTCGCACCTGTTTGATGTGCTCCATCGTGTCCAAGGAAGAGTCGTAAGCTTCAGACATAATATTGTTCAAGGAAAAAATTGCAGAACAAATCTCACTCCAGTACCGTAAAGCCTCATGAGTAGCAACAACATAAGTTTGGTGCTCGTCAAAGGGCAGCCACTCCAAACTGACGACCTTGAGGTTCTCAGGCCGGACCAAGCGATAGTGGCAATGAATTCTGTCATCGCCCGCGCGAAGGTCATAACTAAAGTCAAAGACGCTAAGACGCACAATCAAGCGGGGTTGATAGGCGGAGAGCTCAAAGGGTTAATGAAAGGACTCAGGGCAAATTACGACGCGGCAAAGGCGCCTCTACTCGCGATTCAGCGAGCACTGGACAACCTCTTTAACGAACTCTACAAACCGCTCGAGGAACAGTATCAGCGCATGGATCAGGTGGTCAGCGCTTTCACGGATGGTCTTCGGCGGGAAAAGGAGATGGAAGAGGCGAAAGCCAAAGCCGAAGCGGACCGCAAAGAGGCCGAAGCCAAGGCGCGAATCGCGGAGCTGGAACGTCAGCGGGAACAGGAGCGCTTACGCGCGAAGATGACTGACGACCTCGTAGAAAAAAGCAATCACACTAAGGCGGAGAACAAACTCGCCGGCCAAATCGAGAGCGCGCAAATATCCCTTCAATTGGAGAAGGAAAACGTTCCACTGAGCAAGCCGGACCTGCCGCTTCCGAAGGCACCGGGAAGCTCCGGATTCACTCGCTACGAAGTCGAAATGGTCGACGAGGCATTAGTATTCGCGCAGCATCGCGACCTCCTTAAAATCGAACTCCGGCAGGGGTTGGCTCAAGCACTCGCCAAAAGCCTCGACGATCAAGGCAAACCGCTTTCGGTGCCGGGCCTCGTGATTCGAAAGCATAGTCGGACCTCTTTCAAGGGAGCTGCGGCAATCCGGATTCACGGAGAGGAGAGCGAATGAATTCCAACCCTATCTGGCAAGAGCTAATAGACTACGAAGCGGAGCGGCCGGAGTTCTCAGTCTACGTGTTTTATCGGGACGGGAGTTCACACACAGAAGACGAGTGGCGTTTTCTGATGCCAGGACCGGCAATGGAATTGTTCGCAAGCCTGATCAAACGTCCGGTCACGGCAATTGGCTGGGTCGAGAGGATAATCATTACGGACGGAGGTGACTTTACTTGCGCCGAGTGGGTGAAGGGTAAAGGAATAACCTTCCCGCCTGAAGCAGTGGGTAAGGTGCCAAAATGACCAGAGAAGAACACATCCAAAGACATGAAGAACTGCACCGAGCTTTCGATGAGCTTTTGGCGGATTGGATCACGCACAACCCAGAGGTTCGCCCATCCGTATCGACTGTATTTGAACTGATGCAGTGGTCGTATTTGCAGACCAAAGAGCCTTCCCTAATCGATGGAGAGCACAAATAAGCTGCTTTGGACTTGGTACATCGATCCATGGAAGAGGGAGGCATGCCCACTCCAGATCGACGAAGAGTTGTCGGCGTGGCGCCAAGCTATTCAAAGTGATGAGCTAGGCATCGGTGTAATAGAGGCGAACGACAACGGCCGAGAGATCATTATTGACGTTTGGTGCGACGACAACGGTAGGTATCGGAACCCTGACCTTCCGACGTTTAATGTCGGTCCCCATTGGGTTTTCGGCTATGCCCTGCTCTTTGAGCGTGCCGGTGAAAACACAGTGTCGGTTGGATTCGACGCTGAATTTTTAATCAATGATCTCCGACTACAGTTTGAATCATGGGAAGAACGGCTAAACCCAGACGACTACGTAAAACAAATGCTGCGCGTGATCGAGCTCGAACCTTGGTTCCGCGGCCGATGGAAGAGAGAACAACAATGCTAGCTGCTGGTAAATACGACGAAGAGACTAAGAAGCTCGCAGAGGAGCTAAAAGCAAAAGGAGTGATTCTCCTAGTACTGGACGGGATCAAAGGAACAGGCATGTCTTGCGAAACTGATCCGATGACTCTCTTGGCACTGCCGGCAAAGTTGAGGCTATTAGCCGATAAGCTTGAAGGTCCGGTGGTTCACGACGCACTCGAAGCGATGGGCAATGAAGCTAAAAATCTTAGTTAACAGCAAAGCGCAGGCGCCATTCTGGGTAAGGCTATTCAGACTGGAACAGGAGATGGAAGAGGTGCGCAAGGAGGTCGCAGTGCCCGGCCGAAGGGTTCTCGCTTCGGCGCCGGTGATCAATGAATACCGGGTCGATGAAAATCTCCAATTTGCTTACTGTCTGCTTTTTCAGGTCGACGCAGTGGGTGTCGTCGATTGCCTAGGGATCGTATTCATTTTTGATGAACCGAACCGGGCCGAGATTATCAAGGCTCGCGACGACCTAGCCGACGAGGTGATGGAGGAAATGACCAAGCGGCACCAAGAGAAGGTCGCCCGCGGAGAAGGAGAATTCGTTGACCAGATTCGCGTGATTGAGCCGGGCAGCGAAGAAACCGGGCAAATGCTGGACGAAATCCTCAAACAGCAACGAGAGAAGAGATGAGCGCTGAGACTGAAGAACCCAGACCGCTGACCGACACCGAGTACACCTCCCGCCTAGCTTTCATAGTCGGCTTTCTTTATTCCGCTCTGCTCGATGTGCGTCACAGCGGTCAGCTAACCGCGACCCAAATTGCAAAGATAGACGCAAGCCTGGACCAGATTCGTCCAACCCTGGTCCGCGTTTACGACGAAAGCTTCCGGCGGCCATCAGCATGAAGAAAGTCTACATCTACGACAAAGAGAGCGGCAAAATGATTGAACGTCGGCCGGCGAACGAGCTGCCGAGTTTCCACATCAAGTCGGAGGAAGGGGTTTCACTTGGCGAAGGCTACCTCATGGATGTGATGAACGCCGAGATCGTTAATGCTGTCGGCGTTCGGCTTCCGAAGCGGGAGTTGCCGCATACGCACGGTGAACTCACCCAAGAACAACGGCGCGAGAACCTTACTCGAGTGCTCGAGCTAGCCGACAAGCACGCTGAGACGATGGACCGGCGCGATTGCATCCGGGTGCAGGAGAAGATCGAATACATCCGCCAAAAGCATTTCGAGGGATGACCAAAGCGAATGACCTGCCGGATGACTAATGTTCCACAAATGTTCCACGTAGAACATTTTGTTCTACGGGAAGGGTTCCGACTGCGCAGGCTCGGCTGCTGGCTCGGGTTTCGGATGCAGTTTCTCTTGAGCGTGCTTCAAAAACAAAATAGCTCGGAGAGCCGTTGCCCTAGGGAAGTTTTGGACAAATTTCGGCAATTCTGTCCAACTCGTAATCCCTTCTTCGCCTTCAATCGGGTAGTAGGAGGGATTGTCCCTGACGTCGCATAGAAAATTGATTAGGTGCTGGTGAGGGTCAACGAAGCTTTGTTTAGAAGAGCCCTTCGAAGGGCTCTTAGGTTTTTTAAGCGAAAACGTCTTTTTACTTAACGTTTTTTCTTCTAAGCCGGATTTGAGCCGTTGTTGATATTCCTCTGGCGTAAGAGGCGAAAGGATTGCATTCCAATTTCGATCCGTCTTTTCCGGCAGAACCTTGTTTAGAGGAGTCCCGCTTCTCTTGCCTGCGCGGCCCGCCTCCGACATTTCGCCCTCTTCTCGGCGCAGATTGATGATCCGCGAAACCTCGAACCTGGCATCACATTCCCAAGCGCTCGCCTCGATTGCGATTTCTTTACTCTCTCCGATGTCGCCGGCTAACTTCGCCAGTCTCTCGATTTCCTTCGCCTTCTTAATTTCTTTCGCCAACTGATCGAGGTCTTTGGAATGATTGAGTAACTCCTGCCTTTGCGTCCGCAGAAAGCTTAGAACCATGTCGGCGCCAACAAGTTCGCCATTATTGTTGACGGGTGCCAACGCTTCGCTAGTCTCTTCGGCGATCTGCAAATCGATCTTTGCCTTAGGAGGAGCCGGTGCGGCGGGTGTCGCACCGGCCTTTTCTTTTCGGTAGTGATCAAGGTGCGCGATCGCGTACTGCGAGTAACCGTAGTCGGCAATAAACTGCATTTCCTGTTGCGTGCGCTGACCTGGCTGCGCTTTCACTTGCTTATATTTTCCGGCGAGCTTGGAGACAAAGGGTTTAATCTTTTTGTCAATCTCGTCCTCGGTTAGCTTGCCTAGAGGGATGCCTTTAAGGGCCGGGAGAGTTTGAATAAGGTGCTCGCGCCAGGATACGTAATCGGCTGCGTGCCATCTTGCATAAGCTTGCGCCCATTCTTGAAAATCTGCCTCGTTCAGCATGATGAGCGAAGCTATGAAATCAGAGCAAAAAAGCAAAGAGGGCATTCCCGTGATCAAGGGGAATGCCCAAGGTTTGGCCTTACCTTGCCATGAATCGTACGGATAGTAGCGACATCACCGGCTTATGTTGCACTCGTCACTGCGCTCTGGCACTGGATCTCTAGAGGATCTCTCGCACTGGCGACTTATTCGGGACACTGGCGGACTGCGGTTGGTTCTTCCTCGCTAGCTTTTACCGTGCAAGGCAACGCTAGCAGGATAAGCTATTGATGCAAGATAAAAATCTTGAATCAATTTTGCTTCGGTGTTACGGACCAAGAGCCATGAATGACGATTTAGTCAAATTCGAACTTAATTACAAGAATGGCGCGACTGCAAACAAGCCGCCCATATTCAAAGATGTCTATCTCAGTCGGGATACTCAAGCTGAGTGCGAGTTAGCCTTAGAAACCGGTCGAAGGGAGGACCAAATCATCCGTAACGAGGGTCAGAAACAACGTTGCATTGAGGCGCATTCAGCCGTCGACCACACTATCGCTAGGTTAAAGAATCTAGAGAAGGAACAACGGGAACCCTGGCAGAGGGTTTTAAGTCAGATCAACGGAGCGGTTATGCCGATGAGTCGGCAGTTAGAAATGTTGTCGTCGACTCTGAGAGGTCGAGTAACTGCTTGGATAGATAAAGTGGAGACTGGCAAACGAGCTGAAAGGGAACGCTTAGAAGCTCGAGCCAGGGAAAAAGAACACGAGGCGAAATACGCTACTGGTTCCGCGCAGAAGCGGGCCGCAGCTCAAGCCGCCAAAGAACTGTCAAAGGCGGCTAAAGAGGTCGATGCCAGATCCGAAACTGACAAGGGTTTAGGAGTCGAGGTTTACTACGAGGTTGAGATCGAGAACCGGGTGCTCGCAGCTAAGCTTCCTGCGGAAGCTGTTGAAATGATAGCCAATGACGTTTGGTTTACTCGCGAAATTAAACGCCGTGAAAAAGCCGGTGAGCAATTTCGTGATGGGTGGTTCCCTGGACTCAAGATTACCCGTAAGACGCGTCCGCGATTCTATAAATGAAAACTGACGATCCAAAAAACGGTCCGATTTCTCAGAAGGAGATCGACGAAATTATAAGGCGGGTCGCTAAGAATCAAGCCGACCTACGAGAGACGCGAAAACAAAAGCTGGAGTGGGACGCCTTAATGGCAAAATACAGAGATAAGGATGGAATGCTCCCCCAGGAATTTCGAGCCATGGATGCCGAACTCCAGGCAATTGCGGCGCTAGCTTTTCCCTTAATTGATAATTCCCTTAACTGATGAATGCGCTAGCAGATAAAGAGGCCAAAGAAGAGGGTCCGATTATGCCTGAAGAGATAAGGGCAGTCATAGCTGGAATTCAGCAGGACTCAATGGCTCTCGGCGATATCTTTTGGAGAGCTCTTGCTCGTGGAGACTGGTTTATCAAGGCACGTGAGCGAATAGAGAAGTATGAACGGGGTAATGGTTGGGAAAAGTGGCTACGTGACAACTTTGAAGGGAAAATTGGAATGACCACAATAAGGGTATGTATGAGGCTAGCAGTTAATCGATCATTCCTGATTGCTAGGCTTGAAAGTCAACAGAGGCCGTTGGAATTGGATCAAATTCCAACGATCGCCGGAGCGTTGAGATGGATCTCGGAGAGGGAAGAATCCGAAGGCAAGTCGCGAAAGCGCAAACGTGCGGAAGTGATTGACGTTGAGAGCAGCCTAGGAACAAGCAACGGAGCACCTTCAGGATCCTATTTCGGATCGGATCGTGGGGTTAAGGTGCCTCCTCCGCCGGAAGTAGAGGCTGAACTGAAAGAAAAAGGCGAAGAGGTCGAAGATCCTGATCAGGAGCCTTTATCGGTCTTACGCGATCGCCTGCAAAGCTACGCTTGGCAGAGATATCAGATGGACTCGTTGGAAGCCGAAATTATAGAACGGATTCGAATAGCTGAACTGACAGTGGAGCAGGTTACGCAGTGCGTTAATTTCGCTTGCCTTCAGCATGAGGAAGTAAGGGAGGCGATGTTGCGAACTTTTATGCATCCAGCTTCGGATCCCAACGCAGAATCTGCGACTTCTCGATAATGCCGGTTCTTGCGAACGGCCGGCGAGTAACTCGGCTCCGGAGTGCCATGCGCGCGCGTTCTGGGCCGCGCATTCGGCAGACGTGGAGCAGCATAACCAATGCGTCGCACCGGTCCGGACTCCAGCCGTATAGCCGTTTGAATTCTTTTTTCGGCTGGAGCCGGACTCGGCCTAAACCGGTCGGACCTTTGCCGGTTTGTTCGTATTTTCGCGAAGTCATTTCTTTGAAAAGCTTGCCGGAATCCAGGCTCGGAGCGATTCGCATGTAGCTGAATTCGATCCACCTACGCATCGCCATGTACATTTCGCAGCTGATGCCTTCGAACTCCTCGATTGCGACGGTCGTATCGTCCTCGAGAATTTTGCGCTCGGTCGCATCTTGCCCCCAGTTTATGCCCATAGTCTCGGGATCCCAGGAAGCAATCAGAGCGTCGTGTAGTCCGACTCCGACTCCGGTTCGGTCGCAACAGAACCATTCTGGCTGAATCGCTAGCTTTTTACAGAGGTCCATCACCTCTTGAGCGAGAGCGATGGTGCGCAGCTTGGGGAAAGTGAAAAACTGATCGACTTGCAAGCAGTACCGATTGCCACCTTCGAAGAAATGCACTTTGCCGGTGAGCGGGTCGCGCCAACCCGTCGCCTGACCGTAGCGGCCGGCGCAGAAAATACATTCGTCATCGCCCTCAAAGGCGACATCGATCGCACCGCATGGAACGACTTGTCCGACGAAAAGCAGAGTGCCGACGAGCTCGTCCAAAAACGCGATCGGAATGACGGTGTTAGCCGCGCCCTCAAGCGGGTACATGCCCCTCGCCATCGTCCAATATTCAGGCGTATTACCGCCCGCTTTCAGACGCAGGTTTTCGTAACCTGGGAACGTCATGAATCCCGGGTAGATCAGCTTGCGTTCCCTCACATTTTCTAGGTCGCAACCATCGATTCGCAAGACTTTCCAGTTCTCGGTTGAGTACCATTCCTTATCGACGTCGACCTTTACTCGCGTCCAGCCTTGCTGCGGCTGCGCATACATCGCGAGCGGCGAAAGCACGTCACGCGGATTGCAAGCCGAACAGATTTTAATGAGGTCAGTTCCATGCAAACTGAGCAGCATATTATCGATGCCCTTCCAAAGTCCGACCGGGCACTCCTCGCCTTCATCGATGAAAGCTCTTACTCGTCCAACCTGTCCAAAAATCGGATCCGGATGGGTTCGCGGAATTGGGTGAAATCCTTGGAGAGCTCCGCGGCCTGAGGCGCCTGGTGGAATCGAGACGCGGGATATGCCTGCGTGTCTATTCTGGCTATTGAGCCCAATGAAACCATCAAGGCGAATTCCCGGTAAGCGGATTCGCGAGCTTTCGTGAAGCTTGTGCAGTGTGCTGAATACATTTGATTTTGCGTGCCCGGCCGTGCTTGAAATTACCTTCGTGTTGGTGAACTGCGGATCCCGCAACCAATCCAACAAGAACCAAGCTGCGGAGCTGTAAGTTTTGCCGGCCGAACCGCAACCGAGGAGAATCGTTTTCGGTTCGTTGAAAATCGTTCTCCAGATCTGCGCGACGCATTCGGGTCGTTCGTCGAAAAGCTCGAGAGTCCAAATGAGCTTAGCGACCGCGCGCAAGCGGTTGGCTCGCAGCATCCGACTCACAACCGCCCAAAGAAAAGCGTCGGCTTGTACTAGTTGCTCGCACCGAGGCTCGATCATCCGGACAGCCTGGAGCCGGTCTTCGTCGGAGCCGTCACCGAGCGTTTCGCGAAGCTGATCGAGCAAATAGGGACTGCTCGAGGCTGTGGCGCCTCGTTCCATTGACTTGTGCTTAGCCTAAGAGGCTACCAACCACCAGACGAGAATTCGCCGGGCCATCCATCTTGGTTTTGGGCTTGTGAAACAGGAGGCAGCGGTGCTGTCCCTGTAACGGTCGGGTGCGATGGCGGACTCGAGCTGTTTTCCAGTGCGGTTAGTGCGCCGGAATTGACTCCGATGAAGGGAGCGCTAGCCGGCGTTGAGGTGGCTTCGGTCGCAGTCAGCGATCCTGAGTCGGTAGGAGTCTGGGCCGCATAAGCCACCGCAATCATTCCCCAGGTTGCTGAAGCTGCCAGAGTGGCCGATGGGGTTTGCGAACCAGTTGCGGTCAAGATCTGGTATTCATCGGGGTTGCCTGCCGTCCATTGCGCGCCAAGTGTCGTATAACCGCTGCCCACAGTTGTGGTCTGTGGACCTGAGTTCATCGAAGTGGCGATTATGACATCGTTAGGCTTAGTGGTCGTAAAAGGACCGCAGCTCACTGCGGTGCCGGTGCCGGTGAGGCTGCCGGTGACGTCGACGCCCCAAAAGACCATGCCTGCGGTAGCAGCTAACTCGGTAATGGTGATTTTGACGTTAGCCGTCGCTGCGCTCAAGTTGACTGTGACGGTGCACGCGCCACCGCGGCAATTGAAGAACCGGTAGATGTAAAGATTCCAGCCACCGCCGGTTCCTGACTTATCTAGCGTGTAGGTTTGACCGTGAGAATCACTGACTCCGGTAACGGTTTGAGTCTGGACGGCGACCGTGACAATCAGGGCATTGCCAGAGGTGTTGTTGCTAGCAAAAGCCAGCGTAGGCGCGGCACTGGAAGCAGGCTGGGCAGTCGTGCTCTTGGTTTGGACGACAGTGTTAGCCATAACCCAGGCTGCTTATGAACTGGTTAAAATTGAGCCGATAGAAGCGGCCGGGAAAGTGATGACGCTAGCGTTGCCTGCTACGATGTTAGTGACCGGACTCCAAAGCCACATATTGCCAGCGCTAGGTGCATCAAAGAGTCCGTAGCCGGTCCAAGTCTCGGTGCCGGCACCGCCAAGAGCCGCGAAAATTGAGGCTAATAGATTGGTAACGCTGACGTTTAGCGTGCCACCTGGCGCACCAAAATGAGTCAAGTCATTGCCGATAGCGATTCTAGCATAGCCGGTTCTGGTCGACTCAGTGCCGCCTCCGGCGCTAGTTGGATTGGCGGTATAACCTCCCAGATACCAGCTAGCCGGTGCGCCCAAAGCCGCTTTCTGCAAAAAATTGTTGATGAGCGCTTTCATGGCGAAGTCGCTCACTCCGCCTCCGGCACCGGAAGTAAGGGCAAATTTTAGGTTACCGATCGCGACCTGGTATTGGGTGCCCTGGTTGACCGTGGGTTGCTGACCGGCCGGGATGTTCCACCAAGCGTAGAAATTGCCAGCGGCGTTTGCGTCGTAGAGCCCGATAGCGGTCCAGATTTCCTGGGTGCCAGCGCTAGCGGTAAGAAAGGTCAACGGGATTGCGTTAGCGCCCGTGACGGTGCCGGTGCCGGTGGCTGCGCTGAAGTTGCTAGTGTTTGGGAGAAGCCCTAGCCGTGGAACGAGGATAGAAGGGCTGCCTCCGCCGGCAAAGGTCGGAGCGGTGATCATCGGCTGGAAATACCAAGTTGCAGGCACTCCAGTTGCTTGGTTACCAAGCAGTGCCTGCAAAAACTTACCGGCGCCGAAAGTACTCCAGCCGCCCATCAGGGTTTAGCCGTGCGCGGTTGCCGGATATGGTTGCCAAGGACCGGTGAAGTTAATCTGTGGTAGTCCTGGCGCGCATCCCGGCGGGATCATTGTAGGTCCAGTTCTTTCCGGTTTGGGATAACCAGTCCAACTGCCAGGATTAGAGCCTGGCCCTAAGTTGACATTCTGGGGTTGTGCTGGATTTAGCGGGCATTGAACCGCTAGCAGCGTCCACGGTTGAGGGACAGGTTTGAGAGCCATGTCTGATCGTACGACTTTTTCTTGACGTCGTCGAGTTCGGTATTTTTCTCTTGCAGGTATGAGTTCTGTTCTGTTCGCTTTGCAAGTTTGCCCCATTGATTGCGACGCATTCTTGGACCTTGCGAAACTGATTGGTGAGCTCGAGCAGGACCATCCGACTCCGGATCCGCCGGCGTGGCTAATCGTGTATCGCAAAGACACTCCACGATCGCGGATTTGGACCGCTCAAACATTTCTCTCGAAGTGCTATAACCGAGTTTGGGCGACCGAAGCGGAGCTTTACGCCACGGGCTGGCCGGCCGGTTCGAACGCTCTGTGGGCTAGCACGATGAAAGACGTCGAAAGGCTTTTTCATGCTGGCGATATCACTGAGCAAGGGGTGCTGACTTTTGAGCCGGATTGCTGTCCCTTACAGACAAACTGGATTGAACTTTTGCAAAAGGAATATGACGAACGCTCTAAGCCGGTCGTCGGCAACGTGCACGATCAAGAGGCCGAAGGCGGGATCCCGCGACACATCAACGGCAACGCGATGTTTCCGGTTTGGCTAGCGAAAGATTGGCCGCACTTGCTCGAGACTCCCATTACTACGGCGTGGGACTTTCATCACCGAGAGTTTATCAATTCGCAAGCCCAGGACACTAATCTCATCACCTCTTACTACCGGCGTAAGCTGCTTACGGAGCCGGAATGGAAAACTGTTTCCAAAAACGGAGTTCGACCGGCGCTTCTTCATGGAGTCAAAGATGCGACCGCGAGAGGACTAGCACGTACGCATTTACTCCGCGGCCGCAATCCGGCAAAAGTTCCGAGCGTTTTAGGTAGCCGCGTCTTAAGAGGACCGGGTTAGCTCATACGGGCGCACAGAGAACGTCGCACTGGGATTTTTGATCAGGACTACCCTGCCAACTGGAACCATCGGGATAGAATCGGACTACGCGATAACCTAGTTCACTAATCAAATTCCGAATCTCGTCGATTGAGTGACCTTGGCGCCGTAAAGCTTCTGGATTTTGCTCAAACCAGATTGTGGGTCGGCTCTGTTTGAGGATCTCCCGAGCTCCGCGCAAAACTTCCGGTTCACAACCCTCGACGTCGATCTTGATGAAGGAGACATCATTCTTTTCTAGGACGACGTCATCCAGAAGTACGCGGTCGCACTCGGTCATCGGCCACTGGAGTTTAGGATCGATTAGGCGCGAACCAGCAACTACATCGGGTTCGTGAAAGAGGTGGACCTTGCCGAAAGTCTCACCTAGAGCCTCTGGATAACAAAGCGCCCGTGGGCAGTTTCGAACGAGGCACAGGTATTGGAGGGGGTGAGGTTCAAAGGCGTAGACCTTTCCCGTTTCGCCGACAGAGTCGAGATAGAACACGGTATGATCGCCAATCGCGGCACCGGCATCGATCACGGTCGAGCCCGGCCGGATATACTGCCGGAGTTGCTGGAGGACAGTCTGGTCGTGATCCAGGCGTCCGGTTTGTTCGACCCACCGACTGATATGCGTATCGCGCCTCAAGACCCAATATCCTTGCGGTGTCTGCATAATCTGATCCTCCGGAGTTGGATTCTCGATGCCCATCAGATAGAGATTGTCCAGCTCCCGCATCCGCTCGGTGCTCCACTGGGTCCAGCTATGATAATGCCGATAGCGTTGCTGCCAGGGTGAAGTCCCCTCGATATCGCAGAAGGCGTATTGATCGGCTTCGTGCAACTGGGCGTAAAACCCGATCAGATTGTGCTCCGAGAGTTTGAAAGGATGACTGAAAAAGTTTTCCGGCTTATAAGGCGTAGTGCTATAGAGGCTATCCTCCAAGCCGTGTCCGGTCTTAGCGGTAATGAATCGGCGCACATTGGCAATCGTGCTCGCCCGGTAAAGGAAGGGAAAGCGGACCATGTAGTCGGCGTAAGGTTTAACTCCTAGCCAGCGCTCTGTGACCGGACCCCATACCTTCTCCATGTCACTGGGAGTCGAAAAGGAATCATAACGGTTGAACCAGATAATCGGTTTTCCGTCGATCATATGGTCGCTAACCTGCATGGGCTCGATGAGCATGATGTCACTGTCAAAGATCGCGAAGAAATCAGCGTCACTGACGTGGTCAGACAGAAACGTGAGGTACTGCTGGAAGCCGTTCCCATCCGGCCAAGGTCGGAAGTAGTAATACTTCACGCTCGAAGGGAAGCCCCAAGTCTTGATTACCTTGTGACAATTCTCGTCAGCTAGAACGATAAAATTCGAGTTCGGCTCTTTCCAGTTTTTCAGGAGGAACTTGAGTGCATAACTGACCCAACAGAGGTCGTTCCACCACGTCTTAACAATTACATCGGTTCTCATGCTTTTTTTACTTAAGAAAAATGTTATGGGTAATTATTCATGTCTGACGATTTACAAACTTTCGTAGCGTTAATGACGGGTGAGCGCAAGCCTGAGACTGAACTTGAGATCCGTTGGATTTCTTTCATGGGTGGAACGCGTGGTCCCGTTTCTCAATGGGCCAAAAAATGGACAACCTGCACCGAGTGCGGCAGCGAATGGGAGCAGACTGGGATGCCTGCTTCTCATGGCAAATGGGTTTTTCATCCGGTTTGTAAATCCTGTCGGCGCGATTTCGTCCAAACCAAAAAACGGCCGGCGCGTTCACGTGCCGATCTCGACAATTGAGACGTGCAACTGGCGCCGGACGAAACCAGTTGCCGCAGAAAAGGAGGTGCTCACCAAAACCGGAACGCCCAGGCGTAATTGATTCTGGATAAATTTTTCCTGCGCCGGCGAGGTTCTACCGTGTTCAGACTTGAATTCAACGAAGCAATGATGCTGAGCTGTCCAAACGTGAAAGTCTAATAATCCGACCTCGTTGGTGGTCGGTTTGTCCATCCTTGCATGGCTATAGTCTAGGTACTCGCGATTGAGCAAACACCAATTTTCGAATTTCTTGTGGAGGTTTTTTTCTTCGCGGGCGCAGTATTTGTCTATGGCTTGCTCGGCTGTCAGTTGTCCCTTGGCGTAGAGCCTTAGGTCTTCAGGGTGCATGCAGCGTAAAATGTTTTCTGGGAGAATTTGCATAGGCAGGCGCCAGGCGTTTTAATGGAGTGGCAATGGCAATGATTACCAAGGAGCAGGCAAGGCGCGTTGCTCAACTGATGTTCCCTGACGTATGGGCTAAGAATCGCATTGAAGCGGTAGCTAAAGCGATTGAGTTCTTGCACGATGCAGCGGGCGACCAAGCCAACAATGGTTCGGAACCGATCGAAGAACCTAGCCCAAGCGGGAACTTGGTGAACGCTCTGCGCGAGGCGATGAAGCGACAAAAGCTACACGTAAACATGGTAGCCAGGACGATTGGAGTAAGCACCTATACGGTGCGGACGTGGCTCGAGAAAAAGTACGTACCTAATCCCGATAATCTGCAAAAGATCAGCGATTTTTTGGCGAGCGTTAATGCTCCGGTACAGACAACGCCCGAGGCTTGAGTTTTTGGACTGAGACGACAACCATCGAATTACCAACGTGATAAAGGCCACCGCGGCGAACAGTGCGATCGTAGAGATCTTTGAGGGTCGTTGCCCAACTTAAAGGCGCCTCTGCAACCTCCGGAGTTGGGTTGGGTGCTGATTCCACAAACGAATTCGGATTCGGCCGGGCGCCGTTTTTCCGAGAATCGTAATCCATGCCGGTCATCATCGAAGGGATGGCTAAGGCAGGGTTTTCGGCTTTGAGTTCCTCTTCCGGAGTCGGAGGCGCGACGGTTTTGACTGGACGGGCTGCTTGAGCCGGAGCTTTGGGATTAGCGACGGGATTAGCAATTTGTCCGCTTAAGACTCGAGTTGTCGTGCTACGAACGACACCACCGTGCTTGGTATTGCGCTTTGGCCCTTGAGCTGCTGCCGGCGCAGGAGGTGGCTCGGGGACGCCGGCAACCGCTTCTGCTAGACCCTCATTAAGCCATCTTTCTAGGTCTGGGTTCACGTCAATTGGAAATCGCCTGCCGCCATCTTATCCAGCTCTTTTTGGTAGTCGTCATCCATGCGAGCCTGGATTGCGTTGAAGTGGTTTTTGAAATCCTCATCTAAGCCGCCCCAAGAAGCTTTGAGTTTTTCCATCAAACCTTGGAGTCCGTCCATCTCGTTCTTCGTTAGACTAGCGACTGTGCGCCCCTTGAAAAGCTGAATTCGGGTTATCACAAAATTCTGCCAACCGCCCATATCGATGAGGTTAGTTGGAGAAGTGGTCTCTTCACTTGGCAAAGTAGTGGCCTCACTTGGCAAAGGTGCCGGCAGCGGAGCAGTGCGCGCACCAGCGAAAAGTTCTGCACCGGTCTTTTCAGTTTGAGCCACTTTGCGATCAGTCAGCTTTGGCGAGGTTCCCATCGATGCTATTTCCCCTTTCTCGCGTTGCTGCTGCTGATCGATGGAGAAGTTGCCCTTCTTATTTTCCTCTTCCCAGTACGTCTTGTCGGCTCGGGCTCTGCGTGTCATTTCAGCTTCGATTGCTTCTTCTGAATCTTTATCGAGTTCTTCGTGAATTTCTTCGGTGATGTAGAGGTTGCTACACAAGTTCGGGAACGCTCCGCGGTAACCGGCCGCGCGCGCGCATTTGCCCAGCATATGCGAACCCATCCTGTCCCAAAAAGCGTTTGGTACGGGTTCGCCTTTTTTGTTGTACACGAACTGACAAAAGGCATCCCAACGCACGATTTCAGTCTGAGGATGAGTCCGGTCTTTTCTATAGATGCTTGCTCGAGCTGCGATCGGCGGTTCCTTGGGCAGCCAGGCGTTATGCCACTCGCCGTTTACGCCGGTCCATTCGATCTCGCTCTCACCGTCAAGCAATCCGCTGCGGTCACCGATTCCGCGCAAGCCTTGCAAGGTCGTAATAATCAGCATCACCGGTTCGTAACTGCCGTCTTCGAGTTTCCGTTTTCGGATATCCGGCCGGATCATTCCGGTGAACGGATCCAACTTTGTTCTTTCGCAAACTTCAAAAAAATAGGCAGCTTGGTCGTCCGAAAGCTTCGAGCATAGAGCGCTCTTACGAAGGATTTGCCGCGTCTCTTCAGGTAGGAACAGCTGCGCGACGGGGGAAGAATTATTACCGTTGGGCATAGCCCAACATGCTATCCGGCTCTTGTGGAAAACAAGTAAATAGCGAGCCCCATCATGGCGAAAATAACCAAGGCTAGCCAGATCACATGCCAATCGAAATTGGGTTGCCAGCATGGCGCATTCGATGGCGGAGATTCGTAACCGACGACCTCTTTGCATCGCCAACAGATCAGTGCGCAGTAATCCTGCCGCGGACCGAATCCGAGATACTTGTGTTGAGTGCGTTGGATTTGGCCGCGCAAGAAAGGATCGAACGGCTCAGCTCCGCACTTCGGACAGCTCTTAAATTTTACCGGCTTATTCGCAAGCAGTAGAGTTTCGATCGGCATCTTTTCGTGGTGAATGCCACTCAGGCATTTCTTGGAAAATCGGATGGTCGTGCGGCCCTTTCAGAAGCGCGACGACCCACCATTGTTGGTTATCGTTAATCTCCGCCATCAGATGGTGATAATCGGGATAGTCGGTGCTGTAAGGCCAGGAGACGCTGAAACGGGTAAAGCCTGGGCTAGCTTCGCCGTCGCTCCAACGCTTGATAAAAGGCATCGCAAGCAATTCGTCAACGGTCCGAACGTAGCCTTCCTCATCCTCAAATCCTTCGAAGAACGCCGGCCGATATTGTTTACAGAACACGTAGCCACTTAGATTCATAATCTGACCCTTTAAATCCATACTTCCTTGATCTTAGCATCATCGTCATCGAAGCGATTAATTGGAACGCAGTGATCGGGAATTGTTTCGCGTATTTCTTTGAGTTCAGTCGCCACGATCAGAGGCTCCGGATCCGGCGTTAAGCCGACCCAACGTCTCAGGACTAACTTACCGGGAAAATCCTTCGGATCTTCGTAAACCACGTAAATCTCAAGCACTTCACTCACAGGGAAATTCTGTCTTGGTGAAGGTGATGTTGGTGAAGGTGATGGCGCCTTCCTCGGTCAAAATCGTGACTACGATCATGGCGTCTTTGGGAGCATGCTCCAAGAGATATTCTATCAGCTGCTTTTTATCGTCGTCAGTCAGTATGCTCATTGGATTCGAGTTGAACTTTGCCGAGATCGATTTGCATAACGCGGGCTGCTCCCAGACAGATTTGACGGAAGATCTCGTTAACGTGTTCTTCGCTCGGGTTGTCGCGGCCGCGCGGAAGGATGAGTGTAAAAGACCGTTCCCCTGGTGGTCGGACGTAACGCGGGATCCCGGCATCGGAAATCTCGATCACTGCGCGACCGGAGTAGATCGAGAAGGTCCAATCCGGATTTCCGAAGTGCGCATACGAATCGACTCGCTGACCGAGCTGCGAAAGGCACCACTCGTGCAGGTTCCGGCTCCAGCTGCCGTAGATTCGTCTAAGTATAGCGTCGTCAGTCACTATTATTATCTGTGACTATTCTCTTTACGCTATCCCGGCCGGCACTGGCAAGTGCTCAGAACGCGCGCCGTTAAACATCTGCGATTTATTGAGTTCTTGAATCGCAGCACCGACCTCATCGAGCGTCACTCCAGGGCAACGATGCTTGTACTTCATGAGTACTGCAATTGCATAGCCAAGCGCATCACGGGCGCCTTTGGCGTAGAAAGTCGTTTTGGTCCGCGGCCGATCCCACATCACCAGCGCTCGTTGGGTGTCGGTTTCCAATTCCCAATAGCGCACGACCAAATGGAAAAGCGCTCCCTTGTTTTTCCTACGAGCCTCCCAACGGACTCGCTCAACGATTCGCTCGATCCGTTCGCTAGCGGTTAAATGGCTGACGTTCAGAAGTTCCCTTCCGGTTGCTCCGGCTGAACGGCCGCAGCTCCGGCCGCCGCTGGCGTTTGCCCGTGCGGTTGGGCCGGCGGCTTGCCTTTCTTTTGCTGCTGCGGTTGCTCAACCACTTCTTGCGGCGGCAACGGTCCCGGCGGAGGCGCCGATTGCCCTGGACCGATCTCGCGCAATTTCTCCTCAACCAGCATTTGCGGGCCGGTATACATGCCGGGATGTTCGGGTTCGTGACCGCGATGATGCGCCACGGCCTTTAACAAATGCTCCTGCATCTCGGAGGGCATTTCCGGTTCGTTCTCGAAATGAATATCGCTCATGCTGCTTTTGCCTCAGGTTCTAGCAAGTTAGGGATTAAACCCTGCTTAATACGACGCACTAGCGTGTAAGCTGCGTCAAGGTAATTCACGTTAGTCAAGGCATTTGAGCCTGCTAACCTGAATACGTCCTTGATGTCGAACCAGGGAACCGCTTGCTTGTCGGCGTTAGTTAAATGAATGCCATGCGCTTTGAGCATCGCTTCAACGCGTTCACCGACAATATTGCGAAAAGCGTCTCGCTCGCCAGAGTTGCGCGGAGCATCAGCGAGATCGGTGACGTTTTCGTGCATCCGTTTAGCGAGTCCGTTTTCCGGAGTATCGAAGTCAGGATGGAAAGAACGTTGCGGTTTGTCTTCTTGGCCGGCGTAACTGCGACCGTAAACTCCAGTTGCTCGTTTTGCCCAAGCGTGGATTTCCGGAGCTAATTTCTTCGCTTTATTGCGAGTCATCTTGCCCTCGGGCACGGCGCGCAATTTTGCGATCTCGGCACGCATTTTTTTGATCTCCTCCGGGCCGGCCGACTTCATCGCTTCCGGTGACTCAAGGAGTTTCTCCAAGTCATCGAGGTGCGGTGCGTAATCCTTGGTGCCCTTTTTCATCGGCGTTTCAGAGAAACCAAACATGTCACCACCATAGAAATTCATTTGTCTAGCGAACCACCGGTCCATCGTTACCGGATCGAAGATCCCGCTCAAGTTTGAGAAGAAGGCGCCAATCTTGGGTCCGAGCCCCATGGCACCGCGGACCTCGTAAGCTTTTGCCTCGCCACTGACGTCTAAGCCGTACTTCTCCTTGAGCTTTTTGACCGACATCTTTGAGGTGAGAATATCGTTAACAGCCTCGGGTCCGTACTTCTCCCAAAGGTCGTTCACTTTGCGGAAATTGTTTTCAATCTGGGTGATCTCTTTTCCGCCGGCACCAATGTGCTCGTTGGATTCTGGGAAAGGTCTAGCGTCGTTCTGGTGCTGCTGCCAGTAGTTGTAGGTATGCCAGGAACTTTCCGCGTTTTCGGGCACCTTCTGGCCTTGGCTAGTAATCGCTAGTCCTAGTCGGAAAGCCAAGTTGTGCAGCGGATCGGTTTTAATTTTCGGCGCGACTTCCTCCATTTTGTCGAAGGTCTTCGAGACGGCACGGTCATACCATCCATAAGCCGCACTTGGATCGCCGCGGAAACTGCCGGCGAGAGAATGCATCATGTCGTAGAGCATCATCTCGGCCGCTTTTTCCCGATGGCTCGGCTTAGAAAAATCGAGCTTTTTGTGCATCCGTTCGACGTGCGCGGCGATATCCGCCTTCGTCATATTGATCCGCGGTTGACCGGTTTCCGGATCGATCGGGAAGTTATTCTTGCCGAGCAGATAGGCGTACATCGTTTGACGATGCCATTGGGGGTTTTCCTCCTCCCATTTCTTGCCTTCGTTTGCTATCCAGTCTTTTGCCCGGTGTTGATATTCGGCGAGCTTCGCCTTTTGTTCAGGCGGGATATCGTTTAGGTCGGCGGCTGACTGCTTATAGTCTTGAGCGACCTGCTGGTTCTCGTACTCGTCAGAAGCTCTTAGCTTTTGGAAGTTTTCTTCGGCTTCGCGCCAGTACGGTTCCCACCACGGTACACTAGGTGATCCTCCCCGCCCTTGTCGTTGAGCGTCTTTATCCCGTGCTTCTTGCAGAGTTCGTCTGAAAGCTGTCGCGGCGTCTTCTCTTGATGTTTCATTTGGATCTCCGAGCATCTCGGCATGCCCGAGGCGCCGATAGGCTTGATTAATATGCCCTCCCTCGAATAGCTTGTCGATACCATTTACTGCACTTTTATCCTTGTCTACGATGTGCGCCCATACCGGTTGCCCTTTGCCTCCTTCAAGCGTGCGGAAGCTTAACCCGTGTTCTTCAAGCAACTTAGCAACCTTATCGGGGCTATCGTACTTGAATCCGAGGTGATACATGAAGTGCGGTCCCTCGGGATCGTATCGAAAATTGAGGACGTTTTTCTGAGCCGAATGCAACCCTTTGAGAGAGGAAACAATGCGCCTGGTCTCCGCGTCTTGATCGTCGTAAACGCTTCGCAACGAATTCTCGGCGCCGTCGGTCCAGCTTCCAAGTGCGTCCCGAACTTCCGCCGGCCGAGTCTGACTTTGTGCGGCAGCGTCGCGCTCCAAACGGGTGACGTAGTCCTTGTAACTAGCGTGGACGTCGCTTCCGAGCGCTTTCTTTGCGCCGGCGAGCTTCATCCCTTCGCGAATCGACGGGCTGGCGAACTCCATACCGGCCCCTCCGCCTTCCTCCCCTGGCTCAAAATCGCTGAGCATCTGTCCGCCTTGCGGTTCGGCCGGTTGCGGCATCGGAGCGCTTGCGCCTTGCTGAGCGGCTTCGGCACCGATTAGACCTGGCTGCGCCGGTCCCGGTGTAAAGCGTGTCTCCGGACTGCCGACTTCGGCATTCTGCGGCAAGTCTTTTACCTGTTCGGGATCGAAAGCGGCATACTGAGCGTAATGTTTTTCGTAGCTATGCTCTTTGTGTCGAATCGGATCGGGTCCATGAAAATAGATTCCGTCATAACCCATGCGCTTAAGGATCCGGCGCCAGATCGCATCGGTGCCGCTAGTGACTACTCCGCGAGAATTAAAGATCGAATCATCCAAGCCCCGTTCCCTTAATCGTGGCAGTCCGGCTTTGTATTGTCCTAGAATGAACTTCGTTCGGTCCTTCGGCAGTAGTTCGAAGCCTTTCTCTTTCCTGTCGCGATCCCATTCTTTGTTGAACTTGGTGAGGAACTCCTTAGTGAGCGGCTGCGACATATCGAAGGGGTTCTTAATGTCGAGCTGATAATGACCGACGTAAGGCGTCTCGGCCTCGGGATCTCGCTCCCATACACCTTCATCTGCCAGTTCTTTAGCGGTGTCGGCGGCACGGTTAGCGTAGATCTGCGCGGGTTCGTGCTGCGGCGTAAACCAAGCAACGCCGTTGCCGCGAAATTGAGGGGTGCTGCCCATCTTTTCGGCATTAAAGCCTCCGCCTCGGAAAGCGTAGATTGGTTTTGCTGCGGCCGTGGGTTGTTCTGCGGTTTCGTAGCTACCGACTTCGCCTTCACTGGGCTTAGTAAAGCGCTCTGGATCGAAATGCTCAGCGTCAAGCCACGGAGAACCTATTGGAACGGACTCCACCGTCTTTATAGTCGGCTTGCTTACTTGACCTGCTTTTTTCGCGACCTTCCAAGCTTCTACTCGGCTGATAAATCTCCCGTGATTGGTATGGAAACCTTGTTCTGCAACGTCGCCTCCTGGTTCTCCTGCTTGGTCGGCTCGCCAGTATGCTTCTGCATGATTAATACCAAGATAGCGCTTACCGCTCGGATACTGGAGTGCAGCGTGGGTGATCTTCTCATCGCCGGCACCGATTGGTGCGCCGATGAGCGGATCCTGTTCAATCGGAGTCGATTGGTGTTTCCATCCCCATTCATCATGGTGGCGCGCATGATGGATCTCCGGATCAGGCGACCTGGCGTAGCTACCGACTTCACCTTCAGAAGGCGGATTCTCGAATTCGGCCGTGGTGCGCCGATAATGCGGAGCTTGCTGGAAGGCGGCTTCCGGTGCGGCCGTTTCGCGCATTGCTTGGGCGCCGGCTTCCGGATGCTCCATCAGTTCGACTCTGTGCGCGCGCCAAGTCGGTTCCAAGACTCCCTTACGCCAAGACAACATTTTGCCGGTCGGCTCGATCTCGCCCGTCTTTCGGTTTTTCCGACGTTGCGGCACCTGCGGCATCTTGCGGTCGAGTTCGTCGAGCAGAGCGTTCATGCCAGGGTCATGCCCCGCATAGGCCCGGTTAATGCGTTGCAACCATTTCGCGTGCTCGGCAAAAGACGGAGCTCCGGATTCGGAGCCGACTTTCTTTCCCGGTACGATGTTAAGACTCGCGTGAATGAATTCAGCCTGCGGCCTGCTTAACAGATGCGGAACGTATTGCGGTCCCGGCCGTTGCTGGTCTTTGAGCCAAATCTGATTCGGTTGTCCGCTTTCATCCACGTCGGGACCGCTTCCGTCGCCGCGATAACCGTGCGCTTGATTCTGGATGTAATGCACGAACGCCGGCAGATAATTCGGATCGTTGCGACCCTGGTAAGCGATCTTGGTTCCGGTTTGTTTCGCCGCATTAAAAATGTGCTCGGAGTTGTTGAGCGCTTTATCGCTTCCAAATCCTTCCATGAGCGTGTTGGAAGGGATCGGCCGCCCCTCTTTCTTGTCCCACTTTGGCTGAGTCGCTACCAGTTGTTCCGGAATCATCGTGATGAGCGACTTCTGTTGCTCGGTTTCGCCGGCAATCCGTTGTGCCGCACTGGAAACGGAGTATTCCGCGCGCCGAGCTTCGGCCGTTGCGCGTTTTGTGGGATCTTCTTGTTCGGCGCTTCCATAGAGGAAGTTGAGTGCGCGGCCGGCGAGAATCGCTTGTGAAATCCAAGGCAGTTTTGCTTTGTCTTCCGGCGAAAGGCCGCGGGTCATTCCCTCGTTGATGGGATCTCCCGGCACCATGTAGGCGCCAACTAATCGGTCCGATCCCGTATCCGGATTAATCCGGCGCGCCACTCGAAAATCGTTCGGCTCAAGACGCTGAGAATGAGTAGTGAGAATATCGTTAATTGCAGTGTGGTAAGCCTCTTCTGGATCTGCGTGAGCAATTTGGGCTTTGGAGTGGGCATCTTGCATTTCCTCCCGCGTGATCGGATCAAGGAGCGCTGCGCCTGGCGGAGGTGAAGCAGCCCGTGCGGCCGTTTCGGGTGGTCCGCCGACTTGAGCTTGTACCGGCGTTTGGCTTAAAGATTTCGCATGTTGCGCGATGGCACTTTGAGCTTCTTTAAATGAGTCGAATCGTGACATCGGTCCCTCTTTGCTCATAACGCCAAGAGGATTAAGCGCTTGCACTGGCACGTCTTTTTGTCGGGCAAGCGTACGCAGCGTCCCGGCCGGGAGTCCGTTGGCTTTTTCGATCTCAGCTAAATACGCATCCCATAACTCCGGCAGGTAACCTCCCGTGACCTCTTGTGCGCTAGCTGGAAGCTCCTCAGGCATTTTGAGTTCCAAATGGGGCTATTGGCATTACCGGTGCGACCGGCGCGCCAGCGGGGCTTATAGGAGCTTTTGGAACCGTACCAAAAGTCACCGCAGGTTGTGGAGTAATGATGCGGACCGGAGGCGATTCTGGTTCCACAACCGGTTGCTGTTGCTGCTTTACTTCTTCTTCGGCTCGAGCTCGTTCAGCCGCTTCGTCATCGGAAACAATGTCGCCGGTTTCGGTGTCGTGCTTCTCGCCGTTGGAGTCGACGTGGTAGGTCGTGTCCTGATGGAGTTGTTCCGGCGTTTTCTTGACGGTAACGGTTTGCGGTTGGCTCGGAGTGGCACCGCGGATCTGTGCGTCGGTTGCTCCCGGCCGTTTCGCAGCGACCGCGCTTTGCCGGGCGATTTCACCTGCGCTTACGCCTTTATCCGGAGCGTGATCAGGCGTGTAGACGTCGACGTAACTAGAGTCGCCGCCAAAGGTATCATCCCAACGGTAGGTTTTGCCTTTGTAGCTGAACTCTTCGCCCGAGGCGACGCCTTTGGAAGTATCGAGGCCGCGCCGTTTGGCTTCGGCTAAAGTTAATGCGGCCGAATATTCTGGGATCAGGCTACCTGGCTTAAGAGCGAACTTCGAATTCCCGATTCCTAAGAGACTATTGTTATCGGGAGTCGCATCGCCAACGTAGCCGTAAGCCATGGTTAAACTCCGATCTTATTGGGTCCGAGATAGCCGATAGTGCGCGGAGTGAAGGAGGTTCTGGATTGCGCAATCAACGGCATTTGCCGAAAGACGATGTTGCAGCTTTGCAAGAGTTCGACGTCTTGCATGTAGTATTCCAACCTGCTTACGCCGTAAGCGGCCGCAATCTGAGCGCTTTGTTGCAGGACTAAGACCGGATCGGCCGGAACACCTCCGTTATTGAGGTAGGTCGGATCGCCCGCACTCCACCAGAAAAATTGGGCTTCCCGATTAATGTAAGGACACAGGTTAAAGATCTCCCAAATCGTGCCGGCGTTAGCGTTAGGCCAAGGCGTGTTCGCCTTCATCCCGTTCTTAGCCATCGAAAACCTGCTGCCATACTTGGTGTAGCAGGCGTTGGCAATCATCTGAGCTGCGGTTTGGTTGGTGTAAGCAGGGTTAACGGCAGTGTCCAAGCCGCCATTGGTCCCAAAACTCATGCTGAAGTGCTGGCGCGGGAAGGCTTTGAACTGAGTGTCTGCTACTGCCATAATGCCGCCCAGCAGGTTTTGGGTGGTGTAGCCGTAGACCTGGGTCCAGTTAAAGATCATGTTCTGGCTCAAGCCCATCGAGCTTGGCACAGAAGTTCCCGGTGCCGCGTTAGGCGTCGGTGCGTAAGCGGGCGTGCCTTGGTTCTGGATATCGATGCTAGTTGGTGCGTTGCTCGAACCGTTGACGTTGAAAACGTAGAACCAACCCATGTAGCCGGCGGTGCCCTGAACGAGCACGTACGAACCTTGGTAGATCGGAGGGTTACCGGCCGCCGGCAAAAGATTCACCGTTGAGCCTACTGCGGGGATATTCCAGTTGGTTGTGGTTTTCCAGTTGCCGGCATTTTGATAGGGAACCTGCCAGTCGCCGCCACCGGTCGAAGGCGGGTTCATCGCGATGTATTTGACGCAAGGAACGTTTGCGTAGCGGGCGGCGGCGGCTTGCCACAAGGCTTGGCTTAAAGCGATGTAGGTCGGATCCCACCACAATTGGACCTGAGTACCGCTATTAGTGTCGATGACGTTGGTTACTTGGTTTTTGACCCACCCAGGACAACTGCCATCCTGGGTATTGATTCGGAGCATCACGCTTTTACCGGCCGCTTGAGCGTTGGCGACTTCCGAATCGAAGTAACTCCAGTTCCAAGTGTGGTTGTTGGGTTGGATTAGCTTCCACTGGTCCCGCAAGCTGACTCCGTTAGCCAACTTTCCGGTGTAAATCACTGAATCAACCGGTTGCTCTTGCCCACTTTGGGGCAACGCCAAAATGATCATCCCTTTGGGAAGGATGACTTTGCCGTTAGCGCTCTGGGGTTGAAAGTTTAGCTTGAATGGCTGGGGTGCTATATCCCCTGGCGGAAAATCGCCATACATGGATTGGGCGTAAACTTGCGGCCGCATAGGCGTTACCTCGTTCCAGGCTCGAGTTTAACGCCTTATCCCATCCGTGGCCATACTGTAAAAGCCCTGAACGTTGGGCTACGCCACAAGCTAAGCTTAAGAGGGTTTCTGCTTAGTGTGCTAACTACTCATGAAACGTTAGCAAGCTTCTGAAAAGACCAAAGAGAGCGGAAACAAAATTCAGGTTACCAGTGAGCTAACGTCTCTTAGTGTTACTACACCCCAATAGCCGTCAAGGGGACGATTCCGGTTTTATACGTACGATTCCGACTTTCGAGGCAAAAAGTCGGTTTTGTCCTGCTTTTTTGGAATCGTGCTGGTCGGAATTGTACTGCTTGGTTTTGTCGGTTTTGTACGGCATACTAGGGTTCATGCCGCAGGATCTCTACGGATGTTATCAGTGCGTGCAGTTGTCGGTTGAGCGTGGCCCGGTCAAACTTAAGGGCGGCAACATTCCTAAGCCGCAGGTGCCTAAAGGCCCGAGCTACAAGCCACCCACGAATCCGACTCCGTTGGCTCCGAAGGTCTTGAGCATCCAGCCGATCAAGGCCCGAGTGAATCAGTCAAACATGAATTTGATTCTAGTGGGGAGCAATTTCTCGAAGACCAGTCAGATCTGGGATTCGACGGCAAACAAAGCCCTGCCGACGACTTTTTCCAATCCGACCCAATTAGTCAGTCCCGGCTACACCATGGGCTCGAAAGCCGGCAACTATCTGTTCTACGTCAAGGACTCGGTAAGCGGATTGAAAAGTCTTACCGAGACAATTGTCGTTCATCTCTAACGCCTGGCGATGTCGCGGAGCAAAGCGACAACCAGGCAAGCGGCTACTCCGCAAAAGATGCCGGCTAAAAACGTCACTTTGGTTGCTCCGGTATTGAGGTTTGGCGGCCAAGCTCAAGCTGCTTTTTCCAAAATACCACGATGACTGCGGCCGCGGTGTTCTCCCAAAGATGCTGGGACTCCTCTGTTACATCGTCCCAGGGGATCATCTGTTCGGCGATCCCGCGGAGCTTATGAAAGGTCACGTAGGCAACTTCGCCGTAGGTTGGTTGTCTTGGCATTAATCGGTCCTCGGTTCGGTGTTGCCTCGATTAATCGAGAAATCCGGCACTACACTCACCTTGCCTGCTATCCATATCAGCTGCTCTTCTAAGTTATTGATCCGTGCTCGCGCGCCGTTGAGCAGCTGTTCAAGATCTGCGACTCGGTTCCTTAGTTCGTCGATTTCGTTGGTCATTCTGGTTGGTTTCCAATTGGTTACTTGTGTCATAAAAAAGCGCGCGGCCGGAGGATTCCCCCCACACAGTGAGGCTCCGGCCGCGGCCGATGAACAAATTAGCAAAGATTTGTGGTTGGGTTCGTCAACATTGCCTTTCGGCTAGTGAAAAATTTTCAAGGCGAGAGCGATGACTAGAAACACAATGAGTGCCCAGAACACTTCGCTCAGCCAATATTTACTTCTCTCGTCCTGCATTGCTTGGTTCGGGACGTCTGCGGATGTCCCGTCAGTTGTTCTCGTTTTTCCAGATCGGCCGAATGCGAAGCCAAGCCCCGTGTTGCACGCTGACCTCAATCTCGCGCAGCGCTTTATCGAGGCTGTCGAACACGCATTCAATGGGCGGCCGCCCGTGCCGATCTAGATGCTCGACGACAAAGTGAGTCGGCGGTTGCCACGGCCTGCCCTCGGCATCCCACCTCGGTACAACTTTTTTCTTCATTCTTCAGGCCAATCGTATTGCATCGCGTCTCGAAGAGCGGCCGAACGAAATTGCCACGGCAAGCCGTTTTTCTGGTAATGGGCTTCGCCGGTTTCGCAATCGACCCAATGGTAGACCAGAGGGCAACCGGGATAGCTGGAGTGAAACTCCGGTTCGGCTACGATCCGAAAAGCAGATTGCGGCACGTTGCGTGCGTTCTCGGGTGCCATATCGGCCGGGTCACTATCGGGCCAATCGGGTCTACTCATTCTTCCTCCCAAGCGTAGACGTCTCCTGCTTCTACCAAAGCGTAGGATTCGGGAGTGACACGCACGCATGTTGTCGGTAGTTCGGGCATATTGCGTTCACGGCGCCAGAAGTGATAGGCACTCCAAGCATCGTCACGTGTCTCACCGAGTCCGAAAACCGGACCGGGAATCGGACCGTCTTTATCGCTCGGCACGATTGCAAAGTGGCCCAACAGATGGTCGTAATTCCCGTCCGGCGTCCCGTCCCAATTCCACGCAGTGTCATGGGCACGACTGTCGCAAGTGCCGACGCAACCGCACGGTAGCCTGCGGCTAGCTTGCGGATCTCGGCCGAGCCATCGAGTGACGGCGTTAGCGGTGTTCGGTTGGTAATCAACTCGGTCGCCTTTTCGGCGCCAGCAAACGGTGTATTCGTGTTCAAATGGGTTGTTCATCATTGTGCTCTGTGAGGGTTGTTTGGTTCACAGAATCCCGCTCCCCCAGTTGTCTCAGTTCCGAGGGAGCGGATCCCTGTTAACCCACTTTCTCTAGCTGCGCCTCTAGGCGATCCACAGTGGCCTGTAGCGCAGTTTTGTCTTGCTCAGCCTTGAGGTAGACCTCACCGAGTTCTACGGCATGCTGAAGACCTTGATGGTAACCCTGGCAGTACTGCGAGTCGTACTTCGCGGCGAACTCCCGTTGCTGCTTCAGGCTTTGGATAAATTTTTCGAGTGCTTCCATTTGATTCTCCTTTCTAGACTTCTGCTCCGATCTCAATTCCTACCTGCCGACGTGCGGCCAGATAGCGTTTAAGCACTTCGTCAGTGCTGAGAGTTAAATCGTGTAGGTCGGCGACGAACTCCGGAATGGGGAACCATTCCGTTTCGTCTGAGAAAGCCAAAGCTTCCGTTACCGCGACGGCTTGCTTGGCCGTTCTCTGTAGTCTGTGAGCAAAGTCCCGGCACTGATTAAGTGCCTCATGCTTCGTGCCGCCCTGCCAACCGCATTCGTGGGCGACACAGGTATCCCCAACGTAGCCGATCCAGATGTAGCGCTCGATCCCGCCTTGAAGCGGTTTGCCGGTTTTGGAGACGGGTTTCTCCGGCGCGACGTGCTCTTTCCAGAGCGCGATTTCGCGGCCGGCGTAGACTTCGTAGTGATGAGAAGAAGTTTGGTTGGGCATAAGGTTAATCTTGGTATTGGGTGAATCCGCAAGCGCGGCAGCACCAGTGAAAGGTGTTGCCTAGGATGCCACTCCAGGCTGCTTCGGCACCGCCGCAAAGCGGACAAGTGAGGTCCGGTTCGTCACCGTCCTCACCGGTAAAGCTTTGCGGATCTTCGTCAGTCCGACCGTTTTCGCGGTCGTAGAAACCAGTCAACTCGGATTCGAGCCAATCGGCGTAATGATCAGGAGAGATGTTCATCTACGAGCAGGATAGGGCTGCCAAGAATATACTTCAAGAAAAATCTTTAGTTTCTTTCCCCTAAGATTTGTCTTGCATTATTTCCTTTGGTGAGCGAATCTTCTCTTCTTATGAAGTGGATTCTCACCTATAACTATCGGGACTTGGTAGAACGCTATCAGGTCCAAATGTGGACGGTGCGCTGGCTGCGCGCCGTCTCTCCCCAACAAGCTCCTCTTTACTACAGCTACCTCGACGATATCGGCTTATGAGAAAACCTGAACCTAAACCTATTTGCTGGGGGCAAGTCTTACGCGAAGACGGCAAGGTTGTTCGCGTCCGTCTGTACATCGATCACAGTTTCATCCTGCGTACTCTGGAGAACAAAGCGGCCAATTCCAAAGGCGGCCGCTCGCAGCTCATGCACGGCGCCATAGTAGTGAAACGAGAGAAGTAGGATTTACTCAGCCCACTTGGTTTTAGGCATAATCACTTCAGTTGGTTTTCTTCGATCAACAATCGCCTGGAGCCTGGTTATTGCCCCTTCTTCTGCCAACGCCCATTCCGGACGTGTTTCCTCATGCGCCCAACGATCAAATGTGCGTGCGCTGACCCCTAGGATAAAACCCATTTCTTCTCGCGTGCAGCCGAGTTCCTCCTTGTAAGCAAGCAAAAGGCGGCCAAAGGACAGCTCGGTTTTCATTCTTGACGGATTGACAGGGTTCGGCAGCCTTGGCAAGAGAATGCTTTATGCGAACCCCAATTGGCCGGCAGTATTCGCCCCGCGGCAAGGTCTACGTTTTTGATACCAAGCTCGGGCGAATGGTGCTCAAAGAGGACAGGTTAAATCGAACTTCATCGGACGGTGAGCGCTCCGAAACCGTTAAGACGACAACAACCGGAGCGCTCGCCGTAACTGCCGACGATATCGTCGAATCCATTCGCAAATTGGTCGATCATTTAGAAGCAACCACTCAAGGCACCGACCTGACTGCGGAGCGCAAGCTTTACAGAGTTTTGCTCTCGGCTTTAGCTGCTTACGATGAAACCTGACATTCCGATTCCGGAGCGCATGCTCTCTCTACCGTTCAGTGAGAAATGGGGTTTGCCCGTCCCATTTTTCGTAGACAAGGAATACCGAACTCCGGAGGGCGAGTACGAATTTCGGATGGCAGGCAAAGACGCGTGGGTGACATGCGTGAACAAAGATTTGTGTTGGTGTTGCGGCGGCAAGCTTGGGACGTATCGGACGTTTGGCATCGGGCCGATGTGCGCGCTCAACAGGTTAGCGGGAGATCCGCCCGGTCACCGTGAATGCATGGAATACGCAGTAAAAGTTTGCCCTTTCATGATCAATCCGGATTACGCGCGCCGGCAAAAGGACCGGCCGCCCCAAGAAATGCAAGCCGCGGTGCCAGGCAACATGATTGCGCGCAATCCTGGGGTAGCGCTCCTGTGGACGTGTACGACGAAAAACTATCACCTAGAGAAAGTGGCCAATGGTTGGCTGTTCCGGCTCAGCGGTGAACCGCATCACCTGGGTTGGTATGCACAGGGACGGGCTGCTTCACGCGAAGAGGTTTTGGCCTCGATCGAGAGCGGTTATCCGATTCTGCTTAAGCTCGCCCAGGAGCAAGAAGCCGAAGAACCGCATTTGCGTTGCGTCAAACATCTCGAGCAACAGCGGGAAAAAGCGCTACTATTGATTCCAGCAGCCTAATGGCGAGGAAGACCAAAGATCTGCCGGTGTTTCCCTCGAGCGCACATAAAGATGCTCATGATGCACTCGTTATGATGGGTACACCCACAGAGGAAGCGCAAAAGCTTATCGGAGCAATCCAGGGTCATGACTCAGGCCAGATTTTGGGTCAAGCGCTCGCCGCGCGTAGACGCCAAAATGCGCGCGTGGCTCCGGCACCTGGCGCCCCACAAGGAGCAGTACCTTTAAACGCGCCTAGCGCGACGCAAAGCGCAGCAACCGCAGCTGTAGCGCCCGTGATGACTGGCACAATGCGTCCGAGTCAGACGCCTCCGAGCGCTACGCCGTATGCAACATGGGGCGCAGCCTCGGGAACCGCACCACCGCCGGCGCCGATCGCGAAGAAACCGAGCATGCTGCGAGCTTTTACTCCTACACGCAAGGCGGAGCGTCCGCCGGCACCGAGCGCACCAGAACCGCAAGGCACAGTTACGACGGTCGGTCCGGAAGGAACACCGGTGCAAACGCCGGTTCCTAGAGTCCCGGGTCCGGAAGGCGTGCAACTGGCGCAAAAGCCCAAGGTGCCATTCAATATGCTGCGCGCTTTCACGCCACAACCGGCACCGATGACGCAAGCACCAAGTGCTCCGACCGCAGCGCCACCCCCGCCATCAGCACCTCGGCCGCCGCAGGCCGCAGGTACGGTTCCGGAGATATCAACGCTCGAGGAATACGCGAAGTTAGCGCCAGGAACGCTTTTCCGTTGGATGGGAGAAGGCGCGCACCGCGGCCGGCTTTTCCGAGCGCACGTCAATCCGACTGCTCCGCGAACGCAAGTCTTTGGCAAGGCGCCTCCGGCTTAAGCCGTTATGCCACCTCGTTTTTGGGCGCACTACCCTCTATGGTTGTGATTGCGCCGAACGCTACCCATCGGTATTTGAGTCCGTTACCCCAGACTTTGAAAAAGTCGGCTCGCTGGCTGTCGGTTAAATCGTTGCCGTCTTCGTCTTCCAGTGGAGGAAAATCAATATGATCATAGCTGCGGACTTTCACCCGCTCGCCGCTCTGCACCACCACCGTAAAAGGAGGCTGCTCGTCGCGCAATTGTTGTTCGTTCTGTTTCATGGATTCTTGAATTGGTGATTCACTCCAAGTTTAGCACAAAGCTAATAGCTTGCATTATTTCCTTTAGTGAGCTAGTGTTAGCTATGCCTTGGACAGTTAATCATGCGCTCGCAGAAGAAATACTCGTTTCGACGTTACGTGTTCCGCGGGCGGAAGCCGCAGCTGTGCTCAAATGTTTACCGGATGCTGATCCGGACAAGTTAGTGATCGAAGTAATGGGATTGCGTGCGAGATTCAAGGAGTCGGAGGTACTCACGCTCGAGCGGGTTGAAACGCCACGCTACGGTTTATCTCAAGCCGACATTGACCAGCGGCAATACATGAGAGATTCAGGGAACAGATTTAAAGGACTCGGATACGAGCTTTTCGATTGGCAACGCCGAATGTTTTTCTTCGATTTGAAAATCACCGCGATTATCCTTCTGATTCCCGTGATCTGGATACTTGGCGCATGTCTTTTGGGCGCGCTTCAGCCGCGTTATCAGCCTCCTACTCAACAGACTCAAGAAGAAGTCTTTAGGAAGCGTTAAACCTTTACGTAGGTCAGCCCGTCGTTCCATCGAAACGGTGAACCGGCCGGTAATGCATTGACGTGTTCTTGAGCTGAGAGCGTCGGCATGTTTTGAGCGATCTGCATTGCCGGTGATTGCGTTTGCGCCATCGGAGCCGTCATCGGCGTGACTTTCTCCGGTCCAGCTTCGCCAATCAGAGCGAGAGTCGGTCGCGTCACGATGCCACCTTGAGCAAGTGCTGGCACGGTCACGGCCGGAGATGCAGGAGTTGCCTCCGGTGCTGCTTTCGCCATTGGGGCATTGGCAGGATTGTTCAGGTATTGCCAAGCACTTTGATTCGGCATCGTCAGTGCTCGTTGCTCTGGAGGTAATGCTTGGAATTCAGGCTGCGAAACAGTCGCCTTTGTGGGTTGATTTGTTGGAGATGTCCCTGGAAACATTCGCGCAAGTCCAGCCTCTTGGTGCTGGGCTACTTCGTAATCGAAGATGCTCGGCCGATTTGGATCTTGCGAGTCATCACCGCTTTTCAGTGCATCCTTTGGTCCGAGCAAGCCAGATTCCAACTTTGCCCCTTGTTTAGCCGCCTGTTGCAGAGTCTGCTCCGAAAGCGGGAGCGTATAATCGTGACTTCGCTGACCCACCTCGTTGACGGCATTCTGGAGATTTAATAGACGTGCGCCATGCACATTGGCAGCAACGTCGTAAACGTTGAGATCACCGGATTTGATTAGCTTAAGACCGTCTGCTAGTCCTTGCCATTTAGGGAAGAATCCTCCGCCTAAACCACTGACTGTAGTACCAATTGCTCCCGCCACGGTAGGTTGATCTAGCCCTGCTCCGGCCGAACCGCCATACTGACTGACGACCGAGAGAGCTTTCAGCAATTTAAGAAAGTCTTGATGGTTAGGATCTAAAGCACCTTCACCGGTAAGTGACGAAGCTTTCTCGGCCCAAGCCTGCTGAGCTTTGATTGTTTCCGGACCCATTTTCTTGACTAACTCTTCAACCGTATTGAACGCGTGATCGAGATTCATCGCGTTGCGCCATTGCTGCGTCACTTGCGCAGCTTCGTTTTGCCGACTTACGCTTTTTTCGGCGAATCCCAGGCTGTTAGCCTTACTGACCAAATCACCGACACTGCCAGGTTGGATGGTAATTGGTTGTCCGGTCCGAGGGTTAGTTGTGTCCCTGACTGTGCCCAACATTTCGGCGTAATGCTCGGCGCCCGGCCGAATCGGAATGATCTCCCGTTTCTGTTGTTCCGGCGGCACGTTAGTTTCTTGAAAGGTGACTTGGAACGGATCGTTCGGAACCCCCCACATTAATCCTTCACGGCCGTTGGCTAGTCGGACGTGATAGCCTCGTTGACCTCCGTAAACCGGCACTGATACCGGATTGCCTTTGCTATCGCGATCAAGATAATGGGCGAAGTTTTTTTGATCCTGCTGGTATTGCTGGTCAAACTTGCTAATTCGGTCTGAAGTCCAATCGCGTGACGGACCTTCGATGCCGTAGCTACCGCTAGTCGAGTAATCAAAAGGTGCCGGTGCAGCAGGCATAAAGCTAATCTCCAATTACCGTATTGCCGTAACCGACGACTCCGCTTTGCGAGTTGTCCGGAGTTTGTTGTTGCGGCGGATTCTGCTGAACTGGTGGATTCTGTTGCTGATTGTTTTGCAATGGCGCATTCCGCGGTGTCCCTGGTCCTGGCAAACCAAAATTGAAAGCATTGACAATGTCGTTACCTGCGTTTGTGCCTTGAGGAACATTGCCGGCGATCACGCGTTGCTGATAGGCTTGCATGAAAGGTGCAGCATAAGCCTGTGGATTGACCGAGCCGCCCATTTCGGTGTTAAAGCTCATTCCGTGGAGCGTGCCCCAAATACTGATGTAGGCAGCTTTCTTGTCCGGACTCCAGGGTTGGGAATCGACCCATTTCGAATAGGTCTTGTACTGATCGTAGAGTTGCTTCTGGTAATCGAAGGCTGCGGCCTGCGCGGCCGATTGCGAAGCGATTTTATGCGACTTGAGCAGTTGTTGACCTGCTTCCACGCCTTCCTTCGCGCGTGCGGCGTAGTCAGGCAATTGCTGTCCTGGCAAATTCGGAGGCGATGGCGTTCCTGCGACGATTGGCGTTATAAGGTTCGGCACTTGGACTCGCGCCATCGGCGCCGGAAGTGGGGATTGAGGCATAGGCTAGACCGTGTAGGGCAACACGCCTCCTTGGTTTCCTGACAACTGAGGCGGGACGAAGTAAGCGGGATTGACTTGACCGACGCTCGGGTTGGAAAACGCGAAATTCGGGACGTTTTTATAAAAGCTCGAAATTATTCCACCGAGCTCGCTCCCGGCACTTCCGGCACCGAGTGCAGATTCAACGCCCGCCATCTGACCGACCTCGGGATTCTTCGAAATATCCGTGCCGCCGAGCGGAGCTCCGACTCCCGCGTTATGCTGAGTTTGCGCGCCAACGACCATCGGTTGGAGCATGCCTCCACCGGAATGATACCAATCATAGCCGCCAGTATTGACTCCGCCTGTTCGTGCGGTGCCGGTTGTCGAAGCACCTCCAGATTTCTTAGCCGGTTGCTGAATTATTTTGCCACCTTCTGGATGGGTGAAAGCAACACCGAGAGCGTTTCGGAAAATGTTAGCCACGGTGTTGAAAAAGCCTCCGCCACTCGGGTTTTGAGCGTTGGTTTGCTGAGCACCAGTCGCGGCGTAGCTGGGCGGCATTTGGACCAGTTGCGCCCGCGGAGCCGGTCCGTATTGCGCGCGGGGCACGGTCGCGGTGAAGCGCGGATCGAGTCCGGTTCGCGGATCGAGATGATGTCCTCTAGCCGCAGCATGGGCGACGGCAGCGGCGAAAGGATGGTAGACGGCGTTCGGATCCGCAGCACCATAAGCAAAAGTAGGTTGCTCGCCGGCGGCGCCTCCAGGGGGAATATAAACATTGGCTGGTTGATTCGCTGCGGGCTGCTTCAAGTTCGTCATCGCCTGCCTTGGCGTTTCAGCCACTCCGCTGGCGAGGCGAGCGTAATCCTCCGCAGTGAGAGTACCGGGTTTCACGGCAGTAACAGCGGGAGTCGGAGTTACAGGCGGAACGTAAACATTAGCAGGTGCCTGTTGTGGCGGAGCTCCGAATCCGCGTTGCGTAGGAGAGGGAGCACCGGACTCAGAGCGAGCCACAACCGGATTGAGGATAGCATCGGTTCTCGAGGCCGGAATCGGGACAACTCCGCTTTCGGTTGTCGAAGGACTCGCAAAGCCGGTGCCTGCGTACTGCGGTGGTGCTGGTTGTACGGGTTGGGGATAATAGTAGCCTTCGGGATTGTAAATCTCGTCAGGACTGCCGACCGGTTGACCGACTGCGGGATCTTTGCTGATGTCGGTCCCGCCTAACGGTGCACCTACTCCGAGATCGAGTGAGCCCAAAGAACCGGCGGCTCCAGCCGAAGCCGCAGAAGTGCCAAAGTCGCCCACGGTTCCAAATGCACCAGTTCCGCCGGGTTGGCCGCCGAACAAGTTCCGTAAGTAGCTGCCCAGTGGATTCTGGTTTTGTCCGGATTGTCCACCTTGTCCACCTTGTCCA